>Ga0256847_1000122_pt1 | contig 53310 bp, 39 predicted proteins | sample TeddybearmetaG_FD_189099 | JGI IMG/M metagenome (GOLD analysis project Ga0256847, IMG submission 189099) | Hydrothermal vent microbial communities from East Pacific Rise, Pacific Ocean - Teddybear | ecosystem: Environmental > Aquatic > Marine > Hydrothermal vents | place: Pacific Ocean: East...
AATTTAGTTTTAAAACAATCATTGAATTTCAGCATTTTATGTATTTACATTTCTTATATGAAACTAAATCAATTGTGTAACTCTTTGGTTAATAGCCACCAAAGTGGCTGTGTAGTTACTAAAAATTAATACCAAAATTAGAATGTCACAGAACAATGTTAAGAAATGTGATGGAAGACTATTGGGAATTTTATGAGATGTTATTGGCTTATAAGAAGGTTGCAAAAGAAAAACAAGAAGCTACAAAGGAAGGGATAAAACAAGAATTTAAACGAATATTCACTCAAAAGACGGAATACTTCCAATTAAATGTCTGCTTAGAGCGAACCCTAAATAATAAAGATAAACTCTTGGCAGTCTTAGAAAATCCAGCCTTCCCTCTTCATAATAATTCAGCGGAATTGGAGGCTAGGCGAATCGTCCGAAAACGAGACATCTCATTGCATACATGGTCTTTTAAAGGCACCATAGTCAGAGATGCATTTATGTCTGTAATACAGACGTGTATCAAATTAGAGGTTTCCCCATTCAATTATATTATGGATAGGATTAAAGGCGATAATGTCATGCCCTCTCTTTGTACCTTGATTCATTAAAAAAACCTTTAAATTCCTTCCCTTTTTGAGGGGATACTAGTGATTTACAATCTTACGATAACGACATAAGTAAACAACTGACACTCTTTGACTTATAGCGCATCACTAGTGCCCTTCAATAAATGACTTTGTGTCTGGGTAGTCCGAACTTGTTAGTTTGAATTTCTTTCTGGAAACCTACTCTTAATATGTTGCACCAAAGTCTTGAAATAACAAAGAGCTATGAAGATCACCTCATAACTCTTTAATTCTAAGTAGTGCCCGGAGCAGGACTCGAACCCGCACGTACGCGGTAAACATGTCACTCAAATATGATCATTTTTGATATTAATGGTTACTCTCTCTTTTTCATTGACACTTCAAATTCTTATTACCTTTTGCACAATTTTTTTTTCACCGCTACTTCCCAATATATAATATACTCCTGCACTAGGTAAAATAACTTCATCGCTTCGATTATATTTTTTCACCAATCGACCAGAAGCATCCAAAAGGTCCACTTTAAAATTTTCATTCGAGGAAGACTGTAATACGCCATCATAGGTTACAGAAGGGTAAAAAATTTCTTTTTGCTGTATAAGTTCTTCATTGGAAAGTGGATATTGCAGAGAGAAAAATTCTACTCCAACTCCAAGATCATTGGACGTAAAAACAATTGCTGATCCTAGTGTCTCAAACACATTATTTGGGGACTCCTGAGAAATGTCTCTTATAATTACCAATTCATCTTCTTCGACCACACTAATAAAACCATTGATAAATCCAGAATTTTCATTCTTCGATACTACCAAATGAGTTCTATTCATTAAAACGGCTCCACTTTTTACTCTCAAAGCACCATTCATATACTGAATTTCTTGTTTACTTGCCAGGCTACCGTTACACTTAAATAATCTATCACCAATGGAGCTATTCCCTTCGGTAAAATACATATAACCTGACTCATCAAACAAATCTACGAGCGAAGTCACGCTATTCGATAACTCTTCACTCTGCAAGGTGCTTTTCCTAATCGCAACTAATTCCTCCCATTGATCGTAGAGCAATACAAATTCTTCATTTTCCAAATATTTATCAAACGCGGTGTCACCCTGAATATCCAGATCTACAGATTCTTGAGATGTCACATCATAAGCAAAATAGGTGTCATCACAAGAATAAATCAATATTCCCTCAAAACCATAAGCATATCTCGGCTCCGAACAAATATTATCAAAAAAAGTATTGTCCAGTTGTCCGGAATCCTTATTGTATACAATAACTCCACCATCATAAAATTCGTCATTACTTGGTGAGATGATAATATAGTTTTCTATTTCTGTAATATGAAAGCCCCATGGTCCAAGATTTATATTACTTATTATAATTGAAGGTTCTTTGTCTTCCTCAAAATAATGGATCGTTTTTTTCATGGTATTATTCACTTCTTCTTCCACATATAATACCCCTTCTTTCATTGAGAATTTTTGAGCTATAAAGCCATATAATGGTTGTATAAACTCCGTTGTATCTTGAACTAGATTATATCTTAAAAGTCCGTGTTGAAAATCTGGACTAAATCCTGAGAAATATACTGAGTTATCTACGAACGTTAAATTCAATGCTGAGTAATTTTCAGGATATCCAAGTACTTTGACTATTTTCAAGTTTTCCATAACCTTATACAACTCGTCATGTGAAACAGAACCAGTGAAGTATATCTCACCAAGGTGAAGTGTCCCGTCATTCATATACCCACTGCCAGGTCCTGGATTCAAATCCTCAATTAATTGGAAGTTTTGAGCCTTGCCAAGATAAAGTGTACATAAAAAGGCAATGCATATCAATAATGATTTTTTCATGATATCTATTTTAGTAGGATAAAATTAGTAATTCATCATAACTTCTCAAATCTAAGAACTTTGAATCTATATTCTTGATGCAACTACAGAATAAACATTTGATTCTAAATGGTGCACTTTCATACGAAGAATTACATTGTATGTCTTTAAATAAAAATGATAATAAACACTAAATTTGTTTCATCAACATAGCTTCGAAAGATATAATGAAATATACTTTGAAGAAGTAAAAGAAGCGTTTCCTTCTTACAAAAAATTCCTATATAAAAGGTTGACAAGGCATTCATTTTGTTGATCCGAATATAAATTTATTTTTTCCTATTCGTAATATGTTCAAATACTCTAAATAACCCAAGAATCGGTAGCACCAATATTGCACCAAAGGATAAGAAAATAAAAAGAGCCATGAAAGTGAATTTATAACTCTTTGAAAATCATAGTGCCCGGAGGGGGACTTCCGTAGCTCGTACGGGATAAACTTCTCGTGACTATTCACAAATTTCTTAAATGAAAAAGCATCATCGAATTCAATCAAAGATGCTCTTTGTGCCCGGAGCGGGACTCGAACCCGCACGTACGTAGTACACATGTCCCTCAAACATGCCTGTCTACCAATTTCAGCACCCGGGCGGGTATTAATTGGGATGCAAATTTACATTTTCTTTTTAGATTAAATAATATATCTCATTGGAGATAAAGAGTCTCTGTATTTACAGAAACAAAGACTTTATTGATGGGTCAGGCATCATACATACGTCCTTCTGACCAAACCATTTATATCTGTTTTTTGCGATCCATTTATAAACATAATCTCTGAGGGATTTTGGGAGATAGATGAGCCAAGAAAGGACTGTCCAACCTCCACCTAATATTTGCATACATTTGAGACCAACATCACTTAATGAATACACTTTTTCTTCAAAAATCAGCAAAACAGAATCACCTTCTACATCAACTGATTTCTTCAGTAATTCCCCCTCATTAGACTGGAGGGTAGTATATCGAAACTGCTTTTTTCTGTCCCTTTTGATAAGCCATTGAATGAATCCATTGCATAAATTACAAACTCCATCAAAAGCAATAATTGGGTGCTTTTTAGATAAATCTTTTAATTCAGTTAATGTATATGTCTTCATTATATTTAAAACAGTAGAAGCAGAATAAAGTTGATTGCAACAGTAGAGAACTTTGAAATTTATTATATTTCTCAAGCAAAAACCTCTTGCAATAAATCATCAATTTTTGCAATCGTCTTTACTTCAATCGGCAAGTCATATTTTGGGCCTTCTTTGTAATTATATTTAGAAACAAAAATCACTTCAAAACCTAGTCTTGCAGCTTCTTGAACCCGCTGGTCTACCCTACTCACTGGGCGAATCTCTCCAGAAAGACCCACTTCTCCAGCAAAACAGATGTCCTTATTGACACTTATATCTTCGAGAGAACTAATCAGAGAAGCTACAATCGCCAAATCAATAGAAGGATCAGATACTTTCAATCCGCCTGCAATATTCAAAAAGACATCATTTTGGCCAAAAGCCAGTCCGCATCTCTTTTCTAAGACTGCCAACAACATAGAAAGCCGTCGAAGATCAAATCCAGTAGCAGACCTTTGAGGGGTGCCATATATTGCAGGAGTGACCAATGCCTGTGTCTCTATCATCAATGGCCTCATCCCCTCAATAGATGCTGCAATGGCACTGCCACTTAATATTTCTTTGTTCTGTGAAATCAAAAGCTCAGATGGATTCTCAACTTCTCTCAAACCCGTATGATCCATGGCATATATACCTATCTCATCCGTAGACCCGAATCTATTTTTTAATGTTCGCAGAATTCTGTAAGCATAATTTCTATCCCCTTCAAATTGCAAAACAACATCAACAATATGTTCTAAAAGTTTTGGACCTGCAATAGATCCATCCTTAGTAATATGGCCAATAACAAAAATGGAAATATTCGTCTCCTTTGCAAATCGCTGTAGTTCACCTGTGCATTCTCTAACTTGAGAGACACTACCCGGAGTACTGTCCAAAAAAGGAGACACCAAGGTTTGAATTGAATCGATAATAATTACATCTGGAGATAAGGATTTTGCCGATTTTAATATCGCATTGACATTAGTTTCAGCATATATGAAACTATTTTTATTGTGAATCCCAAGTCGGTCCGCACGCATTTTGATTTGCTCTTCACTTTCTTCTCCAGTGACATATAAGACTTTTTGGCTAGTTTTAGTCGCAAATTGTAACAACAAGGTAGACTTTCCAATTCCAGGTTGACCACCTATTAATATTAAAGATCCTGGAACCAAACCTCCTCCTAACACTCTATTCAATTCAGAATCAGGAGTTATTATTCGCTCTCTATTTTCTGTGATTACACTATGCAGTTCCTTTGGTCTATTTTTTAATGAAGATGTATCCTTCCATGCTGCACTTTTCTCATCTTGTTTAGTTGGCTTTTCCAGTATTTCTTCATTGAAAGTATTCCATTCATTACAAGACGGACACTTACCTTGCCATTTGGGAGTTTCGTATCCACAAGAACCACAAAAAAAAGCCTTTCGAATTTTTGCCATTATTATTTTTTAATCAAAGCACAAAGCTACTTTTTAATTCATAACAGTTTTTAGATGTTTCACAACGGAAATTATCCGATTAAGAAAATAAAATCAAAATAATTCTTTCTAAATATGCTAAAAACTTGAAGCAGCTATAAATATCCGCAAATGTTAATAATTATTAGTAGCTTTGTAGCCTAATTATATACATCACATAATCCTAATAATCACTTACTTACAGTAATATTAATTATTAGGAATAAAATGTTTTTTATATTTTATAAAACTTTGTGACTTTTCTTCTGGACCTCGTCTTAAGTGTGTATTCAATGAAAAGAATACAGACTTTAATGAAATTCCTAATGAGGAGTCAAATAAAGTAGATTGTTTTCAATTGGTTTTTTGGGGTTATGCAGGGTGTCTGATTTATTCAGGAGCCCTGCTCTTTTTTTAGGCCTGTTTCATCTCCAGCCATGCACCAGCCTGGTTTTAGAAAACAGTCTGGTGTATGACACTCATTTTAAATAAGTATATATCTTAGCCAATATTTACGACCTTATATTGTCTTTCAAAAGTCATTTTGCACACTTATTATATTGCAAAATGATAAACTAAAGCTGATGATATTTTAAACCAATTTGCTTAACCACTATGATCTCCAAGGCATCACAAAGAAAAACACAAAATTAGTGGTTGACTTTTTTAATATTCTGAAGACATCTATCTTAGTTGAAAAATTTCAGTTGTATCATTTATATATAATTTATTAAACTATTCCTCCTAAAACGGCGTTTAGCAGTGTAATTATAATAAATTTTATAAAGCATATAATTTTATAAAGAAAAACGTGACCTTATTAAAAAAGTGCGTCTTAAGGGTGTATTCCTTGATAAAGAATACTTTTTTAACAAAACTCCTTAAAGAGGAGAAGGTTAGAAAAAATTGTTTTCAATTGGTTTTTTGGGGTTATGCAGGGCGTTTGATTTTATCAAGTTCCCTGCTATTTTTTTGCCCAATATCAATCTCATTTAACTTTCAATTCTATACCAGGTTTGAGTTCTGCCCAACAATGCAAAGCCTATAAATCCTCTGACATTAAGTGTATTAGCATCTTCCAGTTCAATTTTGCACTTATATTCTTTCCCATTTTTCGGATCCATAATCTTGCCGCCTTTCCAAAGGGTTGAATTTTCTTGTTTTAATTCCCAGATGATTTGCATTCCTTCTATTGGCTTGTCTTTTTTAGTCCCTTTACATTCAGTACAAATTGTACTTTCAGGATCTATAAGTTTTATAATTTTGCCGTAGAGTTTGCCATCTTCTTCATAAATATTGACATGAGATTTGACAGTACCATCTTCATCGTCAATTGTCTTCCATGTGCCAACTGCAGTTTGTGACCAGGCACTTATATTTAAAAATAGAAGGGTAATTAAAGTGAAAAATACTTTCATGCGTTTTATTTAAATAATGAAATACTAAATTATATTCCAAATTTCCATTTAAAGAACGTGATAACGAACACCATTATGATAACCAAGAATCAAATAACTACATTTTTAATGAATAATTCTATTATCAATAAAAATATCATTTGGCCTAAAGGTTATCAACTTCTTAACAACTATTATAAGAATTCATAGTATTTTTGCCCACTTATGAAATTGAAAACCTTTACTCTCCTTGTCATCCTTTTGACGATCTCTTCTGAGACATTTGGACAATTAAGCCAACGGTCTATGTCTGCTGTAAGAATAGAAGGACAAATGACAATTGATGGTGTACTCAATGAAGATGAATGGAGTCACACTGAAACTGAGACAAATTTCACACAAATGGAGCCAGTTTTTGAAAACCAACCCTCACAAAAAACAGAGGTGAAAATATTATACAATGATCGAGGCATTTATGTAGGTGCAATGATGTATGATGACGAACCTGAAAAAATATTGAGAGAGCTATCTCCTAGAGATCAAAGGGGAAATGCAGATTGGTTTGGGGTGGTATTCGATACTTATCAAGATGGATTGAATGGATTTGATTTTATTGTTACTGCTTCTGGTGTCCAAAATGACAAAAAGTTTTCAATTAATGAAGACGGCGGAAATTGGGACGGAATTTGGGAAAGCGCGGTTCGAATAATGGATACTGGATGGTCTGTTGAATTGTTTATACCATATTTATCTCTTCGATTTCCAAATAAAGAAGTTCAGGAATGGAATATTAATTTCGGCAGAGAAATTAGACGTCACAGGGAACAAGTATTTTGGAATCCAGTAAATCCAGCAATCGAAGGATTTATCAATCAGGCTGGCAGACTGCAAGGAATTACAAATATTAAAAGTCCTATTCGACTTTCGTTGACACCATTTGTTACAGGCTATCTTAATACTGTTTCTGATCCAAGTGCCACTGTAGGTACAAGTGTCTCTACCGCATATACTGGAGGTATGGACTTAAAGTATGGACTTAATGATGCCTTCACTTTAGATATGACTTTGGTGCCAGATTTTGGTCAGGTGATAAGTGATAATCAAGTGCTCAACCTTTCACCATTTGAGATTTTCTTCGAAGAAAACAGACAGTTTTTTACGGAAGGAGTAGAGTTATTTGATAAGAACACACTTTTCTACACCAGACGAGTTGGAGGCAGGCCATTGAATTATATAAACGCTTATTCACAATTAGAATCTAACGAGGTAGTAGAATCTAACCCTAATATTGTCCAATTATATAATGCGACCAAAATATCAGGAAGAACTTCTTCAGGTACAGGTATTGGAATCTTTAATGCCGTTGCAGGGAAGGAATTTGCAACTATAAAAAACACAGTGACATCAGAAGTAAGACAAGTCCAAACCAATCCTTTGACTAATTATAATGTATTGGTTGCTGATCAAAATCTTGCGAATAACTCTGTTGTGTCTATCATGAACACAAACGTGACGAGATTTGGAGATGATTACGATGCCAATTCTACTGGAGTATTTTTGGATCTGAAAAACAAAGGTCAGATTTATGCGCTTTCAGGGAGATTCATTTCTTCTAACCAGTTTTTCGAAAATGAGACTCAGAGTGGCAAAGAGTACTCGCTTTCGTTAGCCAAGATAGGTGGCAATTGGAAAGGGTTCGTTGATTATTTTGTTCGGACCGATGATTTTAATACCAATGATTTAGGGTTCTTGTTTAGACCAAACGAGAGGACAGTAGTCGGAAATATTAGCTACAATGAATTCAAACCAAAAAATCAAAAGCATCAGCGTTGGGAATTAGGTATTACTCCGCAGTATACTCGATTGTATAAGCCAAATGTATTTTCTGATTTTGCTATCAATTTTAATGGATTCCTATTATGGAAAAGTAGAAATGCTGTAGGATTTAATGGCAGAATAGAGCCCATTGAGACTTTCGATTATTTTGAACCAAGAACATCTGATTTTTCAAAATTTTATACATTTCCTACAAATTGGTTGTTCGGAGGATTCTTTTCGTCTGATTATAGAAAAACACTTGCTCTGGATATCAGAACTAGCTTCAGAAAATTTAATGAATCAGGAAGAAATTATTTTGAGTTGAATGTTAGTCCAAGAGTGAGAGTGAATGACAAATTATCTTTCTTCTTGAGTACATTCTTTTCTCAATCCAATAATGAAACTGGTTTTGCGAACAGTTCCTTCTCTAGTGGATCTATTGTAGACCTAGAAGAAGGCGATGTCATGATTGGAACTAGAGATCGTAAAATAATTCAAAATAGTATTAGAGGTCAATTTATTTTTAATAACAAGATGTCGCTTTCACTAAGGGTAAGACACTATTGGGACCAAGTAAATCATTCAAAATTTGGCAGGTTAAAAGACGATGGATATTTAGACAATTTAGACTTTGATGGGTTTCAAAATGGCATATCTCAGTATAATCAAAATGTTAACTTTTTTAATATTGACTTGAATTATATTTGGAGATTTGCAAAGGGTAGTGATATTATTTTAAACTGGAAACAGAGTATTGCCAATGGAAATCAAGATTTTACATCAAGTTATTTTAGCAACCTCTCAGGTCTGTTTGATTCTCGGCAATTCAATAGTGTTTCTTTAAAGATTGTCTATTTTCTGGATTATGATTCATTGGTTAAGAGATGACAGAGGTTTGAAAGATTTGAAAGATTGGATAGATTGTTATTTCACGGAGATTCACGGAGAAGGCACTGAGATTCACGGATATTGGTGAGATGGCTAGATGTTGGCAATTTTTATTATAGATTATATATTCAACATCTGACATTAAACCTCGAAACCCTAAACCATTTAATTTCTTGGAATTCTAAAAAAACCAACTGAATTCCCATTTTGAGTTATATATCCTTCGTAACAATCATCTGTCACTTTTTCTATATTCATAGTAAAATCACAATCTCCATAACAAACAAAGGAATATTTGATATTTCCAATATTATACTTAATACTGAGTTGTTTTATCTTCGAACTAGGACCTAGTCCTTCTTCGTCATCGTCTACAACAATGACTGTTTTATTATCATGATTTGCACCATTAAATACAGAAGATGTCAATATAGATTCATTATTAACAAAGGAATATCTATTTTCAAAAGTATAATTATAAAATTCATCATCAATCTTGTAATTTATAAAATATTCATGCTGGCCACAATTCCAGTAAGAGCCAAAATCTGTACTTATATGATCTTCAATGTTAATCAAAAAACCAGAAGAAATAGATTTATAATGATAATCAAAAAAATAAACAAATATACCAGCAGCCGCAGCTTTTGGATGTGCAAATCTATACTTACCATCTTTATCAGCAAAGACATAATCCTGGTAATATTCTTCCTCAAATGGGCTAATTACCATCGCACTTGTCTTGTTTAATTCACCATCACAATCTATTGTCTCTCCATTATAAATTGTAAAATCTTCATCTGAAGGCACTACAAAATCATCGAGTACTATAATACCCTCTCCACTGGTAACATTTGAATACTCTTTATAATGAAAACTATTCGTAGCATAAATAAAATGTCTCAATCTAAATTCTTGATCTATAGGGACATGGATTCTTAAATTGCCTTGACTATCTGAAAAACCAATACCCAAATGATTCTTATATTTAGTGTAAACCGATATAAGGGCATTGGGTATAATAACACCACCTTCTGTAACAAACCTTAATTGGGCCACTCTACTCTCATGTGGAATTCCACAAATTAGCATTCCCAACTCTGATACATTTCCAACCCACTTTTCTCCCTCTTTTTCTGCTATGCCTAATCTCCTCCATTCACTATTAACTTTATCAAAATAACGCATTTCTAAATCGTTAGGGATATCTACTTCTTCTTCAGATATTTCATAACTAATTTTAGCAAATGATCCCTCCTTTAAAAATAAAGGATTCATCATTTCATCTCTCAATATCAGATTAACCCCACCCAATGTATTCATTGTTGAACTTTGACCATCTTCAATAATTTGATTGTGAGGAAATGCCCTAAGGCCAAAAATATAGGTCCCATGAACACGTCGAGCCCATACATTGACATTACCTTCATATGTATTCCCAGAAACATCAACCAAACTATATGGATCAATAGTAATATCTACAGAACTACTTTTAATTGTCCCCCCTTCACTTGCACCAAAAGATTCTAGGTCGGCAAATTTTTCTGCCCTCATTTGCACATGAAGATTTATATGTCCATCCTCAGTCGGATATATGTGTCTAATTTCATCAAAATGACCTTCCGCCTTTAATACAATGGGATAACCAGATTCTCTAAATGGCAAGTTCTCTACATAAAGAATTTTAGATTGTTGACTGAAATATTCTTCCCCATCAATAATACAAGAAAAAGGTGTAGTCGAAGGAAATAGGTCTGATGCTGATATCACCAATGTATTCACTTCCTCTTTAATAACTGGAACAAAAGGTTCTTCTATGACCGTAGTGAGATCAGGGTCTTTTGTACATGATATTCCTAGGAAAATTATTGAAAACAAAAAAATAGTTAAAAATCTCATCCTTAAATTTTAAATAGTGAAAAAAGACATCATATGCTCGGTCTCACTTCCTATAATAAGATGAAATTGAAAAATGCTGCATGGGGAGGGAGAAAAGATTGTGAAAGATTGGTAAAATGTTTAAGGTTAGGTGTTGACTTTAACCGCAAAGGGCACGAAGATTTACGCAAAGTTCATAAGGAAAATGTTGAATCATTAAGGAGCGCTGCGAGGATTGAATTGTTGAATGTCGAATTTAAAATTAAAAAAAGTTAGAAAACTCAAAATTAAAAAAGTCAACATTCAACTTTGCGATCTTTGCGCATCCACCGCGAACTTTGCGGTTAAAGTCAACATCCAACCATGAAAACCTTATACCTCAAACCTTATACCTCAAACCTTATACCTTTCTCTCACTCCACATTAGCAACCTTGATATTAAGCACGTTTATCGCTTTTTTGGATGCTGTCTGTTCAGCAGACTTTTTATTAAAATCTTCAGCTGTAGCGATTTGCTCTCCATCTATAAGAACAGCTACTTTGAAACGATCTCTCTTGTCCATTTTGAATTTGGAGAGTGTTTGGTAACTGATATCTTTGCTTTGTTTTTGGCACCACTCGAGCAATAAACTTTTGTAATTATCATCCCGAGTCTCCAGAGCATGAATATCAAGAAACTTCATGAGAATGTTCTTAACTACATAATTCTTTGTCTTTTTGTAACCGTATTCAATATATACAGCTCCTACCAAAGCTTCTAAGGCATTTCCCAACATAGAGTGACTCATTCTTCCTTGAGAATAATTACTCAAAATCAGGTCTAAGCCCATTTGATCAGCAATATCGTTTAGGGTCTTTCGCTTGACGATTTTAGATCGCATTTTTGTCAGAAATCCTTCATCTCGATTTGGGTATTTCTTAAATAAATACTCAGCGACAATAGTAGATAATACAGCATCCCCTAGATATTCTAATCGTTCATTACTAGTGCCATTTTTACCATCATTATTCATCGATTTGTGATAAAATGCTCGTTTGAATAATTGTATTCTGACAGGAACAAAACCTATAACGGGCTTTAATTTTCTAGCCAAATCTTTGTCAGCCGAAAAATAGTAATTATAAAGTCTTATGAATATTCTATGCAAAATTAGTTTTCAAATCTTTTTACAATAATTGAGGCATTATGCCCACCGAATCCAAATGTATTACTGATAACCGTATTCACTTTTCTTTCTTGAGCTTCATTCAAAGTTAGATTTAACTTATTATCTATCTCAGGATCGGAAGTATGATGGTTAATAGTTGGGGGGATAAATCCATCTTGAATTGCCGCAATACAAGCAATAGTTTCAACCGCACCTGCTGCGCCTAATAAATGTCCAGTCATGGATTTAGTAGAACTTATATTGAGATTATAGGAATGATCACCAAATACATGTTTTATGGCCTTAATCTCGGCAATATCTCCTAATGGCGTTGAGGTTCCATGTACATTCACATAATCTACATCAGTGGTATTTAATCCTGCATCTCGAAGTGCTATTTTCATTACATTTCTTGCTCCTAGTCCTTCCGGATGAGGGGCAGTCATATGGTAAGCATCTGCTGTAGCACCAGCACCTACTACTTCTGCTATTATATTAGCACCTCTAGCTTTGGCATATTCTAATTCTTCTAGGATCAGTGCTCCACCTCCTTCGCCAAGTACGAATCCGTCTCTATCTTTATCAAATGGTCGACTTGCTTTCAGGCAATCATCATTTCTTTGTGACAATGCTTTCATAGAAGAAAACCCTCCAATTCCAGCTTTAGTAACTGAAGCTTCTGATCCACCTGTGATCATGACATCTGCTCTATTGAGTCTGATATAATCAAAGGCAGTTGCTATAGAATGTGTAGATGATGCACATGCAGAAACCGTTGAAAAGTTTGGTCCTCTAAAACCATACTTTATAGAAATATGCCCTGGAGCTATATCTAAGATCAATTTAGGTATTAGGAATGGACTGTATTTTGGTGGACCTTCTCTAAGGGTTGCTTCCTCTACATCTTTCTCAATCGTTTCGAATCCACCAATACCACTACCCCAAATTACTCCTGCTCTATCTGGATCAACTTTTTCAACATCTAGTCCAGAATTCTTCATGGCTTCTTCAGCAGTAACCATAGCAAAATGAGAAAAAGGGTCCATTCTTCTTGCCTCACGACGATGAATAAACTCTTCAGCATTAAAATCTTTGACTTCACAAGCAAAAGTGGTTCTGAAAAGTGAAGCATCAAATTTAGTTATTGGCCCTGCGCCGCTCACTCCATTCTTGAGACCCTCTACATACGCTTCGTATGTGTTACCGATTGGTGTCAATGCTCCTATTCCTGTTACTACTACTCTTCTCATAAAGTAATTTTTGTTCTATCTCTTTGGTGCAATATGGTTAAAGATTATGACATTACGAAATCCAAATTACACGCCAAAAAGCTAAATCTTACAAAAGTTTTTTCTTGTTAATATTTATAAAATCGACGCAAAAATATTGCTTTTACTGAAAGGTTGCGATTTGTAGAGGTATTAATTGTAAAAAAACTTGCCTTTAGTAAACTTTTATAGACCCTAAATACCTTTTATTCGGGTAGAAAGTTGACTAAACATGTCTTTTTCTCCACCTCTTTTGGGTCCTCCTACTGCGTCATTCAACTGATAATTTCCATTTTCATCTTTCTCTACTACAAAACGAAATATATAGCTATCTTCTCCAATTGCGCCATCTCTAAAAGTCCCATACCGCATATCATTTACTTGCAATCGACCATCACGCCGCCTCAATACGCTATAATATCCTTTGCTAAACCAATCAAGTGTACTTATCACTTTATCATCTTCTTTAGCATCCAACCAAAAGTGATTTTTAGGGATTTCTATCAGTTTAAATTCTTTTTTCTTATCGTTGAATGCATAAAGTCCAGTATAGAATGAAGAATCTGTCTCTGCCGTACCTGACCAGAGCAAGTTATTCAAAATTGTTGGTCCCGTCATATATCTACTATATTCAATGTTATAAGAAGACAGTGTACTTTCCATAACTTTATTGACTGCATGCTTATTATAGAATGTCCAAGAAATATAACATAAACCGAAGATTATGCCTGCAGCATTAATATACTTACGTAAAGAATACACCTTCTTACTCAACATAAATTCCTTATCAATTCTATTTTTTGATTCGACATCATACTTCCTAGCTAACAGTGATGCAACAATTAGACATAATAAAAATGGAAAAGTGTATGCCGGATCTGCTACAGAAATATTGTTGAGTGCCACTCTATAATTAGTAAAAGGTGCAAACAATTGAGTCCCATAGACCGTCAAACAATCAAGTAATGGATGTGTAAAAATAGCCCAAAAGAATAATTTATACCAAGACCAATATCCAATATCAATAGTCTCTTGTTCTTTTTTCAAATACCCTTTGAACAATTTAGTACCAAAGAACGCAAGGCCAAAGACTACTAACATACCACTTATCACCAATGAAAATGTACCCCCCAAAGTAGTAGAAATAAATAATATTATTGCACCACCCAATAGCATGAATAAGCTGCCAAAAATGGTAGCCAGTAATTTATATTCAAATATTTTATTGTATCCATTTTTGTATATCCAATTGGTATAATAGGCTATCAAAAAAGAGAAAACGACCGCAAAAAAGATTGAATGTGTTATAGCTCGATGAAATGCAAGTCCATTAATTTCATTCATAAACAAACTCCCGATCATCACATCTAAATCAGGAATTGTCCCAGCTACTCCTCCCCACAACATTGCTCTATTTCCAATCTTTCGCCCAAGAACCACTTCTCCGACCGCTGCCCCTAATACAATTTGTGTTAATGAATCCATAGCTTATGAAAATGCTTGAAAGAGTGTTTTGTTTATATAAATGCAATAAAAGCGCAAAAATAACAAAACTAAGATGAGATAGGTCTTTTAATATGACCTCCACGAAACACTTAGCGAACTTAGTTACTTTGCGGTCAAAAAAAAATGAGCAGCTAAGATCAAAATGAAGAACACCAATCTGAACTTCATAAAAATAATGATGCATTAGTTTATCAAATAATAGTAATTTTGCCTTAATTTTTAAGAGCGTATACATTACAAACATGAAACCATCGATACCAAAAGGAACGAGAGATTTTCTTCCTTCACAAGTACACAAACGAAATTTTATCTTTGATACGATCCGTTCGGTATTCAAGAAATATGGATATCAACCGATAGAAACTCCTACAATGGAGCTGCTTTCCACTTTGACAGGAAAATATGGAGAAGAAGGAGACAAGTTGCTTTTTAAGGTTCTCAATAATGGTGATTTCCTGAGCAAAGCAGATCAAAAAGCTCTTTCAGAAAAGAATTCGAATGCTGTCTTACCACAGATTTCAAAAAGAGGATTAAGGTATGATTTGACCGTTCCTTTTGCAAGGTATGTAGTCATGCATCAAAATGATATCCAATTCCCATTCAAAAGATATCATATTCAACCTGTGTGGAGGGCTGATCGACCTCAAAAAGGTAGGTATCAGGAATTTTATCAGTGTGATGTAGACGTAGTAGGATCAGATTCTCTCATGTACGAAGCTGAGCTTGTAAAAATAATGGATGAGACATTAGACAAATTAAATGTCAAGTCGATCATTAAAGTGAATAATAGGAAGGTACTTTATGGATTAGCTGAAGCTCATGGCATTACAGATAAATTCATGGATATGACTATGGCTATAGATAAACTGGATAAGATAGGTCGTGAAAAAGTGATCGAAGAAATGACAAATAGGTCAATTCCTGAAGCAGCAGCTAAAGGAGTATTAGATCTTTTGGTAATCGATAACTTAACTGATCTTGAGAAAGCTTTTGAAAATTGTTCAGAAGGTCTAAAAGGAATTGCAGAATTAAAAGAATTCCACGCTTATTTGGATCTGACTGAGACAACCAATAAAATTAAATTTGATATATCACTGGCTAGAGGATTGAGTTATTATACAGGATGTATTTTTGAGGTGGAAGTGGATACTGAGGCTTATCCAAATTTGAAAATGGGAAGCATAGCAGGAGGAGGAAGATATGATAATCTAACAGGTATGTTTGGATTACAAAATGTATCAGGTGTAGGTATTTCCTTCGGAGCAGAACGTTTATATGATGTGATGGAAGAAGAAAATCTCTATCCTCAGGGTGTAGAAAAAGACTTGGATGTGCTATTCATAGCTTTTGATGATACCAGTCATAAATATGCTTTCAAACAGCTCCAAAAGATGAGGGCAATGAATATAGTTGCAGATCTGTACCCTTCCCCTACCAAAATGAAAAAGCAGATGAAGTATGCGGATGCTCGAAATGTTCCATATGTCGTTCTTATAGGATCCGAAGAAATGGAATCTGAAATACTTACATTAAAAAATATGGCTTCGGGTGAACAATCAAAGTTAAGTATTGAAGAGATCGTCAATAAGATTGCAACTGTATGAATCCAAAAAGTCTAGAGGAAATTCAATCCAAACTGCAAAAAGCAGAAATTACAGTCGTAGAACTTGTAAATGAATACTTGTCAGCAATCGAGAAGTCTAAAGCTTTGAATATATATGTCGAAGTATATAGAGATGAAGCGCTCAGTTTAGCACATGAAATGGACCAAAAACTTCAAAAAGGAGATCCTCTTGGTGCTCTATATGGTTGCATAGTAAGTGTTAAGGATATTATAGTTCTGAAAAATAAACAGACTACTGCTGCCTCGAAAATTCTAGAAGGATATACATCTCCATTTAGTGCAACAGCAATTCAAAAGCTCTTGGATGAAGATGCTATTATTATAGGGCGGACTAACTGTGATGAATTTGGAATGGGTTCAGCAAATGAAAATAGTATCTATGGTCCGACAAAAAATGGAGCTGATCCAAGTCGCACACCTGGTGGATCAAGCGGAGGAGCTGCTGTATCTGTACAAATGAATACTTGTCTTATTGCTTTGGGCTCCGATACAGGAGGTTCGGTACGTCAACCAGCTACATTTTGTGGAATATATGGTCTTAAGCCTTCTTATGGTAGAATATCGAGGTATGGCTTAATAGCTTATGCCTCTTCTTTTGATCAAATTGGGATTCTGGGTCATAATTCAGATGATATAGGTTCGGTGTTAGAGAAGATTTCTGGCAAGGATAAGATGGATGCTACTTCTTCATCTAAGCCAGTCAATTCGTATAATCCAGGTGAAGTCATTACTAAACCATCCGTTGCATACTTCCCTCAAATGATAAATCACTCTAAGTTAGGAAGTGAAATCAAACAAAATATACTGCAAAAAATAGAGGATATTAGAGAAATCGGCGGGATTGTAAAAGAAATTGATTTTCAATACCTCGATTTTTTAGTTCCTACCTATTATGTCTTGACTACAGCAGAAGCATCTACGAATCTCAGTAGGTTTGATGGTGTGCGTTATGGATATCGATCACCAAATTCGGAGACACTTGAAGATATGTATGTCAACACAAGGACTGAAGGATTTGGCAAAGAAGTGAAACGAAGAATCATGCTAGGCACCTATGTACTAAGTGAGGGTTACTTTGATGCATATTTTACAAAGGCACAAAAAGTGAGACGATTAATAAAAGAAGAAATAGATAAAGTATTAGAACAAGTCGACTTTATTATTCTTCCTACAAGTACTGGATTGCCATGGCAAATTGGATCACTATCAGGTGATCCTGTAGCAGTATATCTATCTGATGTTTATACTGTATTGGCAAATCTCACAGGATTGCCCGCAATAAGTATCCCAACAGGTACTAATCCTGAAGGTATACCGTTAGGTATTCAGATTATTACAAAAAAATACGATGAAAATAAACTTTTAGCGTTTGCCAAGTGTTTATAGTCACACTATTTCAAAGCAATTTTATTGAAAAAACTTTCTGCGCAGATTACTGTGGCATAGTTATTGTTATTTAACTAAATACATATTATAATTTATTGTAATGTGTTAAATTAGGAAATTACATAATTATAGTTACCTTTGCGCCTCCAAAAATAACATATTAAGCAAAAAGGCAATATATAAACAAATATAAAACTGACAATTGTGTATCCCCCGAAATAAAGTATGCAATTGTTAATCTCAACTAATCGATTTAATTAAATATTCAACCATGAACAGAATTAAATATATTGCTCAGCAATATAAAGTCATCCTCCTAGCCCTATTTTTAGGGAATTCACTGCTTCTAAAAGCAGAGGGTACAGTAGTTTCTTTGGATAGGACTATTGAAAATAGGATATTCAGTCTTGGCAGCTCAATTGATGTTAAATATAATGCTGAGGTAAAAAGGAGAATTAAACAATATACTGTCAGTCAACGCTCCATGTGCGAAGTCCTTTTGGGAAGAAGCTCAATCTATTTCCCAGTTTTTGAAGACATATTTCGAAAAAAAGGTCTACCATTAGATTTAAAATATTTGTCTGTTGTAGAATCAGGTTTAAGACCTATTGCAACTTCTAGGTCAGGTGCAGCCGGCTTATGGCAATTCATGAGACCTACAGGTAGAATGATGGGACTTCAAATCAACAGAACCATTGATGAAAGAAGAGATGTCGAGAAATCTACAGAAGCCGCTGCTGATTACTTATTGCATCTTTATGAGAGATTTGATGATTGGACTCTTGCTATAGCTGCTTATAATTGTGGCCCTGGAAATCTAAGAAAGGCAATTCGTAAGTCAGGAGGAAAGCGAAGTTTTTGGGAAATCAAAAAATATTTACCAAAAGAGACAAGAGAGTATGTTCCTAAATTCATAGCGATGAGCTATGTTATGAACTACTATTATGAGCATGACCTTGTCCCCGATGTACCTCATGAGGATTTGACAAACACTTGTTCTGCTAAAGTTTTTGAAAAAATAAACCTAAGAAGATTAAGTAAAGAATTGGGTATAGATCTAAAAGTCTTAAGAACACTTAATCCAAGTTACATCAGAAATTATATACCAAAATCAGAAGATGGCAAATACAATCTTGTACTTCCAACTAATGAAATGAGATTGGTTGCTCAGAATTATCATGTTTTGGCTGCATTACCTAAGCTTAAAGAACAGAAAAAAGAAGAGATTGCAGAAGTTCAACAAAGTGTAAGACCAATGATAACTTTTGGTGAAATTCCTTCCGCTCTTTTCGTAGGTAATGATGAAAAAAATCCACCCGCGCAAATTAGATCACTTAGAGTACATCGAGTAAGATTAGGGAGTAATGAAGAATACATGGTTTATAAGCCAGACTCATATAATATAAGTGAGAAAAAGTATTCAATTTCATATCTAAATCATTTAATTACCAATAGAAAGAAATCACTTTAACACAGATTCTTATATAGCATCTACAATCCAAGGTGTTATTATAACAATTCGGTACAATAAATGACAAATCAAATAACTCCGCTTATTCTTGTATAAGTTGGAGTTATTTTTTTTTAGTTTTGCACCTTAAATCAGAAGCGTATGTTTGGGTGGGTTTGTAGATTATTGTTTAAAACTTGGGGATGGAAAAAACAAGGTGAGATACCTTATCACCTTCCCAAGAAGCTATATGTAGTAATTCCACATACATCAAATTGGGATTTCCCTCTTGGCATTATGCTCAAATATGGATATAAAATGGAGGTCGGATTCATTGCCAAATCTTCATTGTTCAAATGGCCATACGGTTGGGTCTTTAGGGCTTTGGATGGTATTCCTGTAGATCGTAAAAAGACCCAAGGCTTCATTGATTCTGTTGTAAAAGTGATAAATGAAAGAGAGCGTTTTTCTACTTCGATAGCTCCAGAAGGCACTCGTGGCAAGGTAACAAAGCTGAAGACAGGATTTTATCATATCGCAAGGATGTCAAATATTCCACTGATATACGTAAAATTTGATTGGGGAAATAAAATAGTAGATTTCGGCAAACCTAGAAAAGTATACGACTCTTTAGAAGAAGAGCTAGATTTTATCCAGGAATACTATAAAAACACAGTAGGTCGGATTCCTGAAAATAGTTACCATTATCCTTTTGAGAATTCTAAACAGACCTAATTTTTATATTTATTAGTACTTTGATTCTTCTCTTTGGGCGCTTTTTCTAACGATTCCTTTCCTGCCACTACAATCACAATCTCTCCCTTTATTGAGCTTCGTGATTCATAGTCTTGTATTAGTCCACCTAATGTTTGAGAATTTGATTCTTCATGTAATTTAGATATCTCTCTGCATACGGAAGCCTTCCTATCTTCTCCACACCTATCAGACAATTCTTTCAGACACTTGACTAATCTATGAGGTGATTCATAAAGTATAAATGTATAATCCAATTCTGCTAAGAAACTTAACCTTGTCTGTCTTCCCTTTTTATGTGGCAAAAACCCTTCAAAGTAAAATTTATCACAAGGTAATCCAGAAGAAACAATAGCAGGCACAAATGCAGTAGCACCTGGCAGACACGTCAGCTTTACACCTGCTTCTACACAAGCTCTAATCAATAAAAACCCTGGATCAGAAATACCTGGAGTACCAGCATCCGAGATCAATGCTATATCAAATCCTTGCTGCAATTGGTCGATGTAACCTTCCAATACTTTGTGTTCGTTGAAAGCATGAAAAGATCTCATCGTGGTTTCTATCTCATAATGTTTCATCAATTTCCCACTTGTTCTAGTATCCTCCGCAAGTATAAGACTCACCTCTTTCAAGGTTTTGACAGCCCTAAATGTCATATCTTCTAGATTTCCAATAGGAGTAGGGACGATGTAAAGCATTTATTTTTTATTTTCTACGAATGTAGCCAAAATGATCTAAATGTGAAAAGTTGTTTTGCAGAATCGTTTGAATCGTTTGAATCGTTTGAATCGCGGAATCGTAGAATTGTGGAATTGTGGAATTAATTTTAAATGCTAATTGCCTGAAAGGCAATAATATTAAAGCTTGGGATAACATCCCAAGCTTTAATTTATACCAATTTGTAGGCTGTAAGCCTAGCATATGTATCCTCTTGATCAAATAATGATGATATCAAATGAATAATATGGTTGACTTTCAGCCAACTGGCTTTTTTATCTTTTTTTCTAGGGGCGATGCCCGTAGCTTTATTGTTTAAGCCCGATGGGCTACTTATCTATATGTATTCGATGGTTCATTTTCGGCTAATAGCTTACAGCTTAATAAGTCTTGATATAGAAGAAATATTCTTATCCAGAAATCGAAGATAATAGATACCCGATGGATACGCTACTAATGAAAGATCTCCCTCAAATGCACCATTATATTTTTGAAGTGGCAATTCCTGTAACATCTTACCATTGACATCTATGACTTGCATCTTCATGTTATAGCTTTGCGTCTCAAAATTTGAAATCAATACATGATAGAATCCATTTCCAGGATTAGGACTTACTATAATTTTGTATTCCCCTGCTATATCTATCACTGATGTAATCAATTCTACTTCAACCTCAGACGTGACTTCACAAACTCCATCTCCCGAAACAACTAAGATATTATATATCCCTGCAGGCAAATTTTCGAATAGAGAATTATCTTGAAAAGTCTGACCATCATCTATGCTATATTGATAAGGCTCCATTCCGCCAGAAACATTAATCAGAATAGAACCATTAGGATCTACCTCATTTGAATTATCACCAACTTCTACGTCTAAAGCCATCGCACATAAAATTCCTACACAAAAGACAGTCTCTTCAGAGGATCCAAATTCACCACCCATCGCTACAATCACGCCATCACTATCAGTTATTTGATAATATCCATCCCCAAAATTACAACATATGCCATCAGATTGACTGTCAATTATTGTAAATTTATAACATGCCTCCTCTGGTAAACAAAATGAAACTCTAATCAAAGCATTTGGATCAGAATAGCCAGAACCAAATTCAACAATCTGATTTGTAGCAGAATCTAACAGAGTCCATGCTGTCTCAGCAGGAAAATTGTCAAACATGATCTCCAAGGTATACTCCGCAAAGCCTTCCATAAAATTGACATCTGTAGATGCTGTATTGTTATTGCTTTGCTCATCAGTAGTATTATTTATATTTATGATTCGCCCATCTACAATATTGATACCAGCCTCTAAATCTGTAGTAGTCACAACTATTTCTGTAGAAGTGCCCATGGCTAGATTCCCATTATAAACTAAGGTATCCACTATCGTCTGATTTATAAGAATCTCGATTTCTGCATTTGTAATATTTGAAAATCCTTCATTTGTAAGTGTAAAGAATATTTCTTTTGATCTATCACAAGTGTTAATCATTTTGACACTAGTCAATGATCCATCAAATTGTGCAATCTGAGAGATGGTGGTATAGATAGTATCATTTGATCGATTTTCGTCTTCATCAAAATCTGTATATGCTCCTATTTCATATGTTCCTACTACAGATAAATCTACTGTCTCAAGAAACGTATGTTGATATATTTCATTTTCTGATAATACTTCTGGAATAATGAAAGTCCCAATTGGAATTCCATCCAAAATCAAGCCCACATTAAGGTTTTCAATATCGTTAATTCCTCGATTTTGAACCTCTATAGTAACTTGCTCGCTATCTGTTAATGTAGCTGAGGATGTAGGACTTAGTATTGATATCGGAGCGGCATCAAAATCATCTTTTTCAATTTTAAATGCTACAATTCTAGTTCTTGAATTGGTATTACCATTACCAGCATATTCTGATGTATACCAAAATGTACTCTCATCCAAAGGATCAACACCCATTTGTGCATAATCCCCAAATCTACCTCCACTATTAATTCGATTTATCCCGTCAACTACTGTTACTTCTTCAACTGTCATTTCACCTAAAGGATCATTGGCAAATCTTCCTGTATATCTAATACCTACAAAATCTTCAGCACTAGACACATTGTAACCTAGACCAATATTTCCATTTTTATCAATTGCAATTGAACACATATACCGGTCTTTCAAGTCAGGAGCATAAGTTCCTTCCTGATATATTTCCCAATCACCTAAATCTATTCTTCTAAGTTCCATCCATCTTATTGCCGATTGATCTTGTCCATCAGTAGCATCAGTTATGAAACTTAATACTATCGACTCATGCGTGCCAAAATTTCGATATTGAGGCAAGTTCATTATTATCTCAGGTATGGCATCCAGCCCAGAACCATTCAATTGTGGTACGCAGGAAAATCCAAATCCAGCGGCTGCACAAGGATAACTATCGAATGGCGTAGTCACTAAGTCTGTCTGTATTATTTGGGTATTGCCTCCATTGTTCCAATCAATATCAAACTGAAACAATTCCAATTGATCTTGAGCGACATCACCCCATGATGAATCATTAATCTTCATTACCATAGGAAGAGAATCAGGTGGCAATTCAGAGCCACTAAAATCCAATGGTGTAGACACAAAGAATCCGGCTTCTGTATTGCTATTGCCTGTGATCTGTATTCTCTGCATAATGACATCATCTGCTCCAGCCATTAGAGAGTCTCTTTGGATGAAGTAATTGTGCAATTGTCCCGCACCTCCCTCATTTGAAGTCATAACAATAGCATTTGGCCAAATCGAATATTTAGGATAGTCTGGAAAATTAGGCGTGTTAAAACTATAGGCTGTATACGTACCTAATGGATCCTCTGTATCAGAAATCGCAATAAGTACTAAAGAAGGGAATGCAAATTCAGTAATTATCCAACGCTTTGACATTTCATCAAACAAAACTATTGGGTCTCCAATCCCATTAATATTAAATTCTGACCATAAAGTATTCGCCCCAAAAGTACTTTCCAGTGTTCCATCTTTAGAATACACTCCTATCTGCGTCGAATTTATAGCTTGGACATAGTGTGTCGTTCCTATATCTCCTGTAGGATCGTGAGGACTGCCAAAATTACTAGATAAGCCATCAATATTTAAAATTGGTTCTGATGCACTTCTACTACCCATTTTACTTTGGCGAATTGGGTCTGGGCCTTGATGTTCAAGTTCAGGGCGCGTTACTTTACTTACCCCACGTCCTATAAAGTTCTCGGGTGCTTTTTTATTTTTCTTTAAAGCATCCTTTTTTGCTCGACTTGTTGATGCTTTTGGAGCTAATTCTCTGATAGCTTTTGTCTTTCCTAATTTCTTAATCTTGGTTTCTTTAACAGAATATTCTAAAGGAGCCTTTTGAGCTTGAATTGTAAGCCCAAGACATAGAAAAAATATACTTAAGTAATATTTCATAGTGATTGCGTTTTTCATATTTGACTATTGTTTTGTAGCCCTTCTTTTGCCTATAGGACCAACTTTTGCTTTTTTATTGTTCTTCAAGTTAATCTTTTCGAATTGATCTTGTGTATATACACTTACGACTTTTGGATGATTCAGCAATTCAGCCTTAAGTTTTTTTTCATTTTTAAGGCCTGATTTAAAATTGAGTGTCCACTGATTAAGCGTTTTATTGGCTTTTTTGAAATCAATCAATTCAAATGAAATATCTTTTTTTAAAACTTTAGGTGTTGATTCCCCTTCAAGAATGACTACGAAATTTAAAAGTTGATCAGTTGGTAGTACGTCTTTGGATTTGCACATTAGAAGCGAGCACGACAAAAGAAGGAATAATATAATTCTCATAATGGCTGTAAGCTTTGGTTTGAAATAGAAATTACTTAACAGCACGAATATAGGAGAACGAATAGAAATTTAGATTAAATCATAAAGGATTTGATTAAGATACTGTCGATACGACAATATTATTAATTCTACTTTGAGAGATTAGATTTTTTCAGGTTACACATTTCTACTATTGAAGAGAATGTAAAAAAAGAATGGGTTTAAGGTTACGAGGTTTAGGGTTTAAGGCTAGATGTTGACAAAACAAATTAAAAGTCAACATCTAGCCTTGAAAACCTTAAACCATAAACCGCATACCTATTTTCAAGATCTCCAATTTTTTAAATGTCTCAAAGTAGAATTAATCAAACCTGCCATCGAGTAAAGCGATGGCTGGTTTTGAAACTGCTAGTTTTTATTATTTCAGGAAAATTAAAATCCCGATTGTTATGATCGAACCATAAAGCAATACCATAAATAATCCAAATATGAATTGATATCTAGAACTTCTTTTTAATTTTCTCTTGTTTTCCTCAACTATCTGTAAGTTTTCTTCCTTAGTAAGAGGACTTGATATATAATCTGTAAACACAGATTTTTGATAGAATCTGCTGTAACCTTCTTTATTTCTTCGAAGGCTTTTGTTCGATTTTAAAGAAGAAATCATGGATGATATTGAACCTGATGACATAATTATTATTTCTTATAGAAATTAAGAAATATTAGGGAGTCCCGGATTCTATTCCAGATAAATGGTATTAAATACTCGACAAATCAATATGCAAAAACCATCGTTTTGGATTCAATAGGCAGACCATCTATCTCTAAAGTATAGATGAAAACGCCTTCCTTATTGTAACCATGATAATAAACTACTTCATTGACACCTTCTGATGAGGAGGCTGGAATTCGATTAACTAGATTGCCATTTGTATCCCTGATTACAACTTCTATTCTTTTGGCATCTACATCTTTGTGAATTATATATCCGATTGAGGTTGCCTCATCAAATGGGTTTGGTCTATTTTGAAAAAGAGTTGCTATTTTTTGTTCTGGAACAGGAATAGTGACAAGACTCCCATTACTCAACACTGTGTTCACAAAATTTTCAGCGGAAAACAAAGATTCAATTTCTTCATCATCAACAGAGGCAACAGAAATAAACTGAGCAAAATTTGATCCCGGATTTTTGACAATATACCTTGATTTACTTCCTGCCAAAACATAAGATGTATCAAAATCTTGCATCGTTGATCTAGAATAAATCTTATAGCTTAGATAGTCATTATCATCCAAAATATTGATTAGAATAGAATCTCCATCTATAAATCCTTCAAAATTAACTTGTTCTGGGCCGATGGCTGCAAATGATGAAGAAATACCATTTATCACAGCATTTCGAGCCAAATAATTAAAGTCAACGTAGAAACTATCCAATTCTCCATCATTGTCAGTATCGACTCCCAAAATATCATCTGAGGTATGTTGTCTGTCGTGATAATCTGGATCAGAAGCATTGGCATCACCGTGCTCATTCGCTGAAGTAAACCTCATTGAAGTGAAACCTCTTTCTCTGAATGGAATATGGTCGCCTCCCCTACCCAGTCGATCTTCAATAGACATTATGGTCAACAACATAGGAACAGAGACTTCATCTCGAATCTCTTCCTTGTATTGCTCTTTTATCCATCTTGGTAGCTGGCGACTAATCTGTCCATGTGAAAAGAGTCTTACCTGAGTACTGTCGACATCACCTTCTCCTGGACAAGAAGGACCACTCGATGTTTCTCCACAAATAATGCCTCCAACGATATCATTATTAAATACTGCTTTCACTTGGATTCCTTTTTGAACACAATACTTAGCTAAAGCATCTGCACCAACTAACCCTTGTTCCTCTCCTACTGTCAACATATATAATATGGTATGTTCATACTTATTTTGACTCATCACTCTTGCCAATTCTAATACCAAAGCTGAACCGCTTGCATTGTCTTCCATCCCATGTGCCTCACATTCAATATCACATACACTAGCACAACGGCTGTCATAATGCGCTTCGATTATAATTATTGAAGGGTCATCAGTATTCGTGCCTGGCTGAATCGCACAGATGTTCTTATGTCTTGAAACTCCACATATTACTTCATTGAACTCAAAAAAGGATGGAAGCAAAGGACTAAAACTGCTGTCAGCAAATGATTGAAATTTCGCCAAAGCATAATCCCGAGCCGCCCCTATTCCCGAATTTCCCAACGTGTCAGAACCTGTATTTCGAGTTTGAAACACATTCATTTCCGTCAAATAAAAGCGTAGGTTATCTGGATTGACATCATTCATCACACGAGCCTTAACCAAGGTTTTGGAAGTAGGGCCAAGATTTTCATAATAATCTGATGGATTATAATCTCCTAATAGAATAGATTCTATGTCAGGATTTGTGAAAGAGTCTTGGCTGAATGAATGTGAAAGAAATATAAATTGAACAAGAAAGAGCAGTAATGTCGAGGATTTCATAAACAGTTGATTTTGGATTTGACTAAATATACAACTGTTCTAGCTAATATCCTTTTTCTACATCAATCAGATTTAACAATGGCAATCCAGAATTCAGCCTTTGAATATTTTCTACGATTTGAGGATATACTGTTTCCATATTTGTCATGCTAGCAATATGAGGAGTAATACTAATTTTTGGATGAATCCAGAAATCATGCAACGCAGAAAGTGGTTCAATATGGAAGACATCAAGAGAAGCACCTCTAATCAATTCAGAATCTATGCTTTCTATCAAGTCTTCATCTACAAGGTGTGGTCCCCTACCAACATTGATGATGAATGAAGATGGCTTCATTTTCGAAAATACCATTTTGTTCAATATTCCTTTTGTTTCATTGGTTAAGGGCAAAATATTAATCAGATAATCTGATGTTTTACAAACTGAAAATAATCCATCTTCTGCCTCGAAAGTAGCAATACCATCAATCAACTTTGCAGACCTAGACCACCCAAGTACTTCGAATCCCAATAAATTGAATTGCCGACCTACATAACTGCCAATAGTCCCCAAACCCAGAATTCCTATCGTAGTATTTTTGATCCCTTTGTATCTTCTTCGCTTCCATGCTTTATTCTGCTGTTGTTGCTGATAAATAGGAAGGTTTTTCATGTCCGAAAGGACAATACTAAGCACATGCTCCCACATATCTTGAGTCAATTGATCATCTACTAATTTGCTGACTTGAATATGAGCGTCAATAGTATTCGCCTCAAATATATGATCTACACCTGCTCCTAATGATTGGATTGCTTTTAGGTTTGGAAATTGGCCTATCAGCCCATGATATGGATTCCAGCAAATCAAAAATTCTACATTGTTATAATCTGCAATCGATGGATAAACTTCAATAGTTTGATCTGGCAATTCTTCTTGAAGTATAATTCGCCATGCGTTTGACAGCTTTTCGTTTTTAGTATAAATAGCTATTGACATGGCTCAAATTTAGCAAAATCAAACTTAGTTATAATTTGAGATGATCAACCGTGTGTTGTACGAATTGCACTAAATTCCTAATTGAGGAATTGTCATCCTGGACCGAATGAAGAGAGCGGAAGGATAGACATTTTTTTACGAGGATCGAATTTCGACCAGAGTGGAGAAATAGAAGTCTATTACATTCACATTGATCCTTCAATTCTGTTGTGCTTCACTATTTATTACAAGTTCCTCTGAGGGATTAAGTTGTATTGAGAAAAATGAAAGTTCATTGTCATTCTGAGTGCAGATTTATCGGAACCGAAGAATCAAGGAGCTGCAATTATATCTTTATTTCGACCGGAGCGGAGAAATCTACGAACGAAATATATAATCTCTAACTTCTGTAGATTTTTCCACTTTGGTCGAAATTAGAAAAACTGCTATTTGCCAGTCCTTTCACTTGCTACTCTCGGTCAAGAGGACAAGGGCTTAATGATTGAAAGTCTACAATAATCTCTTGTCATTAATTTAATTTTAAAGCAACATCGCGCTTTTTGGGGCTCAGGATGACAAGATGATTACTCTTTTGTCTAACAACTATATTGTCTCTGTAGCCCAATATGTTTTGCACGCTGATCAGCCTAAAAACAACAATAACAAGGTAAGAATGATACCTGCCCCTGTAAAGTACATGCCTTTCTTAAATATCGAAGAAGAGGGCATAAACATGAAGAAGGATGATACCACAAAAAACAATAGTGAAAGGCCAAAGAAAATATTCAAATAATACAAAGGATCTGTATTTTTGGCTTTGTGCAAGTGCTGCAATTTTCGAATCACAAAGGGAAATTTAACAAGCTCATATTTAGCTTCACCTGTTGCTATATTATAATATCCTTCCTTAAATGTTATAATATCATTTTCTTTCTTATTTACTTTCAATCGGCGGATATCAAGTACTTTGCCCAGTGCATTTGCTTTTATATTTTTATCGATTACCTTGTCATATGTATAGGTTTTCTTTAGAACATCAGAATCTCTATAAATCAATGTTATTCCACTGATCGCATATACCGCCATGATACCCCCTAGAAAAAATCCCAGATAACGATGTATGGTTCTCATTTGAATAGGCGTCTTGCTTGAACTCATAAGTAATAATTGGTTTTTGATATATTAATGTCTTCTTCTCGCTCCTGAAAACTCCATAGCTTCTCCCTTGCCAAATCCATAACTGAATCCGAAAGTGATAAACCTTCCTCGCTGACTTCGACTATAAAGATAAAAATCATCTTGGTCTACAGTATTTTGACGCACTCTGGATGCAAAGACATCACGTACACTCATACTAAAAACACCTCTCCCTTTAAGGATCTTATATCTCAATCCAAAGTCTGCAAAAGTATTCGCAGCTATGATGCCTTGTATAGTTTGTTTTCTTGATTCATGACGACCTGATACTTCTATGTCTAGAGATTTACTTACCTTATATTTGGTAGTAAGCTTACCTGACCACTGGTCTGCCGAAAAGTCAAATATTTGATCATTAAACTCTCCTTCTCTTTTGAATATATTGTAATTAGCATCTCCATTTAACGTTAACTTTCTTGATGGAGAATATTTGAAATTTGCTTCTAAACCGGTGGCATTATTTGTGCCGACATTCTCTGGTCTGAAAGTATTAATATTATTTTCGAATGTTGAAACACGTTCAATTTTATCGGTAGTGTACCTATGATATACATTTACATTAAGGGAAACTTCTTCAAATATGAATATACTTCCAATCTCATAACTGTCTGTGAATTCAGGAAAAAGCTCAGGATTTCCTACTCTAATACTAAAGTTATTTCTGATGTTGAAAAATGGATTCAAATCCCAAAGTCGTGGTCTATAAATCCTTCTAGAATATCCAGCCTGTAATGAAATAGCATCTGATAATTTATAAGAAGTGTGTGCTGAAGGGAAAAAATTGGTAAAATTTTGATTAGTATCCGTATTAGTATTAACCAGTAAAGTAGACAAATCCGTATTCTCAACTCTTGCACCAAGTTTTATCCCCCATGCTTCACCTTCATAAGATCCAGTTCCATATACTCCTAGTACTTTTTGGCCGTACTCAAATAGATTCGTCAATCCTGGATCAGCGACAAATTCAACTCCTATTTTGTTACTTACAGAGAAGTCGTTGCTGACATTGTTGATAAGATATTGTGTACCTGTCTCTATAGTCCATTTATCATCAAATGGCTTGGTGTAATCCAAATTAAACGTGTATTTGCCTTCTTTGAATTCTGTCGCTGTAATCTGATCATTTAGATTATCAGTCCCTTGAGTAAATTCATTTATAAAAGATGAAGATTGATCTTTCCCAAAGAATCTACCTATAGCACTAAATAACAATTGGTGATCTTTATTGTCTTTGAAATCCCGTTTATATTGAAGCTCATATTGGTATTTAGGGTTGGTTGCCTCGGTGACTTCACTTCTTGTCCATTCTCTTTCTACCTTGCCGTCAGAAAGCAATGAAAATTCTGTTTGTGAAGGTTGATCTTCCACTTCATAAGCAAAACTTCCTGACAATGTAATTGTGTTATGTGGATTAATGTAGTAGTCAGAACCCAGGATAAAATTGTAAAAAGTTTCATTTCTAAATTCCTCTCCTACTGAGCTTAATTCCGTATTATTTACTTTATCATTATTGATATTCTCATTATCTCTTGGCAATTCTCTATAGCCAACTCCTAATTGAGTGAAAAGATTAAATTTTTCAGTTCTACTATTCAAGCTCAGCCCTACACTGTGATTCTGAGGTATTCCAGTATTTAATGATATTGATCCATTTAGCCCAGTTTTTTCATTTTTCTTAAGTATGATATTAATGATTCCAGCTGTACCTTCCGCTTCATATTTTGCAGATGGATTGGTTATCACTTCGATTTTTTCGATCATATCTGCAGTGATCGTACCTAGCGCATTGCTAGCTTCATCTGAAAGTATAGATGGTTTGCCATTTATTAGAATCTGGACCCCACTAGAACCTCTTAATGAAACTTGCCCTTCGATATTGACATTCACAGATGGGACATTATTAAGCACCTCAAGAGCACTCGCACCTGTAGAACTTAGATCTGTCCCTACATTAAATACCCGCTTGTCTAATTTAAATTCTGTTGTTGATTTTTCTGCTGTGACTACTACTTCATCTAGCATCTTTGCATCTTCTCCCAATTTTATAGAACCTAGGTTTGCAGTATTTCCTTTAAATGAGATGTCATCGATTTTTACAGTCGTATATCCTATAAAACTTACCTCGACAGAAATATTCGGAGTTTTAGTCACTAGTCGAAATTTTCCACCTCCTTCAGTAGTCGTCCCTGTTAGTACTTTACTTGTTGTCTTATCATTTATCACAACTGTAGCATAGTCTATAAATTGCGCAGATGCTGCTTCTATAACTACTCCCGATATTATGTAATTATCAGACTGTGCTTGGAGCAAAGTTGCCAACATTAGAAATGCAAAAACAAATAGGTTTTTCATAACGAATTATTATATTTTGAATACAAATATGAGTTCATTTATCAGACTTTAAAAATGGATTCGGTAAACGACAATTTGAATATGGTAAACGACATAAGAAGTTTACCAATATTGGCATTGTTATACTGAGTGAAGTCGAAGCATCGACATGATTTATTTTTCTATTTCGACCAACATGGAGAAATCTATCAATTTAAATATTGAATTTATGTCAACATTTAGTATCGTGTTTTCCTTTGTGCTGCCTTGGAGAACTTCTTTGTGGTTAAAATGATAAAGGATTTGTAGCTAGGATAGCGTAGATTTCTCCACAAGGTCGAAATTAAAGTATTCGATATACCCCTTGATTCTTCGGTTTCGATAAATCTCCACTCAGAATGACAAGTAGTACTTTATAAATATTGGCATCCTGAAATTTAAAAACGTAGATGGAGGGTTCAAAATCTAGAAGTTGACGAGTAGCTTTTAGAATAATTATACAAATTTTCAATAATAAAATAAGTAGTCCTAAATATTAATTAATCTTCATATTGCAGTTAACAGTACTAAATCAGTCGTTTACCGATCGTGTTTCCCTACTATCCATTTAATCTGTAATTTTGCGATCTATGAATATCCGTACTTTAAATAAGGAGATATTATTTCAGATTGTATTTCATTTGGTTGTGTTCGTTTTTTATTCTTTTGAGCGCAATCATTCTGGAATAGCAGCTTATAAGTATGCCTATTTTCTCAATTATGCGATTACGGCAGCGATAATCAATTATGTATGCTTACCAGTTTTCTATAAGCGTAAAAATGCTTTTATTTTCGTTGGTTTGGTAGCAATCAGTATTCTAGCATCCGCATTGGTTGAAGAATTTATATTAGAAAAGATCTTTTTTACAGGAAAAAGGGCTGAAACGATCAAATTATTTTGGGCATTTATAGATATTATACCTGTCGTTGCCATTCTATCAGGAGTGAAATTTGGCTGGGATGCGATCATGAAACAAAAAGAAGTAGATAAATTAGAGCAAGTAGTCAAAGAAAGTGAATTGCAATTTTTAAGATCTCAGATCAACCCTCACTTTTTATTCAACAATCTGAACAACCTATATTCTTATGCATTGGAAGGTTCACCCAAGACTCCTGAAATCATATTAGAATTATCGGGATTACTGAGGTACATGCTTTATGAATGTAAAGAAGATTTTGTACCTCTTGCCAAAGAAATAGATCAATTAAAAAACTTTGTCAACCTCAATGAACTACAGATAGAAGATCGTGGTAGAGTAAGGTTAAACGTAAAAGGTGGAAATGAAAGTTATAAAATTGCACCTCTTATCATGATGGTATTTGTAGAAAATGCTTTTAAACACAGTCAAAGCAGTCAATCAAGTGATATTGAGATAGATATTAATATACACTTACAAAACGATGGAAAGCTTCATTTTAACTGTATAAATACTTATTGTGATATTGCAAACAACGCAAATCTAGCTCAGGGAATAGGCTTAGAAAATGTAAAAAAGAGACTCGAACTTGTATATCCTAACGCGTACAAGTTGATACTTAATGATGAAATTGAAAAGTACGTTGTAGATCTTGTAATAGACCTTAATAAAGGAAAAGAACTATGAAATGCATCATCATAGAAGATCAGCCCCCTGCTCAAAGAATTCTAAAAAAATACATTGAAGATTATGGTTCACTAGAACTAGTCGGAACATTTGGTGATGCAATCCAAGCACTAGAATTTCTAAAACTCAACAAGGTGGACTTAATGTTTTTAGATATTCACTTGCCAAAATTATCAGGAATAGACTTCCTTAAAACCTTACAAAATACTCCATCGGTGATATTAACAACAGCGTTTCCTGATTTTGCTTTGGAGAGCTATGATCTGGATGTTGTTGACTATTTACTGAAGCCATTTTCATTTATCCGATTCGTAAAAGCTGTTGGAAAAGTACCAAACCAAAAATTGAACATTATTCCTGATGATCCAAAGGATGAAAGTATTTTTATTAAATCTGGCTATGAACATATAAGGGTAAATCTAAAAGAAATTCTTTTCATTAAAGCTGATAATGACTATACTGAAATTATACTAAAAGATAAAAAATATTTATCGCCAGAATCTCTTAAACATTGGTTGGATTCTATTGGAGGACATATTATGATTCGCGTACACAAGTCTTATATTGTCAATATTAGCAACATTAAAAAAGTAAGTAGTTCTAGTATAAAAGTAGAGCACATAGATGAAATACCCATAGGCAGAGTTTATAAAGAAGAGGTGATTAGGCGATTGATTTCTTCAGATTCTAAATAATCACCTCAAAAATGCCACCTCAACATTTGCATAACTAGGTAATATTTCTTTCAATGCAGACAGTGTTTTGAGTGGCCCATCTTTCACTCCGCTATTGGCTATCCATGCTGGAAGTGAACCAGCAGGATGCATATATCCTTTGTGAAATATATCTACATAGCCATCTTCAACAGGGGTAAGTATCCATTCGCTATGCATATCTGTCACAACTAATCTATCTGATTCTGTGATGATGCCATCTTCATATTTGGTACGAACGGTGACCACATTAGTAGCTGGATCATGGGAAAGGATAGCTCTCACTACACTTATTCTATCTTTAACAGGCCATGGCAATTCAAAGTCAATCTTATATGTGCCTTCCATTGCTGAAATCTTCTCTACCATAGTGACCTTCTCTACTCTATCATACCACTCACCCATATTCTCTATATCTAAAAACACAGCAACTACATTCTTAAGTGAAGCTTTAATCTTAGTCGTAGCTTTGAATTGCTTGAATTTAGAATCTGGATAGTCTTTAGTCCAAACCTTTATTCCCTTTTTGTCTTTTTGCAATTCCCAATCTTCTTGACAAAAACCTGCGGTTCCGATAAAAGTAAAAATTGTTAAGATTAGTAGTATTCTCATTTTTGTTTTTGTTAATAGTGTATTTTTCGATTTTCTGTAATATCTAAATTAATTAACGGAATTTATTGTTGATAAGTTAACAATGGGGGTTGTATTAATATAATTTTAATGTGGTTTAATTTGTATCATAATTGGTTTTTCGTGGAATTAACTTTTTAAAATATAACGGATAAGTTTAATTTTAATTTATGTATTTCAAACTAAATGGTCGTTCGCCACGACGGGCATTACTTTATTGTCTTGATACAATAAAGTAATCAAACAAAATCAAGGCTGTTACAATTTCTTAATGGGACTGACTGATCATCGAAGATGTGAAAGCGATAGCTTTCAAAGGAAGGAACGCGTAAGCGGTGGGTAGCTTGATGAAATAGCTAAACTCAAAAAACTCGCAACTATGGTTGTAGTTTCTTTTGTAACTTTTTTCAATTACAATGTTTATCTCTACTAAATAAAATTGAATTTTGCTCAAACACTTTTGAGTTTTTAACGCTACTTCATCAAAAAAGGACTAAAATTGTAAATGCCGATCCCAAAAATAAATTCTGTCAAATAACAAGTTTAAATGATAGAATTGTAGAACTTGGCGTATTGCTTAACTGTGTTTTTTGTATTTATCTTAGTGTCAATCTTGAGTTTTGCTCCTTTGGATAGTTCTGGTAATAATTGGCGATTTTGATATGCGTACAGGATTTTACTTGCTAAGTCTTTTGGGTTGGCTTTTTGGAAAATAAAACCATTGATCCCATCATCGACTAGAGGCTTATTGCCTTCAATATCTGAAATCATAGGTACGGTACCTAAAGACATGGCTTCTACCACGCTTTTTGTTAAGGATTCTCCTCCGATAGATGGTAAAACGAAGATGTCACTCGCGGAAACGATATTGATAGAATCTTTTCTAAAACCTAAAAAATGAATTTTATCTGCATTTCTCGAGGCTTTGCTCAGTTTTTTTATTTCTGGGGTGTCCATTTTTCTTCCAATTACTAACAATGATATTTTACTTTCTTTTGGAATATATTTCATCGCTTTCATCAAATCAGGTATAGCTTTAAACGCTCGATTATTTGCTACATTAACCAATAGTAGATCAACTTTGTCTATTCCCAATTCCTTTCGAATATCGTATGCTTCTATATCTTCATACCATTTTGTATCATGACCTTTAAAGATTGTAATTGCCTTTTCTTTTTTATAAAAAGGTACTGCTAAAAATTTCCTTCTTATTTCTTCAGAATTGCATACTACAAAGTCAACTCGTGGGTGAAAAAATTTCAAGTAATTGATCGGATTCAACCATGACATATTTGAAGAAGCGCCTCTGTAAATGACCACATTGACATCAAAATTGCTTGCGCTTCTGATCCCATTTGAAATCGCCTTATTATTATAAAGCTGCAAGATATCGTAAGAGCCATTTTCAAGCTCCTCTTTCAGTTTTTTGATAAAGTTGGGGTCTAATCTTTTTGTGGGGTGATTGGGAATGACACGAATCCCGTTTTCTCTGAATCGGTCGATATATATTGCATCAGGATAGGTCATGATAGTAACATCAAAACCCATTTTTTGTAATCCAATGAAAATTTCTGCTTCTGGCCTACAAGTATGAAGACCTCTATAATTGGAAACTACAAGAATCTTCATTGAGACAAGTATATATTTCTAAGTGATAATGTCAAAATAGTCAACATCTAACTTTGCGTCCTTTGCGTAAATCTCCGCGCTCTTTGCGGTTAAAAAAAACCTTTACAACATTTCATAAATTCCAGCAATTCCCTGACCTCCGCCAACACATGCTGTCACCATTCCATACTTCCCATTTTGACGCTTAAGTTCATTGAACAATTGAATACTCAATTTTGCACCAGTACATCCAAGCGGATGACCTAAAGCAATAGCCCCTCCATTCACATTTACTTTTTCTGGATCCAGCCCAGATTCTTTTATTACAGCAAGTGATTGAGTCGCGAATGCTTCGTTTAATTCTATGAGATCTACATCATCCAATTTGATTCCAGCTTGTTTTAGGGCTTTTGGTATAGCCACACATGGACCGATGCCCATATAAAGTGGATCAACACCGTCTACTGAGCATGATACCAATCTTGCTATTGGCTCAAGGTTCAATTCTTTCACCATCAATTCGCTAACCACCAATACAAAAGCTGCGCCATCAGATATCTGAGAACTATTCCCAGCAGTCACTATACCATTTTGTTTGAATACAGGTCGGAGCTTTGCTAAGCCTTCAAGAGTAGTTGATCTTCGTACTCCTTCATCCATTGCTACCGTATGACTAGATTCTATCCTCTTTCCATCTTTCACAAAAATATCTTCCACTGTAATAGGAACAATCTCATCATCAAATTTGCCGGCATCAATGGCAGCTGCAGCTCTATCATGTGACCTGACTGAAAATGTATCAGCTTCTTCTCTTGTAACTTCATATTTTGAAGCCACAGCCTCAGCAGTAGCTCCCATTCCAACATGATAATTGATATTATCCATTGCCGCTTTATAACTTGGTGCCAACTTATACCCTGTCATTGGTATCATACTCATACTTTCAGTTCCACCTGCTACATAAATATGGCCCATCCCTGCTTTGATCTTAGCTACCGCAATCGAAATCGTTTCCAAACCTGAAGCACAATATCTATTCACTGTCATCCCTGGAACTTCCTCCCCTAATGCACGTGCAGCGATCAACCTCCCTACTTGTAATCCTTGCTCTCCTTCTGGATTTGCACAACCGACAATTACATCATCTACAGTTTTGCGATCTATTTGTGGAAATGAATCCAATAATTGACCCAATACGTCTACTGCTAAATCATCCGATCTATAGTTTTTAAATCCGCCTCTTTTAGCTTTCCCTATTGGTGATCTAAGGCCTTTGATTATATATGCTTCCATTTTTTTTAAATTAATAGTTAATAGTTAAAAATTAATAATTGTAAATGCATTTATGAATACTTAATAATTATTCATTATACATTATTAACTATTAATTCCTAAGAGGTTTATTGTTCATCAACATGTACTGAATACGATCCAGCGTCTTTTGATTTTTCAATAACTCTAGGAAAGATTGTCCTTCAATATCTAATAAATATTGTTCTGATACTTCCTGAGATTGTGTAAGGTCTCCTCCACATAATACATATGCTACCTTCCTTGAAATCTCAACATCATAATCAGACATATAATTTCCAAGTTTAAATTCATTGATTGCAGTATATAATGTACCTAAAGCGCCTCTTCCTAATACTGTCGCTTTTTTAGGCACTGGTGGAGTGTAATTATCGGCAAGTTTCAGTACTTCTTTCTTTGCCTCTGAGAGGACTCTTGCTGTATTTACGACTACTCTATCTCTTTCTTTTAATAGTGATCCATTATTAAAACCCTCATAACCTGAAGTTGAAACACTTGCAGTTGCTATAGCTTTCAATTTCTCTATCATTGTTGGAATCTGAACATCACCTTCGAAAAATGATTCAGAGGCCCTCAATGCATATTCTTTAGTGCCACCGCCTCCAGGCAACAACCCTACTCCTACTTCTACCAAGCCAATGTAAGATTCAGCGGCGACAACTGCTGCATCACAATGCATTAATATTTCACATCCTCCACCGAATACATAACCTTGAGTAGCACATACTACAGGTATCTTCGAATATCTGAGGTTCATATTCACCTGTTGGAAACCATGAACTATCTCAGCAAGTTTGTCATATTCCTTCTGCATCGCTATCATTCCAACAGCCATAAGATTGGCCCCAACTGAAAAGTTCTTAGCATTATTTCCAATTACGATTCCTTTCCAATCTCCATCTTCTGCAATTTCAATCGCTTGCATCAATCCTTCACCTGTACCTTCGCCGATTGTATTTGCTTTGGACGTAAATTCGAAGCATAATACTCCATCTCCAATATCGTGAAGCGTGCATTCTGTGTTTTTATATACAGGTTCTTTACCTCTATAATTATCTAAATGGATGAATTCTTCAGTTCCTGGAATCACCTTGTAGGACTTGGATCCTAAATCATAATATTTTCTTTGACCGCCTTCTGATTTATAAAATGAAGTATGCCCATCTGCAATCATGCCGTGAATCCACTTTGGAAATGTCTCTCCATTTGCTTCACCTTGCTCTACGCCCTCTTTAATTCCTATAAAATCAAAAAACTCGAAAGGTCCATATGTCCAGGCATACCCAGCTTTCATAGCATTGTCTACGCTGAATATATCATCAGAAATCTCTGGGATACGATTTGCAGCATAAGCGATGGTACCTAAAAGAAAGTCCTTTATAAACTTGCCATCATTGGACTCCAAAGCCATCATTTGCTTTATCCTCTTGTCCATTATTTCCACCTTCTTAGATACACCTATGGCATCCAATCTTGGCTTTATAGCTGGCTTATACTCCAATGTTTCGAGATCTAAGGCAAGAATAATACGCTTACCATTTTCATCTCTTTCATTTGTCTTCTTGTAATAACCTTGCCTAGACTTATCTCCAAAAAACTTATTCTCCAATAAGAAATCTATAAATTTCGGATTCCCAGCTTTCTTAACGACTGAAACATATTCATCATTTGGACAATTATCTATTACCCCTTTTGTCACCTTGACACTCGTGTCCAAACCAACCAAATCGACCAGTCTATAACTTCCTGTATTTGGAAATCCTACGGCTGCACCAGTAAGTTTGTCTACTTCTTCGATTTTCAAACCATATTTCTGAGTAAGTTCTATGACTTTATTACCTGTATAAAACCCTATTCGATTTGCAATAAATGCTGGAGTGTCTTTACACTTTACACTTTGCTTGCCTAGATATTTATCACCATAATCCATCCAGAAATCTACTACCTCAGGATCTGTCGAAGCTTGTGGAATCACTTCAAACAGTCTCATATATCTAGCAGGATTGAAAAAGTGTGTTCCACAAAAGTTTTTGATGAAATTTTCAGACCTTCCATCTGCCAACATATATATCGGTATTCCAGATGTATTTGAGGTAACTAGGGAGTCATATTTTCTAAACTCATCTACTTTTTCAAATATCTGCTGTTTGATATCAAGTCGCTCGATAACAACTTCAATGATCCAATCGCAATCACTAATGGATTCAAAATCATCTGTGAAATTTCCAGTTGTGATTCTTGAAGCAAATGATTTGTCATAAAGAGGTGCAGGTTTTGCTTTCAATGCAGCTTTCAATGCTCCGTTCACAATGCTATTCCTTGCTTCTTTATTATCCTTTTTGTCTTCTGGTAGATCGAATGGAACTATATCCAACATGATAACTTCCAGTCCTATATTTGCAAGATGGCATGCAATTCCTGAACCCATTACTCCAGAGCCCAAAACTGCTGCTTTTGCTATTCTTCTTGCCATGTGATGGTTATTTTATATCTTTAATTAATAAAAAGTCGCTTTATATATCAGCTTTTCAAAGATTGATTCGAAGCATTATTTTCCGATATCATCCTTAACCCAAATAGAATTCTTTGGTAATTTGTTCGCAAATATAGAAAATTTAACTCCGAGTTAAATTTTTAAAAGCATTTTGCTATAAAATATTCTATTTTAGGTGTAAGGTTTGAGGTTTATGGTTGCAAGGCTAGATGTTGACGATATAAAACTGTCAACATCTAGCCTTGCAACCTCAAACCTTAGACCTTACGCCTTAATCCTATATAAAACTCACCTTTGTAGTTGTCAATTCTTTATACTTGATGAATTTATCTTTCTTTGTACAAGAAATTAATGATTCTAATATATGGGTAAAACTTCAAACTTTAGCTTATTGAAGTACATTTTATGTTTGTTTATTATCAGTATGACATTTACAGTGAATGGTCAAACTAATATAAAAGTTGGGTACATCTTTGGCTACTCAAATTTAGAACAAACGAAATCGATTTTTGACAGATTTAATATCAATAATCCTCAAGCTGAAAAAAAGCTTAGTCCAGTGAAATTTTATAATGGTATTGAACTAGGTCTGAGATATAAATTGCAAAACTTTGGGTTTGAACTGACTGTTTCTACCGCAAGTGGCAGTGCAGAAGCACTCAATGTGTTTCAGTCTAATGGTACACTCGGAAAAGACGAGTGGTCGACATCCTTATTAAACTTCTCATTTGGACTGGAAAATTATTTTGGATCTTTAGGATATGGAGCCACAATCGGCACCCAAAAGCTTAAATACAAAACCAATTTTGAGACTGGCGATGACAAAAAAACCATTTATAATGAATCAGTTTTAAACAGTAAGTTCTATTTGATATTTGAAGTACAAGCAAACTTATTATCATTTTCCATCCGTCCATATGTCTCCACGACTTGGAAGCCTTATAATATACACGATGTAGAATTGACTATTGACCCTCAAAGTACTCTTCCGAAAAGTGAATTTGATCAAGATCTGATTGTTTATGGGGTTTCGTTATTGTTCTATAATGGGCCGCAGCGTTAAATTTGTCCAAGAACTAAGAATTATTACTAAGGGATGATACATTAATAAAGTTCGCTTTTATCCCCAGGTATTTTATTTTTCAACAAGGCAAAAAACCTGCCTACCGGCAGGCAGGCGTAGACAATGCAGGGCATTGGCGAGGCTTTTTAATGCTGTAGAATAATAAAATAACAAGTAGAAAATGTTACTTTATTATTGAATCATTCCTTACTAGTGTGAGATACTAATAAATATATTATATGAAACCTTTTCACAAGTTTCTTATGGCGACTCTGGCAATTCTATGCCTATCTCTAAACGCTCGGGCATTTCAAAGTCCGACCCTTCCTTTTGACCCTTTCTTGTCGGCATTGATTCTGATATCAATGCTATTGGTGAAGATCAAGTCATTCTTTTATCTTCCCGAGACATATCTGAAGGATATCGATTTGGAATAAGCAATGCTCTAGCCGATAGTTCGGTATGGACAACAAAACACACCTCGATAGAGTATGTAAACTTTACATACATAGGAGGAGATCCAATACTACAAGGATCAGCCCTTAAAGTATTGATAAAAAACAATACTGTTGAAATTGAAATTGATAATAAATCTGTCACTGATCAATTCCAGATCAATCTAAGCCTAGGCTATTCAGGAGATTTTATTACTTCTTCTGAGTTTTATTTCTCGGTCTATTCAGGCATTATGACTAAGTCTGGAACGAAAGCTAATTTACTGGGAACTACTCTTGATGTTCTTGCCTTTGGAATAAGTGAGACCGAGGCAAGGGATGTTATTCTGGATGGATCAGTAAGCGATAAAGAAATTCTTCTACCCCCTTCAAGTGGAACAATTGCCACTATAATAGATCGAGACAATTGCGATTTATGTGAGATTCTGCTATTGATATTGTTTTCAGAAAATTGGTTAAATCTACCCAACACCTATGGCGTTGATTTAGATGCGATAAGTTTTGATATCAAAGATTGTATTCAGGTAGATTGTCCAGGAGACCTTTTTATTGACACCCTCAACTGTAATACACTATTTGCATCCAATATACCATGTGACACAGTAACATTTTATCAATGGTCTAAGGTGGTTGATGGTCAAATGCAACCTATTAGTAATGGAGATAGTGCACCTATTCCAAATCTTGATTTAGAAGCGACAGGACTGTATCAGCTCAATATAATTTGTTCTGATGGATGCAGAGAAATCTCTAATCGGTATTATTCAGATTGTTATGAAGAACCTTGTGATTTTGATATATCTATTGAAGAAGAAAATTGCGTTGTCAGTATCACGCTTACGGGTTGTCCAGATGCGGAGTTTCAATGGTATGTTCAAACCGAAGATGATACCTACTTGATAGCAGAAAGCAATTCTTCTTCAATTACAGCCGAAAAAAATGGATTGTATTATGCAATAATTACAGGATGTCCAGATTGTGCTGAGACAGACTCCCCCCATCTATAGAAGTAAATTGTGGTGAGAGCTGTTTGTGTGATTTAAATTTTTATTTGCAGGGTTGTCTATTGTATTTTGATACTACAGGATGTATGAATTACGACGGAATTCTTGAGTATTCATCAAATAACAACGATCCATGGATTTATCTGGGGGCACAGAGTTCACCTTATGATCCATCTGAATTTGGCAATGGGTTTTACAGACTTATTTTATCTTCAAATGAGTGTCCTGATACATTGGCGTATCAGTATGTAGATTGTATTACACCTTGTGATGAAACCACTGTAGTTCCTTCTTATGATGAAAGCTGTAATCTTGTATTTAATTGGGAAGCTTGCTCTAACCCTACTTTTACGATTCAATATGCAGCAGACTGTTCCAACTTTTTAAGCGGAGGTGCAGATTTAATTACTTCGACCATATTGCCTGATGGAAGGGGCAGTGCTGAATATTTGCCTTTATTTCAACAAGGTTGCTATCAATTGCTGCTTGGTTGTGATGAAGAATGTATCAAATACTCTGATAAAGTAAATCTGGGAGATTGTTGCACAAGTACCCTGTCTATAGATACTTCAAATTGTGTGATTTCGGTATCCAATATTCCGTGCTCTGGAAATTTCACTTACAGCCTTTTAGCAAATGGTGAGGTAATAGAGACAGGAACAAACTCAACAAACTTCGACATAGCTATTGATCAAAATGCAATTTATCAAGTACTAATAGAATGTGATGGATGCAGCTATTATAGCAATGTGATTTCAGCGGACTGTGGAGAAGAAGAATGTCAAACTGATCCTTTGTTAAGTATTGATGACTGCATATTAACCGCCATAGTAGAAAATTGTGACAACCCGCAAATTCAGTGGCAAGCATATATCAATGCTACATGGGTAGATATTACAGGGGCAACGAATTCAACTTATGAAATACTGGAAGATGGTATATTTAGATATACATTGGTAGGTTGTGAATGCGTTGATGAACCTCTTTTTTCAGTTAATTATGCTTCAGATTGTTTCACAGAATGTAATTGTGATATCAACATCTGGATAGACAGTACCAATTGTACTATCAATAGCATAGACGCGGGCTGTGAACTTATAATAAGTATAGAATGGTACATTGAGAATCCAGCCAATGAATGGATAATACTTCCTCAATTCAGCGGAATGAACTCTATATCTCCCAATCTTAATGGAAACTATAAAAAAGTAATCGTAACTAAAGATTGTGGACAAGAAGAGGAAGAAATCAATGTTACATGTATTGATGAATGTGCGGACTTAATTCTTGAACTGGGTCATCTAGGATGTACCATCACCGTTGAGTGGAAAGGTTGTTTTGAATTAAATAATTGGGAATGGACATTTACTCCGAGTACTGGTTTACCTTCTGATTGTGGAACAAGCGGCACACCGCAACCTGCTCAATATAAAATTATTTCTCAAACGGGAGGTAATATTTCAGGGGCAGGAACTTTGGAAATCAAACCATTGAATGACGGATGTTACACTTTCACGATTAATTGTAATGAAGATTGCGGTGCAACAATAAGTACAGAATTTGAAGCGTGTTGTTCTGAGGATGCAGAAATTGTATTAGATGATACACCAGATCAATTGTGTGACTATTGTTTTTTTAATGAGGGCACTGATGAGCTATTAGATATCTATGTAGTAATAGATGGAGTCGAAGTAGCATTAAGTATCTATGAGGATTATTTTGACTTTCCATATTGTGATGAGACAGGTCCCTTTCAATCCTGTGATCCTAACTTACCTACTTTTGTAGACTTAGTTAATGATATCAATAGTTGGTTTGCAGCGTACGGATATGAAGGAGAAGCATTCATAGGCAATGGTGCTGGAGTTTGTAAAGGGATAAATACTCCCTTCTGGATACAACAATCCAATATTGTTTTTCAGACCTCTTACTTATTTGAAGAAAATGTAGGCTATCAAAATCATCCTTTCTTAGAGGATGATTGCAATGAGGATACAGGTAGTAGTGCTCAATTAAAAGTAGAAAACGCCTGTTTAGGGGCAGCATATTTGTGGTCAACGGGCGCAACAAGCCAGTCCATTCATTATCAATCGGGACAGAGCTATTCGGTTACGATAACTTGTCCAGATGGATGTAGCGTAGTTTTATCTTATGGTGGAAGTCCAGGCTCAATGGTTTCAACTGGAGACGACCATACAGCACTAAAATTGAAAGATAAGGCATTCAAACCTGAGTTGATACTTGATACAAACTATGCCTTTAAAGCTTTTCCAGTCCCTACAAGAGAATCATTTACCATAGAGTATATCTCAGAAGAAAAGAGCGAAGCCAGTTTAATTATATACACAGGCAGTGGAAAGATGATCAGAACAATAAACGTCTTTTCCCAAATCGGCATGAACACAAAATCAATCGATGCTTCATTCCTACAAGATGGAATCTATTTTGCTAAACTTGTAAATAACGAGATAAGCTATGGATTCCAAAAAATTGTAATCATTAAATAATCACTCTTAAACTAAATCATAAATACCATGATTAGATTTTCAAAAAATATAAAAGATACAAATCGTTTCAGCAATGCAGTATTTGTTTTAGTCATTATATTATCCGCTTTTACATTAACTGCTCAAGAGGCTTATAGATTTCATTCAAATTCCAGCCCTACAGCAACGGGCATGGTAAAATCAGAGTATTTTCCAATAAATTATTATACCGGGCAAGCAAATATTCAAGTACCATTATATAACATAGAAAGTAAAGGCATGAATATGCCAATTACATTATCTTATAATTCTGGCGGAGTAAGAGTTAATGATCCAAATGGATGGGTCGGACAAAACTGGAACCTCAGTGGTGGTGGTGTAATAACAAGACAAATCAATGGGATACCTGATGAAACATTTACTCAGCGATCTTGGTTTAATGTAGTCTCTGGATTAGATATGCCTACCTATTTTATTTTCGACGAGGAACATACAGACTCATATGAAGATTTAGCTCAATTAGCATTTGATAAATCTGAATTAGGTGAATCTAATAATCAGTACCCTTCAACTGATATGGAAACAGAACCAGATATATTTAGTTTTAAATTTATGAAGTACTCTGGTAGATTTTTTCTAGGTACAGATGGAGAGTGGAAAGTGATTAGTGATTCCAATATTAAAGTAGAGTTCGACATTATGGATGATGAAAATTTTACTGCTCCTTTTAATGACCCTGATTTATCTCGTGTCCCCAATACTGTTATTTCTTATCCTAAGGTGATTGCTGGATTTACAATAATAGACGAAAATGGAAATAAATATACTTTTGGCTATGATGATGAAGCTATTGAATATTCTATTAATTTTTTTAGACAAGCATATTCACAGAATATAAAATATGCTGATTGGGTTGCTAGCAGTTGGCATCTTACTAAAGTCATGAATGTAAATGATGAAGTTTTATTTGATCTAAAATATGAAAGAGGATATCATATAGCTAATTTTGTAGGTTTTGATCAAGTCAAGTATGAATGGAAAAAGGTATTCACCAATGCAGGGTGTACTAATACGACATGGAATGAACAATATTCAATTAACCCTTCTCAAGCAACTGGAAATCTAGTATCCCCAGTCTATCTAAGTGAAATAAACTCATTTTATAATGAAAAAATAGTATTTGATTCCGACGATTCTGAGCAAATGGTCTATGATTTAAATTTAGACAACCAGATAACACCAACGTTTGCATATTTCCAATCAAAATTTCCTCATATAAGGTTATATCCTTTTAATAAACACGCTTTTCCTGGGGATGTAACTACAAACCCATTAAATGGGTTAAAATGGAGAAAACTAAATGATATAAACGTTACTAGAAATGGAAATACCTTTAGAAATATTTCATTTCTATTTAATGATGACCCACTATCCAGATTGTTTTTAGAGGAAGTAAATATTAAACCCAATCTGGGAACTCAAGCTTCCTCAAGTAATAGCTTGATTTATAAGTTTGACTATAATACTACTATAAATTTACCAAATTTCCTCAGCAGAAAAGTAGACCACCTAGGTTTCTATAATGGTAAAGAATACTTTTATAATTCGACTTCTCTTGGAGAGATTCAAGAAAAACACTATGAGGATAGAGAACCTTCAATAAATAATGCAAAAGTCGGATCTTTGGAGAAAATCACCTATCCTACAGGAGGTTATACGAATCTAATTTACGAATTGAATGATTATTCTTATTTAGTTTCCGATGACAGACAAAGTATATTACAAAATGAAGCAGGTAATTGTCCTGGGCTAAGAATCATGAGGATGGATTTATTTGACGATCCAACTTCTAACACCCCAACTAGTACAAAAGAAATCTTCTATAAAAAGAATTATAGTCCAAATTCACCTAACGGTAGAAGCTCTGGTGTTCTTTCATTTAAACCAAAATACGTATGGAATGATTGGATGACATCAAGTGTAACATTTCCAGACGGAGGCTACAAAATTTCTCAATTCAACTCTAATCCTCTTATACCATTGGGTAATACATTTGAAAGTCATATTGGATATGATGAGGTTACTGAGGTTTTTAATAATGGCAGCTACATTAAATACAAGTATGATTCTCATAGAACGATCAAAGACGAATTGCCATATGCAGATCTGCAACTTGAATTTAGTCCATATTTTAAATATACTGATAAAAGTTTCCTTAGAGGAAAGCTTATTTGTAGAGGAGTGCATAGTTCCAGTGGTGATCCACTAGAAAGAGAAACATTTAAATACAATGAAGCAATAAGAGAGCAAAATGGAAGTAATAGTTATGATATTACCAGTAATGCATACCAAACATTTTTACCAGCTGGTCAATGCGCACAATATCCATTATATGGGAGTGCTAGAAAAATCTATTATTTCAAAGATTATGTTGAGCAAAAAAGAACAGAGTATTTCAGAGGTGGATATCTTAGAAAAACAGAGGACTTTGTAAATGACATCATCATTGAAAATGCTAATGAATATAGATATTTAAGTAGTAAAACGATAACTTCTGGAACAGACTCAAAGTCCATTGTCTACACCTATCCTAAAGATCATTCTTCAATGAATGGGATGGTACTAAAACATATGACTAATGTTCCGATTTCACAATCTGTCAATGGTGGCGCAGGAGGTGGAAGTAAATTGGAATATCATATAGGCTCGGTAATCGTTCCAAAAAAAATCTATTCTCAAAGAGACGATGGGAATTGGAAACCATCTCAAGAATTGATATACGACGACTTTGAAGATACCTATCCAGATCATGTAAAGGAAAATTCAAAACCGGCAGACTTTGATTTATTCTGGGGCTCTGGTGGAAATATTGGTTTATTAGATTTAATCAAATATGAAGAAAGAATCTGGGACAATGGATATAATAATGTAAGACAATTAACTTCTATTATTGATCACAATGATATTGAATCAACCTTTGATTACGATGGTCTTGGTAGATTAACATTAAAAACATCCAATAATGGTAAATTAAAAAACATCTATACTTATCAATATGGACTGATATTTAATAGTGAAAATATTTTTTCAGACGATTATTCGGGTCTTGATGGAACAGGGTTCAAAACCGAAAGTCTCTTTGATGGTTTGGGTAGAGAAGAAACCAATACTAAAATTGGATATTTAGACGGCGGTGGCAATCTTGTTTTAAGTACAACCTATGATAATCTAGGAAGAGTGAAGACCATAAATGACCCCACAACTGGTGGCCTTTCTACAAATACATTTGAAGAATCACCATTATCAGTTGTAGAAGAATTCAAACCAGCAGGATCACCGAAACCAGTAAAATATAAAAACCAAATAGAGGATAATAACTTTGTGTTGGAAACCACGGATGAAGATGGAATTATTACAAAAACATTTACTGATATTTTTGGCAGAACAAAAAAAACCGTTGATGGTCTGGGATATCAAACCATTTACACATACAACGACAGAGATCAGGTACTTACTATTAATCCTCCTGGAGCTGGTGGCAATTATAATTATACATATTTTTCTGATGGACTTTTAGAATCAAAGACTATCCCTGACAAGGGTACATATAGTTATATCTATGATGCTTTTGATAATATTGATGAAGAGACCTTAGCCAATCAAAAGGTGATTAAATACAATTTTCATGGCTTATACAATGATTTTTTAATGAGTAAAACCATGGACGGTGCCGTCTTAGAAGAGTATTTGCCTTATACTGATTATTTTCAAGACTTCATCGGAGCAGAAAAATACTCCATTCATACTGATTTTGGAGTTGTTGGTCAACGTCATGAAATATTAAATACTTCAATGGATATGAATTTTGGAAGACCTACCAGTCAACAAATAATAACTTTAGATGGAGAATATACGTTAGATCTTGATTATGATGACATGGGTAATATGCTAAGTAAAACGACCACTGTAAATGCATTTGATATTTCAAGGCAGAGCAAAGAGTCATGGAATACCCCAAAAGGGATCAGAGTAAAAGCAACAGGGTTTGTTTCAAATACTCTTTTTGGTGATAGTCAACTAAACTATGATGGTCACGATTGGTTAACAAGTAAAAAATTAGCAGATGGACTGCAGACCATATCATATGGTTATAATCCTCGAGGGTGGCTTTCTTCTATAAATGGTACAAGTTCAATTTCAGGATTTGGATCCAATCCATGTGCTGAAACTCCTGATATTCCTATTCCTGATTTGGATTGTGACAAGTTATCAGAAATCATTCAAACTTTTATAATCAAATATAATTGTCAAGATCTAAATGATGGTACTCCTACTACTTTGGAAATTCAGATAAATGCTCAAACTTTTAATAATTATGAACAATTAGGAGTAAATAGCGAAAGCATTATTCTTCCGTTGAATGGAGAAAGTGGGAATTCTAATAGTTCATTAGACGAAAGCATTAATTTTGATATCAATAATGGAGATGATATTGCTAATATTGCTTCAGGAATCTATAATGTTTTATTAGATTGCATTTCTCAAAACCCCGATTTATTGTCTATATTAGAACAATTGATAACAGAGAGCTTGGATAATTCTACAACATATACTGAAAATAATCATTCAACTTCAAATCCTAATCAAGGTGGGATAAAGACAAATGCTCCCTTTTTTGGCATGAATATATATCACTACTCTGGCAATGAGAAACTATTGGCAGAAGCGCGGTACAATGGGAATATTTCTTGGATTAAATGGCAAGTATTCGGAGATATCCCTCATGCCTATGGCTTTGATTACGATGATAACAATAGACTTTTACAAGCAATATATGGAGAACAAAAGGAAAAAGATAATTGTGCAATTGTAAAGACAGATAGATATAGCGTCCCTTCAATTGGGTATGATGAGTTGGGGAATATTCAACTACTTCATAGAAGAGGACTCTTAAATCCAGAAGCCCCGCAAGGATATGAATATGGATTTATTGATAAACTTGAGTATAAATATGAAGGAGGAAGTCCAAATTTGGTGACCTCAATAACTGATGATGGAGGTGAGATAGATAAGGGTTTTGTAGGGACTTCAGCAACATATTCTTATGATGACACGGGAAATATGACTTCAATGCCAAATAAATCACTTGGCTTTCTTTATGCGTTTAATGATTTGCCTGTAAGAATGACTACAGATAAAGGTAAGATAATAAACTATTATACATCTACTGGGTTAAAATTAAAGTCTGTCCTTCAACCTCATCCAGGAGGCATAGGCTTCCATCCTATTGTAACCAATTATTTTGATAGTCAAGAGTTTATCAATAGTAAACTCAAATCAATATATTTTGGTGATGGTAGAGCTACAATATTGAAGGATGAAGAATATGTAGAGTATTATCTCAAAGATCATTTAGGTAATACGAGGGTAAGAATAGCAGATAGAGATGGCGATAAAAAGATTTATTACAATGTAAATGATCCAGAGAATGATGAGTTGATGTCATCACATCATTACTATCCATTTGGGTTGGAGTGGAATGTGCCCAAAATTAATAAAAATGGGAATTCTCTTGAATCAAGTGGTGTAAAATCCAAGTATACCTATAATGGTAAGGAACTTATAGACGATCTGGATATTAATCTGCACGATTATGGGGCTAGGTATTATGATCCCGCGATTGCTAGGTGGACTAGTGTTGACCCTTTGGCGGAAGCAGCAACTGACTGGTCTCCTTTTAGATATGGATTTGATAATCCAGTTCGTTACTCAGACCCTACGAGTATGTTTGAATATTCTAATGGATATGGTACCAGTGATAGCAGAAGTGAGACTGGTAGTGTAACTCATTCAGGAGTGTATCTAAATGGTGGAGATGATGATAGTACAGGAAGCAGTGAAGTTGATAAAGATGATTGCTGTCCAGGAGATTGTTGTCCCCTTAGTGGAGTTTCCGTCGCAGCTGACGCAGCAATGCAAGCTGGCTACTACAGAGATAGTGAAGGTACTTGGTATAAACCAAATGGAGCTGTAGTTGAAGATATGTCAGGTATAGAATACTTTGCAAAGAGTATGTCTTTTGCTTGGATAGCAACGCCTCTTAAAGCCTTGAGCCTTTGGCTTTCTGGGGGATCAAAAGCTATTCAAGGAGGACAAGCTGCTAAGGGGGTGGGTAGCATTTCAAAAAGTATTCACTTAGGTAAACAGGGCAAGCATATCCTTGGTCATAATAATTTCCAAGTAGGAAAGAGTATTCTAAACTCTAATCCCAAAACATTACTTGAAGGTTTTCACGCTGGGAAATTTAAAACTCTTCGCACATTTGATAATAAGGCGATAATTGACTTTGGTAGTGATATCGGAACTTTCTATAAAGGGGGAAATGCAGTAGGACCTACAAGGTTTGGGATTATTCACCATGGGAAAAGCGGTGCTCACATTGTTCCTGCTAACCCAATACAATTTTAAATTATGGGATTGACTACCGAAGAAATACGAATAGCTTTACAAGTTGCATTATTGGGAGAAATATACAGAGAAATAAGAGCAATTGCATTTGGCTACGATGAAGAAGATAAAATATTTACTCTTAGATATTATCTGGAGAAGGAACCTACAGATGATGATTTTGAGAGCGTGAGTGAAGTGATGACAGAATTTATTTCACATTTTAAGCATTCTGAATTTCAAGATTTAAAAGAAGAGTGCAAATATTCCAATTTACCTAATTCTCAATTAGAACCTCTTTCAGGGTTTGTATACTCCAGGAGAGAAAATAGTTTAGCATAAACAGAAAGCCTCGCAATAGCGGGGCTTTTTACATCAGACTAATTTTAGCAGCTTTAATAAAGTGGTCAATATTGAGTAGTAAACTTTCCTTTTCTTTTTCTGGTAGGTTTAAAATATCCTGTAATCGTTTTAGCATTTTAGGGTCTTTGAATAAATCAGCTTGTTCTGTCTCACCTAAAAGATAGCCCACAGTAGTATCCAAAATCTTAGCTAATTTTTTAGCAGCTTCAATGGATGGAATCATTTCATCCCTTTCATATTTTCCAATAGTAGTGTGAGAAGTCACAAAAATCTTAGCCAATTCTTTTTGGGAAAGCTTTTTTGCTTTTCTGCACTCTGATAATTTTTGTCCGAACGTACTCATAAATACACCTTATTGTGGTTGAATAGACCCAATATATAGGGTTTGTGCAAAGATAAGTATATTAAAGTAGTTATGGAAATATGAAAATGTTGTTTATGTGAATAGAATTATGTTTCTTTGCACCTAATAATGTGTCAAAAAATATTTTTCTAAAATGGAGATTAACAAAATCAAAGCCCAACTAAGCATTCTTACCAAGCTGCTAAGGGGGGGACGCAATTAGCGAGGTCTCAATTAAAGTCAATCACGTCTCTTAATAAGCAGATAGCTACACATACTCAAAAGCTAAAAGCCTATAAAGCCAATCCTTTGAAATTTGATAATAAAGGATTTTTGAAAAATGCACCCAGTGATGCTGTAAGACAAAAAATAATTCAAGGACGAATTAATCATTTGCAGCAGGAGATAAGTACTTTTCAGAATAATATTCAGAAGATTTTAAATGGTCAATGATGAAGGTAAATATTGATAACTTACAGAAAATAATAACTCTGCTACTTTCAAAACTAAAAGAGCAAAAAGGAAATGAGATAGAATTAGAAAATGATTTCTATTGGGATATTTCAAGCGATGAATTGTATAAACCATATGATGATCCCAAGAACATATCTTTAGGGCAATTGTCAGATGATTTAGCTGAGATAGACCGATTATCGAAATCAAGAGATGAAGCAATACCTTATGATTTAAAACGTATTGCCGAAATCCTTAAAGCTTTGAGTGTTGAAAATTCAGTAGCATTTTAGAAAAAGAAGCCAAAATGATATTAAATAATAGAGCCTTGGTTATTACCAATATCAAGAAGATATGAACGGTGAATTTGTAGATGAATTTCCTGGTTATACTTATAAACTAAAAATTCTAGGAAAGGGAGGTGATATTAGAATTTATGGAAACAGAGGAAGTAATGGACATTTTCTTTTTGATAAACTTGGAAGTCACTAGTGCAAGGGGCACTAAGTTTGTGAACTATTTTCTTCAGTAAGTTCAGCATCGATAAATCCTTTGAATTTCCATTTGAGAGGTTTAGCAAGTACTCTGTTATAGAATGCAATGTAGGCATCGAT
>Ga0256847_1000123_pt1 | contig 53245 bp, 47 predicted proteins | sample TeddybearmetaG_FD_189099 | JGI IMG/M metagenome (GOLD analysis project Ga0256847, IMG submission 189099) | Hydrothermal vent microbial communities from East Pacific Rise, Pacific Ocean - Teddybear | ecosystem: Environmental > Aquatic > Marine > Hydrothermal vents | place: Pacific Ocean: East...
AGAGACAAGAGGACTGATACGTATAAAGGAACTGCTATTCCAAAAACCGTTTTAGTTCTCCTCTTGTTTCTTAGTAAAAATAACTAACAACTATAATAGCAGGATAAAGTAAAGAATACCGTTGTACTTAATCTAACATGATGGGTAACCTTTTTTGTAGCTACCTTGATATAAAAATATTTCTACCTTCGTACGTTCCATTTCAATATATTGTTAACACTTTTTGCTAACCTATGCTTACCAATATTTTTGCTTTCTTTCTTAAAATTTCTCCACGACTGAAGCGAGCGGTCTGGAAAAAACTATATGAGTATCTGTCAAAGAAGTATCCAACAGAGGAGTGGACTTATATGAACTACGGATACGAATCTTGCAATGAACCTATTGCAATCCCACTGAAAGAGGAGGAAGAGCGTGACCGGTATATGATTCAGCTATACCACTATGTGGCAACAGCTGTAGACCTTGTGGATAAAGACGTATTAGAAGTTGGTAGTGGACGTGGAGGAGGTTCGTCGTACATCAAACGATATCTTAAACCAAAGACGATGATTGGAGTTGATTACTCCAAAAACGCGATTAAATTCAGCAACAAACATCATTTGGTGGAAGGATTAACCTTTATTCATGGTGATGCAGAAAACTTATCGTTGGGGAATGAAAGTGTAGATGCGATTGTGAATGTCGAATCGTCACATTGCTACGGGTCCATGAAAAAGTTTGTAGAGCAAGTCAACAGAGTGCTTCGTCCTGGCGGGTATTTTTTGTTTGCTGACCTACGTCCCTCAGAAAAGATCGAAGAACTTGATAAGACTTTCAGAGATGCAGGATTTGAAGTGCTCAAAAAGGAATTGATCTCGAAGGAAGTGGTCAATGCAATGGATGCATTTCACGAATTCAAGTTAGAATTCTTTCAAAATATGGTAAAGGGCTGGTTAAAAAAGCCGCTGAATGATTTTGCAGGAGTTAAGGGTTCGAACATCCATAAAGAATTGAGTAATGGTAAGATGGTTTATTATCATTATGTGTTGAGAAAATGATATGCCTCTGCCTCCTCCAACGTGTTTATATAGATGCACTATTAAATTAATAGAAATTAAACTTAGGACGTATATAATTGATGGCGGTAGTTGGTTAAGGCGATGAAACTTTTCACTTCCTTTCTCTTTGCAGATTGTCTATCTTTACTACATCTCCCCATCTAGGCTCATTGCCTTGATAGGTTTTTGTTTGAAAACAATAATAATGTGTAACGATATACAGTGTTAATAAACATTAAAAGCGACATCATGAAGGTATCTATATTTTTAATAATGATTTTACTTTTTTTTGGATGTAAACAGCAAAAAAGTGAAGCAATTGAAATCGAAAAACCTGAAGACAAGAAGGAAATTGTAAAAAAGAAACGCCCAGTTGCCTATGAAAATGGTAAGTTCTTTGAAAGCAATGGTAAAAAAATGCTGTATGGTGGAGAAGATAAGAATCAACATTTCGACATAAGTTGATATTCGCTTAAAGATAAACAGTTTCATTATGGAATTGGTAGAGAGAAATTTCCAGCATTATTAAAACCAGATTTTATCTCTGTTAATGAAGCTGATAAAATCTGGGCAGATAGCACGAGGTTTTTATTAGCATACTCAGGAAAGGAGGTTAAAGCTTATTCTGTAAAAGATTTAACACATCATGAAGTTGTAAATGATGTATTAAATGGACAACCCATTATGGCTGTTTATTGCATCCTGGCCGATTTAGGAGCTATTTATGAACGAGATTATGGTGACAAAGAGTTGACGTTTGCTTTAAGTGGATATACATATTATGATAAGAATGTATGGAATGGTCTTGATGGTTTTGTGCTTTGGGATAGAGAAACAGAAAGTCTCTGGTGGCCACTAATTGGAAAAGCTGTATCTGGTCCTCTTAAAAATGTCAAACTTTTAGAAATGGATAAAAATAAATGGAAGGACGTTAAATGGAAATATATAAAAGATAATTTTTCAGATGCTTTAGTTTTAAAGTCAGATCAAGATTTTGAAAGACCGACTCATTGGAAAAAAATTGAAGATGTTTCTTACATAAAAGAGAATTACATTTCTAAAAATTAATGAACGTTTACTAACGCCGTGTATAATTAATGGCTAAGTTGGCTAAGGGAATTTTATTTCAGAATTAATGGGCACGCAAGTATAATAGAGAAATTAATAACATCTAAAAGATAACATCATGGGAAAAGGTAAAGACGCAAAGAAAAGTGTAAAAAAAGAAGCGGCTAAAACTCCAAAAGAAAAAAAAGCAGAAAAAAGACTGAAGAAATCAAATAAAGGCTAATTACTTTCTGAGAAAACTAAGCACACCAACGCATAACGCCCGTGGCTAGATTTAGTAGGGTTTGAGTTTAGTCAATCGTAAAAAGCTATATTTAATTTGAAAAAATAATCGTGCGGCTTTGCCGTGGCTTCTTATTCTCACGTCTATCCTTCGCCTAGCGCTTTGACCCTTCGACAGGCTCAGGACAGGCAAGATTGGTGTGTCAGCTTCGGAGGGTTGCCAACTCGCTCCACAACCCTAGCCGCCTACCTCCTTGGGCGAAGTAGCTCGGCTACGTAGGCTGAAGACCGCCACAAATCATATGCAAAACCGTAAACCATTTAAAACCAACCAAAACACAAGTTCGAAAACCAACCACAAATGACATTATTTACTCGTAAATTAAATCGTTCATGCTTACTCATTTTATGTGTCAGTCTACTAATGTCATGTGTTAACTTTGCTACAGATGATCGGAAAAGTGTTCATCTTATTCTGAAAAAGGACGGTAAAATGTATATGTTTTCGAGATTAGGGACTATGATTACAAAAAACAAGTTAGACAAAAATGAAAGTCCCACAATTGTAGCGTCAACTGGCATCGTTAAAAAAGACGGTGAACTTTATACGGAGCCTCGGTATGTAGAAAATATTGTAAACTTAATTTCAGGAAATTATGTAATACACGACTATGAAGAGAAATCCTTTGATGGATATATTACAGAAGGTAAGCATGAAGTTTATAATAAAAAATATGATAGTGAGTCTACAGAAAGAATTGGAAAAATGATCTCAATAGCGAACATCTATTTAAGCAATATTGATCAAACAAGAAAATATCATATTTCATGGCAAAGAAGTCCAAATCAAAGCCCAATTATGAATTGTACCGAAATGGCTTTATGGGTAGATAAATCATATAAACCTGGAGAGCGTACAACAGCAATGGATAATTTAATAATGATAAATTTAAATGATATGGTGGAATTCTACCAACCAAATGTTAAACTAGATTATAATGAAGAAGAGGAAATTTTATACATTATTGTTGATTAATCTAGGTAAAATGGCTGCTTTTGATAAACAAACTGATCAACTACCCTCCAGGTTAAACTTAAATAAGTCTTGAAACTTAAATTTCACATGGGTCGGCAGGGTTGTTGTAACCCATCAACTATTTTGATTGTATTTTAGGATTCCTTGCGCGGAAATCAACAAATAGGAGGTTTCAGAAAAAAAGTTTTGAGAATGCTTATAATTATTTGATAAAATGCATTTTCCATACCAAGGACGTTAAATTATTAAAAGTCAGACAGAAAAAATTGATTTTTGAAGGAAGAAATTGGAATTTCAACGAAGAAATTTGTGAATCCGTTCTCATTCTTATATTTATTGCACATTAACTAATTATTTTTATATCTTTAAACCCTTAACTAAAAACAAACTTTAAGTCGATAGCAATGAAAAAATTATTTTCTATTCTAGCAATTGCAGCAATGATTTTTGCAGGTTCAACAACTGTAAACGCAAATGCTGCTCAAACTATGCCAACTAATGTATCATCATTAGCTTCGGCCACAACAGTAACAATTATTCAAGACGAGGAAGGCTCAAGCGCCGAGGAAGACAAAGGATTCCATCAGGAGCTTAAGGAACGTTTCGTAGAAGGAGGTCCCGGTTTTATGGGGATTGTGTTGTTGTGTTTAATTCTTGGTTTAGCAATTGCTATTGAGAGAATTATATTCCTTAACTTATCTACTACCAACACTCAAAAATTAGCTAACAACGTTGAAGACGCTTTAAATAGCGGTGGAGTTGAAGCAGCTAAGGAGGTATGTAGAAACACAAAAGGACCTGTAGCGTCCATTTACTACCAAGGACTGGATCGTGCTGGAGAAAGCATTGAAGCAGCAGAGAAAGCTGTGGTTTCTTATGGTGGTGTTCAAATGGGACAATTAGAGAAAAACGTTTCTTGGATTTCATTATTTATCGCTTTGGCGCCAATGCTTGGTTTCATGGGAACGGTAATAGGTATGATTCAAGCGTTTGATAAAATTCAATCGGCGGGTGATATGAACCCATCCTTAGTAGCAGGAGGTATTAAAGTAGCATTATTGACAACCGTATTTGGTTTGATCGTGGCTATTATCCTTCAGATTTTCTATAACTATATTATCGCTAAGATTGATAGTATCGTGAACAGTATGGAAGATGCATCTATCACATTAATTGATATGTTGGTAGACTACAAAAACAAAAAATAATTAAAAACACATACTAAAATGGGTTTACATAAAATTATAAAGATTGTATCTTGGATTTTTGGAATTGCAGGGATTGTATCTCTTATTCTTATTATAATGAAGGGCGATCAGGCTATTAAAGATGCAGCAGAGCTAGGTGATACAGCGGCAATTAATCCTATGTACGTTATCGCATTTGTCATACTTATATTGGTGTTAGTAGTTGTTCTTATTTTCGTTTTGAAAGGAGTTTTTGCTGGGAACATTAAGAAAACTTTGCTTTCTATTGGTATGTTTTTAGCGGTAGTGCTAGTTTCCTATGTACTGGCCTCTGGAGAAGTAAAGGGCTTACCTCTTACGGATGGTGAGGCTATCACAGAAAGCGGCTCAAAATGGGTTGGCACTGGTTTAATTGCATTCTATCTTTTAGCTATTACAGCGGTAGGTGCAATGGTATTAAGTGGAGTAAAAAAAATAACAAGTAAATAATGGCTAGACGATCAACACCCGAAGTGAATGCAGGATCTATGGCGGACATAGCATTCCTGTTACTTATCTTCTTCTTGGTTACAACAACCATTGAGAAAGATAAAGGTATTGCAAGACAACTGCCACCAATTGAGGATGTTGAAGATCCGCCAATTATTAAGCAGAAGAACCTTTTCATAGTAAATGTGAATAGAGACGATCAGTTATTGGTTGAAGAGCAGCTAATGGACGTGAAAGATTTGCGTCAGGCAGCGATCGAATTTATTGATAACGGAGGAGCTCCTTCAGGAAGTCCAGAACATTGTTCTTATTGTAAAGGGAAACGTGCGACAAATTCGTCTGATAATCCAGATAAGGCGGTAATTTCTGTTCAAAATGACAGACTTACCTCCTATAAAATGTATATCACAGTTCAAAATGAACTAGTAGCGGCATATAATTTTCTGAGAGATAGAGAATCTGAGCGGAGGTATGGTTGGAAATTTACTGAAGTCAAGAAGGCTATTGATGAAAGTAGTTTTAATGGTGATGAAGAAGCAACGGTGAAGAAGCTAGAAGAAATTCAGAAGTTAATTCCTATGAAGTTGTCAGAAGCGGAACCTAAGAAATCTGGAGAATAAAACTTATTAAAGATGTCAAAATTTAAAAAGAAACAAGGAGGTGAAATCCCTGCTGTAAATACTGCGTCATTGCCGGATATCGTATTCATGCTATTGTTCTTCTTTATGGTGGTTACCGTACTTAGACAAGATAACCTCTTGGTACAACAAAAAATACCAAAAGCAGATCAAGTAGAGAAATTGAAGAAAGATAGATCTGTATTTATCTATGCTGGGAAACCTAGCTCTAGGTATGAAGCTCAATATGGTAAGGAAGGTAAAATTCAAATTGGTGACAAGTATACCGATATTAAGGCGCTTAGAGCTGTACTTATTCAGGCTAGAGCGGGATTACTTCCCGATCTTCAAAGCAGGGTGATGGTAGCGCTTAAAGTAGATGGAGAAACCAATACCGGATTAATAACGGACATTAAACAGGAACTTCGTGAATTGGAGATGTACAAAATCATTTATATTACCTCACCTGGTAATCAAATGGATGAATAATTCAGTATAAATTATTATAGAACGCCTTGATAATCTCAAGGCGTTTTTTTTTGCTTCATTATTTAGAATTCCATTATATTTAGCCTATGACTCTCAAAAACTTCGTTGGCAGCTTTTTATTTCTTTGCGTTATTTCTATGACTGCACAGGATAGTATACCTGCAGCCGATTTGGATCATCGGTATCGAGAGGATCAGTTTTATGCTGGTGTTACGTATAATCTTTTGGCCAGTGTCCCTTCAAATGTTAAATTGAACGGGTTATCAGGTGGAGTACACTTTGGATTCTTGAGGGATATGCCGATTAATGAAAAAAGAGATTTTGCCATCGCAATAGGAGCAGGATTGTCGTTTGATCAATATGGATATAATCTTTTTATAGGAGAGGACGCCAATGAAAATACCATCTTTAGAGTGTTAGATTCGGAGACCCAATTTGATAGGAGTCGTTTTAGTACCGCAACGGTCGAAATTCCCTTAGAGATTAGATGGAGAACTTCAACGCCCCAGTCGTATAGGTTTTGGCGTGTTTATGGCGGTGTGCGTGTTGGTTATACCTATTGGTATCGATCCTTTTTCTCACAAACCGATAATCAAGTGTCTCAAACCAAAATCCCGGAATTCGATCGACTGCGCCTAGGTGCCACTTTAAATTTTGGCTATAGTACTTTCAATTTTTACGCTTATTATAGCATTAACTCTTTTTTCAAAGATGCCGTTATTGAAGATACCAACGAACCACTTGACTTCAGAACCTTAAAGTTGGGGGTAATATTCTATATTTTATAGCCAAAAGTTGAGCATCAACAGCTGAGGAATCATCCCAATAAAGAAGCCGAGAATAAGTTCGGGATAGGTATGTGAATTCGTGTGTAATCTTGAAGAAGCTACCCATCCATTTCCGAGGATAAATAATCCAATCCAAAATAGCATATTGACCTTAAAATGAACAGATAGGGCAATTAGAAAAAGAGTGACTCCAGCAATTCCCATTTGGTGGAGACTCACCTTTAGCTTGAACATTACTAGGATCAAAGCGGCAATACTAGAGAACAATACACCTACAAAAAAGAAATACAATTCGGGGCTATCATAAGGATCATAGACAATCTTAATGATAAGCAGCAACAGAATACATTGCAGCATGAGGGGTATTTTTCTTTCATTGACATTTTTAAGCTCCATGGTGGAGATCCATCCTAAATTCTTCAGTAGTAAAAAAAGAACCATAGGAACAAAAATGGTAATGATGGCTACGGCAAATAACTTGGCCCTAATTATTTCCGAATCGATAAAACGTGGAGTTATAATGTAGTACGTCAACGCCCCAATTAAAGGCATTAAAAGAGGGTGGAGCAGGTAAGCTCCAAAACGAAGGAAGTAATTCATTAAATTTCTTTTCGTAGTCGTGCAACTGGCAAATCAAGTTGCTCTCTATATTTTGCAACAGTACGTCGGGCAATAGGATATCCTTTTTCCAATAGAATTTTAGCCAATTTGTCATCGGTCATGGGCTTCTTCTTGTCTTCTTCTGAAATAGTTATCTCTAGGATCTTTTTAATCTCTCTAGTAGAAACATCTTCCCCTTGATCATTCTTCATGGACTCGCTAAAAAACTCCTTGATCAATTTTGTTCCGTAAGGTGTGTCTACATACTTACTATTAGCCACCCGCGAAACCGTGGAAACGTCCATGTGAATTTTATCAGCAATGTCCTTTAAGATCATCGGCTTCAACTTACGCTCATCTCCGCTTAAAAAGAACTCCTCCTGATGATGCATGATAGAGTTCATGGTTACAAATAAAGTTTGTTGCCTTTGTTTGATAGCATCAATAAACCACTTGGCTGCATCTAATTTTTGCTTTATAAAGAGCACGGCATCCTTTTGGGATTTCGACTTTTTCGTGGCATCCTTATACCCTTTAAGCATATTGGTATACTCCCTAGATACATGAAGCTCTGGAGCGTTTCTTCCATTCAAAGTAAGTTCCAGTTCACCCTCTACTATATTAATGGCAAAATCGGGAACCACATGCTCAACCATACGGGTATTTCCAGAATAAGTTCCGCCCGGTTTCGGATTTAAACCTTCAATTTCATGAATGGCTTCACGCAGTTGGTCTTTCGTAATCTCGAATTTAGAAAGTAACTTTTTATAGTGTTTTTTGGTAAAATGGTCGAAGGTGTCGTCTATAATTTGAGTTGCCAGTAGGACAGCGTCATTTTCCTTTTTTCTTTTAAGCTGAATTAACAAACACTCCTGAAGATCTCGAGCCGCCACTCCTGCGGGATCTAAATCTTGCACCAATTGCAGTACACTTTCTATTTTTTCTACGGAAGTATATACGTTCTGTGTAAAGGCGAGATCGTCCATGATATCCTGAATCTCACGTCGAATATAACCGCTTTCGTCAACGCTACCCACTAAAAACTGAGCGATTTCTCGCTCTTCTTCATCCAATCGGTAGGTACTTAATTGTTGCATTAAATGCTGAGTGAATGACGTCCCTGAAGCATATGGAGTTTGTTTTTCTTCATCGTCTGCACTATAGTTATTAGCAGAAAGCTTATAACTAGGTGTCTCGTCATCACTTAAGTAATCGTCAACATTAATATCTGTTTCAATTACTTCGTTGCCTTCATCAAAATCGTCGTATTCATCATTGTTAAACTCATCCTCCATGGAATCGCCTTCATCTTTCCCACTATCCAAGGCAGGGTTCTCCTCCATCTCCTGTGAAATACGTTGCTCAAAGGCCTGTGTAGGCAATTGTATCAACTTCATCAACTGGATTTGCTGAGGTGATAGCTTTTGTGATAGTTTAAAATTTAATTGTTGTTTTAACATGAAAGCAAGTCTTGTTGTTAAAATTAAAAAAATCCAGCTATATAAGGCATAATATAGCTGGATTTAATATAAAGTTATGAGTTCTTTGTTAGAAGTTCGAAGATAAGGGCAACATTAGAAATACATTCGTATCGTTAAGGTCCTTTTGTTTCTTAAAATTCTGCGCTTCCAGGACTTCTAGGGTAAGGTATGACATCGCGAATATTACCCATTCCAGTAACGAATAATACCAATCTTTCAAACCCTAAGCCAAATCCACTATGCACGCAGGTACCGAACTTTCGAAGATCTAGATACCAAGACAATTCTTCTTCAGAAATGTCCATGGCCTTCATTTTACGCAGCAATACGTCATAACGCTCTTCTCGCTGGGATCCACCAACAATCTCTCCAATTCCTGGGAAAAGCACGTCCATAGCACGTACCGTCTTCTCATCCTCATTTAATCGCATGTAAAAAGCTTTAATTGTGGCAGGATAATCAAACAATATCACCGGACATTTAAAATGCTTTTCTACTAGAAAGCGTTCGTGCTCACTTTGTAAATCGGCTCCCCATTCATTTATTGGGAACTTGAATTTCTTCTTTTTATTAGGTTTGGAGTTTTTCAGAATATCAATAGCTTCCGTATAGCTCACTCGTATAAAGTTGTTGTCGACCACAAAATGTAGTTTCTCACGCAAGCTCATCTCACTCCGTTCAGCCTGAGGTTTTGTTTTTTCCTCATCCAACAATCGTTTTTCCAAAAACTCTAAATCATCTTCACAGTGTTCCAACGCATATTTCACTACATACTTGATGAAGTCTTCCGCCAAATCCATGTTGTCTGCTAAATCATTAAAAGCGACCTCTGGTTCAATCATCCAAAATTCGGCCAAGTGTCTGGTGGTATTAGAGTTTTCTGCTCTAAAGGTGGGGCCAAAAGTGTAGACCTTTCCTAAGCCCATGGCATAGGTTTCGGCTTCCAATTGTCCACTCACCGTAAGATTGGTTTCTTTCTCAAAGAAATCTTCCTTATAGTTCACATTTCCTTCTTCGTCAAGAGGTGGGTTTTTAGGATCCAATGCACTCACTCTAAACATTTCACCCGCTCCTTCGGCATCACTACCAGTAATAATTGGGGTGTGCATATAATTGAATCCATTCTTCTGAAAATACGCGTGTACAGCAAACGAGAGTTTAGAACGCAATCGCATGACCGCACCAAAAGTATTCGTGCGAATTCGTAAATGTGCTTGCTCTCTTAATTTTTCTAGTGTATGGCGCTTCGGAGAAAGAATCGTAAGCTTTACTTCTTCAGGATTGGCTTCTCCTAAAATTTCTATAGCGGACACTTGTACTTCCACTTGTTGTCCCTGTCCTTGGCTTTGTACCAATTCACCTGTTACGCCAATAGCAGCTCCAACAGTTACTTTATTAAGAATAGTTTCGTCAAAGCTTTCAAAATCTACTACACACTGAATGTTTTTAATGGTCGAACCATCATTCAATGCAATAAATCGGTTACTTCTGAAGGAACGAACCCACCCTAATACCGTAATAGGGGTAGAAGAGGCTTCGCTATTTAATAATCCTAAAATTTCTCTACGCTTCATTTTTTCCTTTTTTATGCTGAAAAATATGTTAATTATTTTGCTAATTTCACTTCAAAATGTACGAACTAAACACTTGGATGGCAGTTCATATGCTTTTGCTGAAACGGCTGCAAAGATACTTTTTTAATTCTCAATTTATATTACTCTTCCTTGGATTCTGTTTCTGCATCGTCTTCCGAAGAAGGGATAATTTCCAAGGCGGGTTTTTTTAATGTTTGTTGATTGGCAATGCTTCTTTCCAAAGACAATAGCAATGACGGCAGCAATAATAAGTTGGCAAGCATAGCAAACAAGAGCGTAGCTGAAACCAAAGCTCCTAAAGCCACAGTGCCTCCGAAACTAGAAATTGTAAACACCGAAAACCCAAAAAACAACACAATGGAGGTGTAGAACATACTAACGCCGGTTTCCTTTAGTGCTGCATAAACAGACCGCTTAATTTTCCAATTATTAGCGAGTAATTCCTGCCTATATTTCGCCAAAAAGTGGATGGTATCATCTACCGATATTCCAAAGGCAATACTGAAAACTAAAATGGTAGAAGGCTTAATAGGAACGCCCAAGAAACCCATTAATCCTCCGGTGATGAGCAATGGGAGCAGGTTGGGTATCAAGGATACCAGAATCATCTTTACGTTTCTAAACATCCAAGCCATGAAGATGGCAATTAATAAAATGGCGAGTGAAAGTGAAAGAATGAGGTTATTGACGAGGTATTTGGTCCCTTTCTCAAATATGAAGGCTTTTCCAGTAATGGAAACATTATAACGGTCTTCAGGAAAGATCTTTGCTATTTTCGCTCTTAAGTCCTCTTCAATACGATCAAAACGATCCGTTTGTGTGTCTTTCATGAAAGTGGTAATGCGGGCGTATTGTCCTGTACTGTCCACATAACTAGATAACAACCCTGCCCGGTTGGCGCTACTTTTTGCGTAAGATAGGATAAAGGTTCGCTCTTGCGAATTGGGCAGTTGATAGTAATCTGGGTTGTTATTGTAATAGGCCTGTTTTGAATATTTTACCAGATTTACTACAGAAGTTGTTTTGGATAATTCAGGAATTTCGGCGATGTATTCCTCGAGCTCATCCATACGTTTTAAGGTCGCCAGTTTCATAACTCCTTTCTTCCGTTTGGTATCTATCAAAATTTCTAAAGGCATAATCCCTTCATACTCTTTTTCGAAGAATTTAATATCAGCAAAGAATTCAGTCTTCTGAGGCATATCCTCAATCAAGCTACCTGATAATTTAATCTTGTTCATGCCCACGATACTTCCGCAAAGCAATATAATGGTCACTACGTAAATGGCAATGCGATGCTCTCTAACCATGCGTTCCATCCAGCTCACAAAACTACCAATCCACCGCTTGTTTAAGTGTTTAAGGTGCTTGTATTTTGGCACTGCCATATAGCTGTAAACAATGGGAATAATGAATAGGCTTAATAGAAAAATGGCAATGATATTGATGGATGCTACGATTCCAAATTCTTTTAAAAGTTTACTATTGGTTAAAATGAAGGTGGCGAAACCGGAAGCAGTGGTCACGTTAGTCATTAAAGTAGCGTTCCCTACTTTGGCAATTACCCGTTGTAAAGACTTTGCCTGATTTCCATGGAGTTTTATTTCCTGCTGGTATTTGTTGATTAGAAAAATACAATTAGGGATTCCAATTACAATTATCAAGGGAGGAATAAGGGCCGTAAGTACCGTAATTTCATAATGCAATATTCCAAGAATACCAAAGGCCCACATCACACCAATAATTACGGTGATCATCGCGATAAACGTCGCGCGAAATGAGCGGAAAAAGAAGAAAAATATGAGTGAAGTCACCAATAAGGCCGCTCCAATAAACAGTCCTATTTCGTCAATGATATTTTGAGAATTGAGAGTGCGAATGTAGGGCATCCCCGAGGTGTATACATTGATGCCTGTCTCTTGCTCAAAGCTGGCTATTAATGGAATAAGATCATTAACTATAAAATCACGCCTTGCAGCCGTATTGACAATGTCCTTTTTTAAATAAATGGCAGTCCGCACAGATTGTTTGTTCGGACTGTAAACTAGGCCTTCATAAAAGGGTAGTTTATTGAACAATTCGTATTGATAGCGATCTAACTTCTTTTGATCCAAAATAGAATCTTGGATAAAAGGGACAAGGTCGAAGGATGCTGAATCCTCGATTTTTTCCAATACTTGAAGATCGCTTACGGATAAGGTGAGATCCACTTCGTCATAAGAGCGAATGTTTTCGGAAAGTTTTGACCAGGCTAAAAATGTTTCAAGTTGGAAAAGGGTCGTGTCCTTTACCCCTAAAATAATGAGATTCCCTTCTTCTCCAAAAATGTCAAGGAATTGAAGGTATTCTTCATTAAACTTGTGATCGTCGGGTAAGAGGTTCGCTTCCGTATAGGTAAAACGCATGTTTTTCCACTGCATTCCCATAAAGACGGTCATTCCTACGATGGCAATAATGATCAACATTCTATTCCGAAGAATAAAACGTGCCACCGCACTCCAAAAACCGATACTAAATAACTTATTCACAGACGCAACTTATAATCGCGCAAAGGTATTAAAATACGAACTATAGAATGGTCTTTGAACCCCTATATTTTGAGGTTAAAAGTAAATTTGAAAGAAATATTGTCTTCAAAATCTGGTAGATGATAAAAGCCATATCGATAGGCCAGGCTTAATCCAAATCCGAATATAATTCTATTGAGCTCTAAACCACTTTCAGAATAGAATTTATCAAGGGTTTGAAAGTCTATGCCTAAGTGATTCTCTGGGCTATCTAAATTACCCAAAGCGTGCTTCGTAAGAAAAACTAATTCGGGCTGAATTTTCTTCGAAATATGAAATCGTCGCAAACTGTGTTTTACTTGGAGGGTAGCTAACTTGTCAGAAAAGAACTCCCCAAAATACATCGTTTCAAAACTACTAATACCGGCGACTGAGAAACGCTGTAAAATTTCATCCTTTGTGGGGCTATTTGGGTAGGCGTGAAATAAATGGGATAGTGGAACATCTCCAAAGGCAATACTTCCTTCCAAAACCACATTGGTTGAGGATAAGTTAGTTCGATTTATTTGCTGGTCCAACTTCACGCCCACTTTAGTGTATGTAAAATCACTCTTGACCACTCCTTTAATCCCCTGCGTTAATTGAGCACTAATTTTTGGTAAGCCATCGGTTTGGGTGATCATTCCATCTTCCTTGGTGATATCTTTTGTGTCAAGAGCTACTCTAAAAGAAGCGGTAGCCTCGGTCATATAATAGTTCTTGAAGGTTTGACCGTTGTTAACGAATTGATAATCCTCAATTTGATCCACCTTAGTTCTTGATAGCCTTAGTTCAGACATCATATTTGAGGAAAACTCATGCTGAATGCTACTACGCCAAGTTCGATAGGAGTAAAATTGAGTAATGTTGAGGAGACGTGGTTCAAAAACAGAATAGATGCGAGCATCGGTTAGGTATTTGTGTCCGCCTAGTTCATTAATATCATTTTGGTAATAGAGATTGAGCCAAGTATTTTGTTCTTTGTTTAAACGAACATTCCCACCTAAGCTGTATTTGTAATTTTGATCCTTAAACCCTCTGGCAATATAGCCACCTATTTTAAATGTCTCTGAAAGTCGTTCATTGGTGATTCCTCCAAATCCCAATCGGATTCCTTCATAATTGTTATACTTGATGATATAGCGCAGGTCAATACTGAAGAACGCAATGGGATAATAACCCGTTGCAAATGGACTTTCCTTTTTGGTGCTTTTTTTTGAAACAGCGGTTGAGTCCTGAGCTGTCGAAACAGGTTGTTGGGCGTAACTAGTATACGCAAAAAGAAATAAGAGTACCGTAAAAAAAGCGGGGGTACGCAATGATTGAAATTTGAGATAAAGTTAAAAATAAAGCGGCTGGTATGCCGCTTTATTGTGTTTTGTTTAACGAATTCTGAAATTATACCGTCATAATTTCAGTATCCTTTTTGCTGAATTTTTCATCAATTTTAGTGATGTGAGCATCGGTCATATTTTGAATGTCGATTTCGAGGTTCTTCTTCATATCCTCACTAACATCTAAATTTTTGATATCGGCGTTGGCGTTTTTACGATCATTTCTTACACCAACTTTGGCATCTTCACACTCGGCTTTAGCTTGTTTTGCCAATTCCCTTCTTCTTTCTTCCGTTAACGGTGGAACATTAATAATAACGCTTTCCCCATTATTCATTGGATTGAAACCGAGATTAGCGGCATGAATACCTCTTTCGATTTCCGGAATTAGCGATTTCTCCCAGGCTTGAATGGTAATTGTCATTCCGTCTGGAGTATTTACGTTGGCCACTTGGCTTAAGGGTGTTGGACTTCCGTAGTAATCCACCATAACCCCGTTCAACATAGCCGGAGAAGCTTTGCCTGCCCGAATGTTTGCTAACTTTTTTTCTAAGTGCATTATGGCATTATCCATTGCCTCTTTGGTGCTGTCTAGAATAAATTTAATGTCTTCTTCCATATTCAAATTTAATTTTTTCTTTTGAAATCAAAAAATGTTCCACGTTTGATTTCAATTAGAGTTTATAAATTCACTTTGGTTCCAATGTTCTCTCCAGAAATGACTCTCATTAAGTTCCCCTTGGTATTCATGTCGAACACAATAATAGGGAGCTCATTTTCCTGACTAAGGGTAAATGCCGTCGTATCCATGACCTTCAAACCTTTTTTGAGTACATCATCAAAACTGATAAAATCGAATTTTGTTGCATCTGCATTTTTTTCAGGATCGCTGGTATAAATACCGTCTACACGGGTTCCTTTTAAAATAACATCTGCTTCTATTTCAATAGCACGCAGTACGGCAGCACTATCGGTAGTGAAATAAGGGTTTCCAGTTCCACCTCCGAAAATAACCACACGACCTTTCTCAAGATGGCGCACCGCTTTTCGTCGAATAAAGGGTTCGGCCACTTCGTTCATTTTGATCGCACTTTGTAAACGCGTAGGAACTTCTTCTGCCTCTAATGCACTTTGCAATGCTAAACCGTTAATTACCGTAGCTAACATACCCATATGATCTCCTTGAACGCGGTCCATCCCTTTGCTTGCACCTGCAACACCTCTAAAAATATTACCGCCACCAATAACAATGGCCACTTCCACGCCCGTTTCAATAATTTGTTTAATTTCTTGTGCGTAATCTTGAAGTCTATCGGGATCGATTCCATATTGACGTTTACCCATCAAGGCCTCTCCAGAGAGTTTAAGTAATATTCTTTTGTATTGCATAGTCGTGATTTGCTGACGTAAAAATAATGAAAATTTATGGACGGAATAGAGGAAAATAAAAAACCGCCCAACTTATAAATTTATAAGTTGGGCGGCTAGAAAAAATTATATGGGTTTACCTTTTATCCTAAGGCAACTCGTTCAAAACCAACTACAGTAGCATCACCTTTGCTAGCTACATATTTGGCAACGCTTTGTTTTTCGTCCATAATAAAATTTTGGTCCAATAAGCATTGCTCTTGATCCAAAGTAGTATTATCGCTAATAAAACGTTCCAATTTACCTGGAAGAATTCGGTCCCAGATTTGTTCTGGTTTTCCTTCTGCCTTCAATTCTGCTTTAGCAGCGTCAGATGCTTGGGCAAGAACTTCGTCGGTCAATTGCATTCTTGAAATATACATAGGTACGTTTTTCAAGGTTTTACCAAGACGTCCTAATTCAATATTGTCTTTTTCGATAACGGCAATACGAGCCGCAGTTTCTGAAGCTACGTACTCAGGGTCGAAATCTTTGTAAGACAGGGTAGTTGCTCCCATAGAAGCTACTTGCATGGATACGCTTTTGGCCACCTCTGCACCAGTGTCACTACCTGTTGAAAGACCAACTAAAGCACCAATTTTATTACCGTGAATGTAAGAACCTACAAATGGAGCTTCAAAAGTTTTGAATCCACCAATTTCAATTTTCTCACCAATTACGCCAGTTTGCTCAGTTAATTTCTCCTGAACAGTCATTCCAGCTTCGTATGCTGCAGCTAAGAATTCCTCCTTAGAAGAAGTTCCTAATGCAACGGCTGCCATTTGACGAGCCATTGCTACGTACGAATCATTTTTAGATACGAAGTCAGTTTCACAGTTTAAAGAAACAATAACACCTTTAGTAGCTGCATCGTTAACTTTTGCAATTACAGCTCCTTCGCTAGAGTCTCTATCTGCTCTTTTTTCAGCGATCTTTTGTCCCTTTTGACGTAAGACTTTGATTGCTTCATCAAAATCTCCCCCTGCTTCAACTAATGCGTTTTTGCAGTCCATCATTCCGGCTCCGGTGTGTTGTCTTAATTTATTTACTTCTGCGGCGGTTACTTTTACCATCGTTTTCAAGTTTTTAGATTTAGTTTATTGAAAAAGTCGTTCAAATTTATTTCAGAAAGAAAAAATCAAACGACTTTATTACTTTAATAAATTGTTATTTATTCTTCTTCTTTAGCAGCAGGAACTGGAGCAGCAGGAACTGGAGCAGCAGGAACTGGAGCAGCAACAGCGGCAGCTCTTTTTCTTGGTGCTTTTGCTACTTTTGCTTCTGGAGCAGCAGCTTCTGGAGCAGCAGCTTCTGGAGCAGCAGCTTCTGGAGCAGCTGCTTCAGTAGTACTTGCTTCATTTTCTTTTCCTGACTTTCTTTCAGCAAGACCTTCAGTAATAGCGTTCGTCACACTCGAAATAATTTTCTCGATAGACTTAGAAGCATCATCATTTGAAGGGATTACATAATCAATGGCTCTAGGGTCACTGTTTGTATCCACCATTGCAAAAATAGGGATATTTAATTTTTGAGCTTCTTTAACAGCAATATGCTCACGTGTAGTATCCACGATAAACAATGCTCCAGGTAGACGGCTCATATCGGTAATAGAACCTAAGTTCTTTTCCAATTTAGCTCTTGTACGGTCAACAGCCAATCTTTCTTTCTTAGACAATGTCAAGAAAGTTCCATCTTGCTTCATTCTATCAATATGGGTCATTTTCTTAACCGCTTTACGAATAGTTACGAAGTTCGTCAACATTCCACCAGGCCACCTTTCAGTGATGTAAGGCATGTTAGCGTTCTTTGCTTTTTCAGCAACAATGTCTTTAGCTTGTTTTTTGGTAGCCACAAAAAGAATTTTACGTCCACTTGCTGCAATTTTCGTAAGGGCCTCGTTGGCTTCCTCAAGCTTTGCTGAAGTTTTGTAAAGATTGATAATGTGGATTCCGTTGCGCTCCATATAGATATACGGGGCCATGTTTGGGTTCCATTTTCTGGTAAGGTGTCCAAAGTGAACACCAGCGTTAAGGAGTTCTTTAACTTCTGTGTTGTTTGCCATTTTGCTTTAGTTTACGTTCTGTAATTTAGATAGCAACCCAAGTATTTAAACTAGGTTTAGATGCTAAACTAATGCCCCACCCGGCAGAGCGGGGCTAACAGCTTATTATTAATAATAGTATTTCTATGAACTTTTTCGAGAGGTCTTAATTCCTTTCGAAATAACACCCAAACACCAAAAAATGCAAAAGCAAAGGTGGCTGAGCTTGGCCGAAGCCTAACGTTTCGAGAATTGGAATTTTTTACGGGCTTTCTTCTGTCCGAATTTCTTACGTTCCACCATTCTTGGATCTCTAGTTAAAAGACCTTCTGGCTTCAATACCAATCTGTGTTCTTCATTAATCTCACACATAACGCGTGAAAGGGCCAAACGAATTGCTTCAGCTTGTCCTGTAATACCTCCGCCAAAAACATTTACTTTAATATCAAAAGACTTTTCGTTGTCTGTTAACACTAAAGGTTGTTGTACTTTATAACGTAAAGTAGGCGTGGTAAAGTAATTATCTAATTCGCGGTTGTTAATCGTGATGTTTCCTTTTCCGTCAGAAACATAAACACGTGCAACGGCAGTTTTTCTTCTTCCAATTTTGTGAATAGTCTCCATTACTTCTTGTCGTTAAGGTTAATTACTCTTGGCTTTTGCGCCTCTTGATCGTGCTTCGCACCTGAATAAACTTTTAGATTTCTGAAAAGTACAGCACCTAATTTGTTTTTAGGTAGCATTCCTTTTACAGCTTTTTCTACAAGTCTTGTAGGGTCCTTGTCATACAATTCTTGAGCAGTTAATGAGCGCTGTCCACCAGGATAACCCGTGTGACGGATGTATTCCTTAGACTCCCATTTTTTTCCTGTCAAATTGATTTTGGCTGCGTTGGTAATAACAACGTTGTCACCGCAATCTACGTGTGGAGTGAAACTTGGTTTGTGTTTGCCTCGAAGTAATTTAGCAACTTCGCTTGCAAGACGACCCAATGTTTGCCCGTCCGCATCCACTAACAACCACTCTTTGTTCACAGTGTTTTTGTTAGCCGATACTGTTTTGTAACTTAATGTATCCATTTAGTTTTTTGTCAATAGTTAATAATTCAATGTTTTTTCCCCTAAAAAAGGGCTGCAAATGTAGTGTTATTTATTTGAAATACAATGGGGTGAAAAAGCATTTTTATTTTAATCCTAATAGAGCCCTTCATTACATTTTTATAAACGGGTCAATCGGTATGTTTTCTATTTTATTATTTACGCACATCTCGAGAACATTACATCCTTGAAAATGAGTATTCAAGCTTGTTAAAAAAGTTAAAGTTCTCTTAATTTACAACAGAAACTGTCACTATAGCACGTTATAGAGGTCTATTAAACATCAATCACAAAAACAACTAACCTATATGACCTTCAGCAAATCCATTGCGATGGGCATTTTTGTCCTAAGCAGCGGTTTCGTTTTTTCACAAACCGAAACCGATTCCAAAGAAACAACATCCGAAGAAACTCCTACGAGCTATGAAAAGCGGGTTTACAATACGGCCTCTGTCCAAGGCGTTGGTGATATCGCTATTGATGGCTCCTTAGATGAAGCCGCTTGGAACGCGGTAGAATGGACCACAGATTATATCGAATTTGAGCCCGATGTAGGTACCCCTCCAACCGAACAGACGAAAATGAAAATCGTTTATGACGACAAGAACTTATATGTAGCTTTTAAATGCTACCAAGCCGATCCTGCCACTATTGAAAGGCGAATGGGACGTCGTGATGACTTTCCAGGGGACTGGGTGGAGATCAATATTGATAGTTATAATGACGATCGAACTGGATTTTCCTTTACAGCTTCCGTTTCAGGAGTAAAAGGAGATGAATTTATTTCTAACAATGGAAATTTTGATGGTAGCTGGAATCCTATTTGGTATTTAGGTACCGCCGTGGATGCAGATGGTTGGACTGCCGAAATAAGGATTCCCTTGAGTCAGTTGCGATTCAGTAATGATGATGAACAGGTTTGGGGAATTCAATCTACCCGTCGCTATTTTAAAAACGAAGAAAGATCACTTTGGCAACCATTGCCTGCCAATCCTCCAGGTTGGGTGAGTGAGTTTGGGGAATTAAGAGGTATTAAAGGGATCAAACCCCAAAAGCAATTGGAGATCCAACCATATACTGTAGGGCAGTTAGACACTTTCGAAAAAGAACAGGGGAACCCTTTTAGAGATGGTAGCGATACCAAATTAGCCGTTGGCTTGGATGCTAAAATTGGAATTACCAACGATCTTACCTTAGACCTTACAGTAAATCCAGATTTTGGACAAGTTGATGCCGATCCAGGTGCGATTGCTTTGGATGGTTTTGAAATATTTTTTCAGGAACGTAGGCCCTTCTTTGTGGAGAACAAAAATGTATTCGACTTCCGTGTAGGAGGTGGAGCAGATAACTTATTCTTCTCTCGCCGAATAGGAAGAACACCGCAGGGTTTCACAACTGCAGATGGAAGCAAAGGTGAATTTGAAGATTTCCCGAATAACACCACAATTTTGGGAGCCGCAAAATTTAGCGGGAAGACCAAAAACGGATTGTCCATTGGGGCACTTCAAAGTATAACCGCTAAAGAGTATGCAGCTATCGAGTTAGATAACCGTCCCGATGTGATTACCGGATTGATAGATGCAGGAGAATTGGGCGAAGAACGGGAAGAGCTGGTCGAGCCATTAACAAGTTATTCCGTAATAAGGTTACAACAGGATTTTAATGATAATAATTCCTTCATTGGTGGAGTTGCGACCTATACAAAAAGAGACTTAGAAGGTAATTTGGATTTCTTGAGAGAGTCTGCCTTTACGGGTGGCTTGGACGCGAGACACAATTGGAAAGACAGACGGTATTATGCGACTGGAAAATTTACTTTTAGTAACGTAAAAGGAAGCGCGGAAGCTATTGAACTAACACAAACTTCTTTGACTCACTTATTTCAACGAGTGGGTGCCAGCCATGTATCGGTAGATCCAAATAAAACGTCACTTGCAGGAACAGGAGGTAGTTTTGAAGTTGGAAAAGGTGGTGGTGGAAACTGGCGTTATAATTTTGGGGGCAATTGGAAATCACCAGAATTCGAGCTGAACGATGTCGGATTTTTACGTCAGGCAGATCAAATTTCTCAGTACGCCAACATTAGACGTCTTTGGAACACCCCAACCACTTGGTTTCGACGAGCAAATATTGGGTTAAATCAATTTACACAATATGATTTCGATGGAAATTACAATCGGATTCAATATGAATTGAATAGCTTTGTAAACTGGAAGAACAACTGGTGGACCGAATTTGGTGCTACACATAAGCCTCGTATTTATTCAAATACGGTGTTAAGAGGAGGGCCAAGATGGCGTTGGAATGAAGAAAATTTCTTTTTTCTTTTCTCCGGAACCGATAGCAGAAAGAAGTTTTCCATGCATGCGGGATATGTATATTCGCAGGCCAGTCAAGATAACTTCTCTTTTCGTCGCTATGTGCTGCGATTTTTCTACCAGCCCTTAAATTCATTAAACCTTAGGTTGGTTACCGAATACCAACAAAGCCCAAACAAAACACAATATGTTACTCAAAGTTCATTTGGCGGAACACCGCGCTATATTTTGGGTGAAATAGATAACGAGTCCTTAAGTATGACGCTCCGCGTTAATTATAACATCAACCCCAATTTAACTATTCAGTATTACGGGCAGCCTTTTATTTTCAAAGCGAAGTACTCCAACTTTAATTATGTAAATAACCCAGTAGCATCTGATTTGAATGATCGTGTTACCTGGTATGGGAATAATCAAATTTCCTTTGCCGATGATTTATATACGGTGGACGAAGATCGCGATGGGGAAGCGGATTATTCGTTCGGTAATCCCGATTTTGCCTTTGTACAGTTTAGATCCAACTTGGTGGTGCGTTGGGAATATATTCCAGGTTCTGAGATCTTTTTAGTCTGGTCCCAAGGAATTACAGGTTTAGGAGATGTCAATAATGATTTTGGGAGCATCATCGACAATCAGTTGTTTAGCGCTCGTCCGCAAAACACCTTTTTAATAAAGGCGACTTACCGTTTTGTGCTCTGATAAAGTTTTCGGTTGGCAGTAACATTAGGCAACAGGAGTCTGTAGTTAAGACCGACTCCTGAAAGATCAACTGCCGGCCATTGCCTGCTAACTTAATGATCATTGCGAATTGCCCAAAAAAGAGACATTTCGCAACAGCGTGTGTATATTTAAGGCGTTACTGCATTCTAGACTGAGCTTCGGATATAAAGTCCTTGTATTTTCTTAGAACCCGATCCCATTCTCTATATAATTCGTCAGATTTGACGCTGGTCAGTGAGCGCTGCGACTCTTCGCTTATTAATTTTAATTTAAATGCCAATGGATCATCCCCGGATTGTTTTACAATAATACGAGTTCGGATGGTATTTTGTTTAAACGTTTTAAGTTGCCAGGCTGTTCGAATATAGCCAGTTTCCTTATCGGTTATTTCAATTACGTCAGAATAGGATAAAACAATTTGATTTAGCAGTTTCCAAGCCACATCCTTGTTCTTTCTAGTTTTTATTTCAATATCTATATTTGCAATATCGGTACGCACGGAAGCGTTGTAGGCATCATCTCTTTGCATCTCTACAAAATACTTTTTCGGCGGCTTGGAGAGGTCTTTGCGGTTACAAAACTCCACCTCATAGCGTAAGAAACCAATTTTTTTAACTTTCACGTTTACGCAGCTATTTTTCGGAACGGTTATGGTAAGGCTGCCCTTTCCTAATAACTTACCATCTACAATAATATCTGCATCTTGCTCGGAGACGCTTAATTCTATTTTCTTTTTTCCGAAGTGAGAAATATTATTTGAAAATGAAAAAGTTTCATGAGGCGCTGCGATGGAAAGTAAAATTAATACAAGGAATGTTCTTTTTAGTATAAGAATAACACGATTTTTCATATTGAAATTAATTTGATCGATTAGTATTTATATACAAAGTTGGATACTCTATCGAAGGATGAATAATTGGATAAACAAATCTAATGAGTGTTGGGTTCGATTTATATACCTAATAGTAGGTATGTGCTAAGGTGAAAAAACGAGACTTATAAATTGGTTAGCACGTAGTTCACTAGGCCTGTATTGCTTTTAATGCCAAGTTTTTTATGGATGTTCTTTCGATGAGTATCGACAGTATATTTGCTAATTTTTAATTGATGTGCCATTTCAGCGCTCGTTCTTCCTTTTGCTAATAATCTCAGGATTTCTGTTTCCCTGCGCGTCAAGTTCTTTTCTCCAGAATTGCTTTCAGAATCGAACCATGCCTGAATATCCTTTGGCAAATTTTCGCTAAAATAAAACTCCCCCTTCATAAGTTTATGGATGGCAGAAACTAGTTCTTTCTTCTCAACATTCTTTGTAACATATCCTCTGGCACCGGCTTCAAGCATTTCAATTACGTCAATACTCTGATCGTACATACTTAGTGCAAGGATATGAATTTTAGGATGATCTTTTGAGAGCATTCGGGTGGCAGTAATACCGTCCAATATTGGCATTCTTATATCGGTAAGGATTATTTGTGGTTTCAATCCGTTATCAATCAATTTTATTAATTCCAGACCATTATTGGCTTCTCCTATTATAGAAATATTGATCTCTTCAGCCAAAATAGACTTTATACCATCAATGAACAGCTGGTGATCATCGGCTATTACAATATCAATCTTCATAATGGGATGTTTAAAATTACAGTCGTACCATGACCTATAGTGGAGTCGATAACAAACTCTCCGTTCATCTTTTCAACTCGTTTTTCGATGTTTGACAGGCCAACTCCTTGTCTTGAATCTTCGGCACGAAATCCTAATCCGTTATCTTCAATAATTATATTGAGTACATTTTCATGTTCGGAGAATTGAACAATAGCCTCCGTGGCCTGAGCGTGTTTAATGATATTGGTCAGAAGTTCCTGTATAATTCTAAAGACTTGTATTTCAATGGCGTTTTCTATTCGCTTTTTTACATCGACATTAATTACGTTAATGCTTATTTTTTTTGAATCAGAAATCTGGTTGGCAATGGCTTTGGTGGAAGGGATTAAACCCTTATTAATGAGGGCTCCAAAGTTTTTATTGGACCCTATCTTTCTAATATCATCATAGGTGTTGTTTACGATAATTTTGAGTTTTTCGTAGAAACTGTCAAAACCATCCTTATCATTGAAACTGTCCAAGTAAAGCTTTAATGTAGCCACTTTGCTTCCTAAATTGTCATGAAGATCTGCAGCTATCTTGCTTCGTTCTTTTTCTTGTGCGTTAAGAATTTCGTCAATTCCATTAAGTTCCTGTGCCTTTAATTCTTGTTCATATAGTTGATTTTTTATTTTTTCCTTCTGAAGGGCTATTACTTGTTTTCTTTTCGCGTTTTTTATCAAAAGATAGGTCACAATAAGCGTGAGCAGGAAAGCTACTAGCGCAGCGATAAAGTAGTTTCTATTAATTACTCTTTGGTATTCCGACTCCTGATTGATACTTTTCAATGCGAGGATTTCTTTTTCTTTCTTTTCAGTTTCATATTGCGTTTGAATTTCTAAGAAATTCTTCTGACTCTCGGTATTGAGCAGGCTGTCATTTAATATTTTGGCCTTTTCTGAAAATTCCAATGCTTTGTCGAGAGAACCAATACCAGCATGGGCATCTTTCAAATTATTGAAAACAAACACGAGTTGTTTCCCTTTCACTTGTTTCGCAGCCAGTTCGAAATAGGAAATTGCTGTTTGGTATTCTTTTTTCTTCAAATGAAGATACCCCAGATTACTTTGAGTCACTTCAATTCCTTTAACCAAATTCAGTTCATTTTTAAGTTGGAGTGTTTTATGAAGGTACTCCTCGGCTTTCGCGGGATCTTTGTCCAAGTAAATATCACCGAGGTTATTATAAATCATCGACAGCGAACGTTTATCATTAAGGGCTAATGCCAGGGCCTCAGCCTCTGCATTAATACGAACCGCTGCTAGGGTGTCACCGCTTTTAAAGTGTTGTGTGGCCAGATTGGGAAGGGTAATCATTTCATATTGTGTCATTTTCTTTTTTCTGAAAATAACGAGGGCTTTGCTGCTATATTCAATGGCTTTAGGGTAGCGATTCAATTCGGCAAAAGCCGTAGCAATATTACTATAGCATTTGGCCGAGTTTAGGGAATCATTAATAGACTCAAAATAGGCGGCGCTTTCAGTAAGAGTGGTAATCGTATTAAGGTATTCCCCTTTCCGAAGTTGAATAGCACCTAAACTGATGTTCACAGAAGCAACTCGTTTGGGGTCGTCTAATCGATGATAAACCTGTTTTGCATTGGTAAAATAAAAGCTAGCCGAGTCCATTTGAGACGTAAAGAAGTTATAGCGCCCCAGTTGGTTGTTGGTCTCACCTAGCAGCGAATCACTCTCTTTATATTGATAGGCTTTCTGTGCATAGGCCTTTCCTTGGTTGATGTCAATTCGTTCGAATACTTTGGCAAGTTCCAAATTAATCTTGGCCGTTTGAAAGCCATCTTGGGTAGATTCTAAGGCTAATTTTAAACTATCGACCGCCGGATTTTGGGCTACTAACAGCGTTGTACATAACCATAATATAAAAGTGAATGTTTTTCTCATAGATAGTTAAAGCGTAAGCGCTTACTAAAAGTACTAATTATTATGAACTAAGAGTCACAACAAATCTAATTCTGCATTCTCTAAATGCACATACCTAACATTAGGTATTTTATAATGGGTAGGCTTGGTCTAGTTTTGGAATAGAAATCTAAAAATGATTGCGGCATGAAACTTTCAGTATTACTTATCCCATTATTTGTTTTTTTACAAACGGGTTCTTGCGACGACGATTCGATGGATAATATAACCATCAATGAAAATTTTGTTGAATTTTTAGGCGTACGCAATGAAGCAAGCGGGGGTTGCAATGAAGAGTCCATAGGGAGTTCTGAGTCAACTTGTGTTTATGCCGGTGCATATTCCAATGGCGGTTTGGGATATGCTATTGCGGTAAGTCATCAAGGACTTTGTCGATCGGCTACCTTCAATATAAGAGATAATTTTGATCAATCCAGCAATGCGTTTTTCGTCGTTCAAATTACGGAGGACGGTGTGGCGATAGAGACTTTTTTAGGGTTTAGTGGTATTGTTGAAGTTACCGATACAGGAAATATTAGCAGTCTAGATTTCAATGGCACTGTGGTCAGTACCCTAACCGGAGAAGAAGAGACTATTCGAGGATTTTTAGAATGTCCAATATAAAAATTAAAATTTATGAAAGCACTTAAACACATTTTTATAGTACTACTCATTTTACCTTTGTTCAGCAGCACTTGCGAAGAAGAAGAGAAGGCTGAAGAGGAAGAACCTATGCGAACCACCGTTCTCTTAACACTCAATAATAACTCAGGACTCAGTGGTTGCAACATTCTGGCACCACAGAAGGTGAGTTTCATTGTAAGTTATCGAGATATTCAGGCAGATGTGGTCATCGAACCCGAGAGTGCGGCATTTTTAAATGCGCTTGTCGAGGATGGTGAGGTTATTAATATAAAAGTACTGCGGTTTAGTGATGATATGCTACTCGCCGATGCCAATGTCACGGTTAGAACCACAAGCCGCCCTGCGGGTTTGGAAGGCGAGCCTCGTACCATTAGCTACTGCAGAGCGTTTGACTTGGCGTTTAGTAATTTTTAATTAGCTAACTACCCTTAAATCAGGTGTTTTGTTTCATGGCAAAACACCTTTTTTTTGTTTATAATTTTCTGAATCCGTTTTAGTCGGAATACTCGGCTTTTAAGCGAAAACATGGATCCTAGGGTCTTATTAATTTTGAATTGAACAGGGTAACATCTAAGTTTGATTAGGTTCTTTTTTAATCGGCCTAATCCATGCAACGAGGTGGCTCGATGGAAGGTAACCTAGTTTATAATTATGTACCAGTAATTTGAGGATGAAACCCCAAGGGAACAACCCTTTGCTTTTATGCATGTTGGTAAAAGTGAGTCGTTTCCGAAGGGTTTCTATTTTTTAATGAGCCTCCAGCCAAGTAGCACCTTCGCCAATTTCTACATCCAAGGGAACAGTCATTTGATAGGCATTTTCCATTTCCGTTTTAATGAGCACTTTTAGTTTTTCTAATTCTGGTTTGTAGGCATCGAATACCAATTCATCATGTACTTGCAGTAACATTTTACTTTTGTAGTTTTCTTCTGAAAGCTTCTCATGAATATTGATCATAGCTACCTTAATAATATCTGCGGCACTTCCTTGAATAGGAGCATTCACCGCATTTCGTTCTGCACCGCCTCGAACTATTGCGTTTCTGGAGTTGATATCTTTTAAATAACGACGCCGTCCTAAAACGGTTTGCACATAGCCATTGTCACGAGCGAAATCAACTTGCGCGCTCATATAACTCCGTAGTTTTGGATAGGTTTGGTAATAGGTGTCTATCAATTCCTTAGCCTCGCTTCTTGAGAGGTCTGTTTGATTGCTCAATCCAAAGGCCGACACTCCATAGATAATTCCAAAGTTGACCGTTTTGGCATTGCTACGTTGCTCTCTCGTTACCTCCTCCAAGGGTACGTTGAATACTTTAGCAGCTGTAGAAGCATGAATGTCTTCGCCATTTTTAAAGGCGTTGATCATGGTTTCCTCCTCACTCAAGGCTGCGATGATGCGCAGTTCTATTTGTGAATAATCCGCTGCAAGAAGCACATGATCTTCATCCTTTGGAATAAATGCTTTTCTCACTTCCCTTCCTCTTTCAGTACGAATAGGAATGTTCTGCAAATTGGGATTATTGCTACTCAAACGGCCTGTAGCCGCTACGGTTTGCATATAGTCGGTATGTACACGTTTGGTAGAAGGCTCCACCTGATTTGGTAAGGCATCCACATAGGTGCTTTTTAATTTAGCCAAGCCACGATATTCCAATACATCGGAAATGATTTTATGGTCCTTCGCTAAGTAGGACAAGACATCTTCGGCTGTAGAGAATTGACCCGTTTTTGTTTTCTTAGGTTTGTCTACCAATTTCATTTTTCCGAAGAGAATCTCTCCTAATTGCTTTGGAGAGGCAATATTGAATTGTTCCCCGGCTTCTTCGTAAATGCTCGCTTCTAGATTTCCAATATCCGTCTCCAATTCCGCAGAAAGTTTATTCAAAAAGGCCTCATTCAAATTGATGCCTGCCAATTCCATGGTAGCCAAAACGCGAAGCAATGGAACCTCAATATCATCAAATAATTTTTGGATGTTGGCTTCTCCTAATTCATTTTGGAAATGTTCTTTTAGCTGTAAAGTAATATCGGCATCTTCTACCGCATATTCTGTTTGCTCCTCCAAAGACACCTCTCTCATGGAGCGCTGGTTCTTTCCTTTTTTCCCAATGAGTGATTCAATCGAAACTGGAGTGTAATTGAGGTAGGTTTCGGCAAGAATGTTCATGTTGTGACGCATATCTGGGTTAATCAAGTAATGCGCTAACATGGTATCAAATAGCTTCCCTTTTACATCCACCTTGTATTTAGCCAGCACCTTGATATCATATTTTAAGTTTTGCCCTATTTTTTCAATGGTCTCACTTTCAAAAAATGGACGAAGTTGTTCAATGAGTGCTTGCGCTTCCTCTTGGTCTTCCGGGAAGGGAAGGTAAAAGCCTTTGCCCTTTTCCCATGAAAACGCGATGCCCACCAAGGTGGCAGTTATAGGATTTAAACCCGTAGTTTCAGTATCGAAACATACACTGGTTTGCTTCATTAAATTATTGATGAACAGTTTAGTGCCCATCCCAGGTTGAATGGCTTGGTAAAAGTGTTCGGTATCTTTAATAGTAAGGCGAGAGCTTGTAATGGTAGCTTCTTCGACAGGTTCGCTATCTCCACCAAACAATGAAAACTGCCCAGCACCTGCCGAGGAAGATGTCTTTTTCTTTGCGGGAGTCTCTGTAGATGTCCCTTTGCCCGGGCTTGATGGGCTAGCTTTACCTGCTCCGGCTTGCGCTTCGGGGGAGAACGTTTTTAGAAAATTATCGGTAAGTCTTCGGAATTCTAATTCTTCGAAAATGGCACCGACCGCCTGAATGTCTGGTTGCGACATTTCAAAATCTTTTTCATCGAAATGAACCGGGACATCGAGTATGATCGTGGCCAATTCTTTAGAAAGCATGCCTAACTCTTTAGCGCCCTCTACCTTTTCTTTCAATTTCCCTTTGAGCTCATGTGTATTGGCCAATAAACCTTCCATGCTACCATAGGCTTTTATAAACTTTTTAGCAGTTTTTTCACCAACTCCTGGTAGCCCAGGAATATTGTCGGCACTATCTCCCATCATTCCTAAAAAGTCGATGACCTGCAACGGGTCTTCCACTTCAAATTTTGCTTGAACTTCGGGAATTCCCCAAGTCTCATAGCCACCACCAAAAACAGGGCGGTACATAAATATATTTTCAGAAACCAATTGTGCAAAATCTTTGTCTGGCGTTACCATAAAGGTCTTATAGCCTTCTTTTTCTGCCATTTTTGCTAGGGTTCCAATGACATCATCAGCTTCAAAACCTTCTTTTACCATAATAGGAACGTGCATGGCTTTAAGGATTCTTTCTATATAAGGGACTGCAATTTTTATGGCATCAGGAGTTTCATCACGATGGGCTTTATAATCAGGAAAGGCCTCTTTTCTAGCAACACTTCCACCTTTGTCAAAACAGACTGCGAAGTGATCAGGGCGCTCCCGTTTAATAACATCGAGTAGGGAATTCATAAACCCAAGAATGGCAGAGACATCCATCCCTTTGCTATTAATACGCGGGTTTTTTATAAAGGCATAGTATCCTCTAAAAATAAGGGCGTAGGCATCTATCAGGAAGAGTCTTTTTTGGTCTGGCATTGTATGTATTGTAAAGTTGAATGTCTCCCCGAGCGCAGTCGAGGGGTCTTTTGTAAAGCAAGAATTCTTTGAAGAGTTCTCGACTGCGCTCGAACGGACATGATGTTATCCTTCAAATGTAAAAAGAACCGTTCAGAATATGGCATTTTCAGAAACAAAAAAAGACCGCTCCCCAAAGCGGTCTTTTTGATTGGTGCGGTCCTTATAATTTAATGAGCACCAATTTATTTATTCATTAGGTAACCGTTAATTATCATTGCTGGGATATCTACCACGTCTCCAGCATCTGCAAATATGGGTTGGTAGAAGGAGTGATTATATTTTCTCTCTGCGATGAAATAGGCATTGCCCAAACCACTATATACTAAAACACCATTAATAGTTATTAAATGACTACCACTACCTAATCCTAAAGCACTTAGAATAACTAGAACTTTACCACTTGGAACGGTATAACTGCCATTAGGAATAGTAATTGGAGATACAAAGGCGTCAACTAGAAAGCCATTAAAACTTTGATTGTTATTGGTGAAGACTCTATCGCCAGAACCAAGGATAATTGGGTTTGTAACTGTAGAAATTTCAGATTCGTTGTTTTGGCCAAATTTAATTGGGGTTGAGTTTGAATTGATGTATAAAGCATCAACGCCAATTAAGTTATAATAATTTGTAATATATAAGTTCTTTCCGTTGGGAACCGTGTAACTTGCAGTAAGGTCGTGAGAAATAGGCTGAAATCCTGCCATCCCATCTGGGTATTGGGGATTTAAAAACATGCGTGAATTGTCTCTTCCTGGTACGGGTTCCCACGAAGTAGTATCGTTATCCCAAAAATAGAACCCTTTGGTGGCTGCCCCATTTCCAGTAATAAAGACCATCATGGCGTTTTGGCCTACATCTGGATTAATTACTGGGAATGCGTGCATTCTTGGAATAATAAGTCCGTCTTTATAGGAAGGCGTAGTGACATTGCTCGCTACAATATCTATAGTAGCTTGGGGGTTAACAGTATTGATACCCACCTGTGCATTCGAAATGGTGCAGAATGCAACAAAAAGAATAAGTGTTTTTAATGTTTTCATAATTGCCCTTTTAATGTAAAGAGCAAACATAAAGTTAGGATGGTGAAACGGCTGACTCTAATTGGACATAAGCAGGCTCAAATTTGCCATCAATGGAATTTAAGGTTAGAAATGTAATTTTTCTTGAAGTGAACAAAAAAAGACCACTCCCCAAAGCGGTCTTTCCTCTCAAATTATAACTAGTGTTGAACCCAGTTATTTCTTAATTTATTTGTTGAATTTCAAAAAAGGTCAATTGATTGCCAGCCTTAACGGTTCCACCACCAGTAGATCTTATATAAATTTCAACGAAATCTCCTGCAGTTAATGAAACAATCCCACTAGTAGTTAATGAAAACGCACTAGTTAGCAGCTTCCAGTTGCTCTGATGAAGGAATCCATTAACGTAAATTACAAGTTGAGTATAAGATCCAGACACGGTCATACCATTAGCAAATATATTGGTGTGTATTCGATAATAGCCATCACTTGTAGCAGTAAATCTATTGGTCGTTGTACTGAACTCATTATTGGTATCAAAATGCTCAGTGTCGAATGTTAGCTTTTCAAATACCGGAGTCAAAGTTGGTATGAAATCTGCTCCTAAACTTACGCGAACTATTGATGGCGTTGCACCACTTCCCCCAGGTGCAGACCAACTCGTAGTGCCATCTCCTGCAGCGGTGAGCACCTCACCAGCGCCACCATCTGCAGCAGGCATGGTATAACGGTTTGATGTGGTATTTCCCATAGAAACTCTTCCAATAAAATAGCCAGCATAACCTGTTGCATTTTGAACATCTGCATACGAACCATAATGGGTTCCCGCTAAGGTGGATGGTATGAGAGTATAATTCCCATACTTGTCTAAAGTTGAGGTGATGGAAGACCCAAAGCTATTATAATTGCCATAAAGTACACCTCCTGTATCGGTAGTTCCAATTCCGAAGAGATTATAGGTCCCATATTTTGTATTGGCGCCCATTCCTCTCACATCGTTATAAACACCAAAGTGATCACCTGAACCCGTATCTATTAAATTGTAGATTCCGTATTTGGTTCTAGTAGCATTTGCTCCAGAGGCATTCAAAGAATTAAAAATACCGTAGCTAATTTGACTACTAGGTTGTTCAACACTTAGACTAAGACCAGTTTGAATGGCCGAACTCGCTGCTCCACTATTAAAAATAGAACCTGAAAAAATGGAATTGGTTCCAAATGATCCATTAACAGTGGTTCTATTTCCAACTTGATTTCCGGTTCCATTTTGCACCGATGTGCTTGTTCCAGTATGTAATCCGTTGCCAGTATTACTAACAAAGGTTTCTATTCCTTTAACCGATTCATTGTGCGTACCGCCCAAAGACTGCTGCATGCCAATATGATCTCCTGTTCCTGTAGAATTATCTACCATCTTCAGAACAATAAGGTTGGCTGGCGCCCCCGTTACTTCTATATCTAAAGGGGAATCCGCTGTCGTCTTTCCAATAGCCACATTGCCTTGGGTGTATACGTCGTCGGTAATTGCTGTAGGCGGGGTTGTTGTTCCTTCTTCAAACCAATCTGCATCACCACCTCCAGCTGCTGGGGTTGAAAAAGGATAATTGCCCCGATCCGTCAGTGCTCAATACCTGATTTAACGCTCCGTCTATTGTTGGGAAGGCATAACCTGTTCCAGTTGGATTACCTATTTGAAACTCACCATTTGCACGTAGTATGTTGTTGTCAAATTCTCCGTATATCAAAGCATTATCTGCATCCGCTGAGCTATTTTCAATATATAATTTGTTACTCCCACTTTCGCCGTAAGCAGCCCGATTTCCAATAGCGACGTTGCTACTTCCAGACGTATTGCTATAAAGTGCATCTTCTCCAACAACGGTATTTCTATTTCCAGTAGCATTATTACGCATTGCAGATTGTCCCACAACAGTATTTCGTTCGCCAGAAGTATTATCTAACATTGTTGATTCTCCAATAGCTACGTTCTGGATACCACTATTATTGTCCGTTAATGCATCATGACCGAGCGCAGTATTTTGATTATCACCACTGTTATTACTATTTCCAGCTCCATCACCTATGTAAACACTTCTCGTTACAGTCTTAGCATCAGTAAGGTCATTTATTTCTTCTGCTCCTGTGCCTGCTACATTTGTCCAAGTACCATTATAATAGTAAAAACCTGGAGTGTTATCTGTTTGGTAGACTAACAATCCCTCCACAGGACTGCCTATCAAGTTTCGTTGCGATTGCGTCATTCGAGGGATTAAAACCCCTTTGTCCGTTGCTGTTATGTCTAGGATAGAACTACCATCTGGTGTGACGGTTCCAATTCCAACTTGTGCGTAGCTCATTCCGAAGAAACAAAAAATGAGTACGTAACTTAGTACGTTTTTCATAGCTAGTTAATTTTAATTCAAGGCCTGTAGGTTTGGCCCATTGTTGCTTTTTAAGGGGGGCAAAAAAAGGATGAGGAATAATTTTCATTAAAACTATTGGAATCGTCTTCCTTGAGCAATTTTTTTTAGTGAAGAGGGATTTTTTTTAGCGAATGCCTTTTTCTGATAAATACTAGAGCAAGTTTAGATGTGCTAAAACCGTTTCTCTATGTGAGTAGCTGAGTGGAATTGTTTCATTATTGACAAGAACTAAATTTCGGGCGACGGAAGATTTTTTTTAATTGGATTTGTCATATATATTGAAGGGCAATTCGTATTTTTCCGAAGTAAAAAAAATAGCATGAGTACATTTTCTTTAGCCATTCACGGAGGCGCCGGAACCCTAGTAAAAGGATTAATGACTTCTGAATTGGAAGCACAATATAAAGATGCGCTAGACGTAGCTTTGGAGGCCGGTTACGAAGTATTGAAGCAAGATGGATCTGCATTGGATGCGGTAGAAACTGCCGTGAAGTTACTGGAAGATTCTCCGTTATTTAACGCGGGGAAAGGATCGGTCTTTACCGCCGAAGGAACGCATGAAATGGATGCTGCCATTATGGATGGTGCTAACCGAGAAGCAGGAGCGGTATCCTTAATTACGGGCATCAAAAATCCAGTGTCCTTGGCCCGTGATGTGATGGATAAAAGTTACCACGTTTTTCTCGCAGGAGAAGGCGCGATGCAGTTTGCAAAGAACCATGGATATGTTCTTGAAAACCCGGATTATTTCTATGATGAGGTTCGCTACCAACAATGGCAAGGAATAAAAGATACGGATGGATTTCAGTTGGATCACAGTGTGAAAAAGGAAGGCAAGTTTGGGACGGTCGGAGCTGTAGCTTGTGATCGTCAAGGAAATATAGCTGCGGCGACTTCGACGGGAGGAATGACGAATAAAAAGTGGGGTCGAGTGGGTGACAGCCCCATGATTGGCGCTGGAAATTATGCCTACAACAAAACTTGTGCGGTTAGCTGTACGGGAAGCGGTGAGTTTTTCATTCGAGGGGTAGTGGCCTATGATGTCTCTTGTTTGATGGAATACAAAGGGTTGTCGCTAGAAGAGGCTGCTTCTGAAGTAATTCATAAAAGAGTACTTGAAATTAATGGTGACGGCGGACTTATTGCCGTAGATGCCCAAGGAAATATTACGATGCCTTTTAACACTGAAGGGATGTACCGAGGGTTTAAAACTTCAAACGGAGCGAAAGAAATCTCTATTTATAAGTAGCTTTAACTTTATTGTTTTTCTGCAAATTCCTTAAAATTATTCAACCACTTCTGCGCTTGTTTTTCAAACATTTTAGGAAAAAATAGTGCCAACACCTTTGGAATGAATCCACGGAATGCTGTGTATTCTCCTTCTGTTTCGTAACGTGTTTTGTTCTCACCGATGGTGGTGAAAATACACTTCAAGGTATTGTCCATATGCTTGTGATGGTAGCTCGCTTCAAAGGAATCTGGAAGCAGATTGGCCGTCACTGTTTCTGTGAGTTCCATTTCTCGTTTTCCGTGTTTGTAGTACATTTTTGAAACGGCTTCGTTTGCACCTTCTTCGCCACTGATGCGCTCTTTTCTAAGAAACCCATCTTGGTATTCTCCGAGATAAGCTGGATTAGCAAATAGAGCAACCACTTTTTCTCGAGGTTGCTCTATGTCTATAATTCCTTTGAATTTCATAAGCTCATTCTTTTAGATCAGTCGTAGTTGTACTTAAATATAGTGCGAATTTTTTTCAATGCTGAAATGAGGTGCGCTTACTCCTTAATTATCCTCCCGTTGAATAATTGGCGAGCATCGCTATAAATGCCATAGAAGTAGCTTCCCGCTTCTAAATTCGAAATGTTTATGGTCTTTTCAAATTGAGTTGAAGTAACAGAAAGGTCATGGAGTACCCATATTTCGTGCCCCAGAATATCGAATAATTTGAAAGACAAAGTTTGATGTTGGGAAGGAATATTGGCTTCAATCGTAAAACTGTTTTTAACAGGATTTGGGTACGCCTTCTGGCCATAATTCACTGCTGTTCTATCTTCAATTCCGAGTGTTAAACCTGATATTAATCGAACTAATTGCGGATTAATTTCGGCTCCCGATAAAGGAACAGCGCAATTCACATAAATGGAATCTCCTGTTTTAGAAACAGCGACCCCGTTGGGTGTTGAAAAGGTCGCTTCAGACCCCAAACCATCTGTGTTTCCTCTGGTCCCAGTCCCAGCGATTACTTCCATGGTTAAATCGTCTATATGCAACGAAAAGACTTGTTGTCCGGCATAGCTAGCAATATATAAGTTTCCAGAGTTGATATCATAGTCCAAATGCCCATTCCCTGCAACCGTATTTCCAATGATGGAAGTATCACCTGCTGGCGTTATTTTTACGATGTTGTTGTTCGAAAAATTGGACACGTATAAGTTGTCGTTTTCGTCCACCGTAATGCCATTTGGGCATGCGAAGGAGCTTCCAGAGGCAAACTGGGTGGAGGTGCCTGAAGGAGTTACCTTTTGGATTGTTCCACTTCCGCAGTTACAAACAAAGAAGTTATCATTACTGTCAAAAACAATCCCTACCGGCGAGGAAATACCCGTGGAAGTGACAAAAGTTCTCACCCCGCCAATGATTTTATAAATAGCATTATCACGGATATCTGATTGATATAAAATACCGTTGCTATCAAAATCATTTCCAGAAGCTCCAATAAACCCTGTTGCAAATTGAGAAAGATTGAGGTCGGTGTCCATTAGGATGACATCATTTGGAAGCCCATCTGGATCTGGCGCACCAAGGAAGTCTCCAAAATCCCCAATATAGAGGTTGCCGTCTTCATCCAAGGATAATCCACCGCTACCTTTAAAGGAAGGTGTAAGGGTGGTTACGGTTACTTGTGAGAAACCATAGGTAGTTAAAAAGAGTAGTACTAAAATGTTTAATTTTTTCATAGCATTTTATTTTTATAACACTAAGAAAATCGATTTTGTTAGGGAAGATGTATCTCCTTATAAACATTTACAAGCAAAAAGGTCGAGATTTATCAAATGACAAACCTATGAATTTGTGTTGTGACGCTCATTAAATTCGCCAGGCGTCATGGCCGTATGTTTTTTGAATGTTTTATAGAAGGATGTTCTATTATTAAAGCCGCTGGAGAAGATAATGTCAGTGATATTTAAATCGTCATTTTGACTTAACAGAATTTTGGCCTCTTCAATCCGGTAGGTATTAATGAAATCGAAAAAACTGGTATCGAAATGCTCATTGATTATCTGAGAAGTATGATGTCTTGATAAGTTCAATTTCTCGGCAAGGTCGTCTAGTCTTAGATTACTATTTAAATAAGGTTTTTCAGTTTTCATAAACTGAAGAAGCCCATTTTTCAATTCCTGTGAATGCGTTTGGGTAAGTCCTGTATTTCGATATTTTTTGAAAGGCAATATCGCATCCATAGACTGGCCGTCGAAAATATTAGGCTGCACAAAACCGAAGTAGGAAACGAGCGCGATAAAGAAAACAAGTGTATAAGTAATGAAATAGTCGTGGCCTGTGTGAATAAGTGCCAAACGGGATAAAACAAAGTAGGTTGTCATGGCAAACACATAACAGGCAAAGGATCCAAGCAACCATCGAAGCCATCTTGTTTTATTCCGACCCAGGTTGTTTTTTTTAAAAGTTGCGTAAGTGAGCAGCGTATAAAAAATCATAAGCAACATGACTCCTACAAAGTTATACTTCAGGTTGATTACGTAATCTCCTAGGGTTCCATCGGACATTACATTGAGTTTTTCCGATGCGCCCAACGTATAAAATCGAATGTGGAAAACAATGGATAGGAGGAGTGGCACCAAATGGATGCTGTCTTTTAAAGAGAAGTTCTTTTGTTCGAGTACTCTTCGGGTGTACAGGTAAATAAGGGGTGGATATAAGAGCCAGAAATTAATGAGTAGCCCAAAAAAGTGAATGTATTCTAGGGTGAACATTAGTTTGGACCAGTACAAAACATTGTACACAATATTACATGAAAACAGCAGTAAATAGAGCCCAAGAATGCTATTGGCTACCTTATCTCCTTTTCTTTTTATGAAGAAAAAAAGGGAGAATAGAAACGCCTGAAAAGCGAAAAATAAGAATAATATTTCCCAGAAATTCATAATAAATTATAAAGCAAACATAGCTTTAGGATCTATATCTAAAGCATCTTTGCACTCGTCACGGTCAATCCTAGTGGAGAGACTTTAACCTTTTTCTTTATAATATGGAAGCGATCTCCATTGGCCAGGATGTTCGTCTTCAAATTAGTTAAAGACATGGGAGTGCCTTTCTCCAGAATGTTGTGGTTATTGTGTTTCGCTTTTCGCGCATCAAAAACAATGACCATCCCTGAACCAATTACTTCAAAGGAGTTTTTTTTAATGACCAATCCGGTGTCTTCAGCGAGGCCAATTCCAATAAGGTGAGGAAATCGAGCTACGGCTTCTGCCAATCGACCAAAGCGTCCACGTCTTATAAAGTGCGAATCGATAATCAATTTGGGAACAAATTCCATTCCTTCGGCCATTCTAACCGCTCCTTTGACAAACGATTCTTGGCTGCTTCCGCCAGTAATCATCTCCTCAGACATGCACATGGCTCCAGCACTGGTTCCAGCAATGACAAGACGATCTGTTTCATAGCGCTCCATCAATATTTTATGGATGGTAGTGCCACCAATTTTTTTAGTGATATTGGACTGATTTCCACCAGAGAACATTACACAATCCGCTTTTTTCAATAAAGAAATGAAGGCAGGGTCCTCAGATTGTTGTCGCTCGCGGATGTCCATAATGTGCAAGTTGGTACACCCTAGTTTTCCAAAAGCTTCCAAATAATTTTGTCCCACTTCAACTGGAATACTGGATGCTGTTGGAACAATAATGATCATCGCATCCATTCCCCCACTTTCCTTCACAACACGAGATAGAATACCTTCTTCAATGAATTCTAAATGGTAACCTTCGTGTTCATCAATTCCTTTATCTTCATTTCCACCTATGGGGATTAAGGTTCCTTTTACGCTCATTAATTGTAATTTATTGGCGACAAAAATACGTCTTTTGTTCTGAAAAAAATTATATATTTATAATCTTACCCTTGTTACTAACCAAAAATTAAAAGTAGATGAGAATACGAGAGATAAATGCCATGCGGGGACCTAATTACTGGTCGGTACGCCGCCACAGATTAATTGTGATGGTACTGGACTTAGAAGAAATGGAAGAGCGGCCATCGAATAAAATTGATGGATTCCGTGAGCGATTGGAGGCTATGTTTCCTACTATGTACGAACATCGATGTTCGGTTGGAGAGCCTGGTGGGTTTTTTCAACGTGTGGAAGATGGTACTTGGATGGGTCATATTATTGAGCACATCGCTTTGGAAATCCAAACTTTGGCTGGAATGGATACGGGCTTTGGAAGAACCCGAGGCTATGGTGAAGAAGGCGTTTATAATGTAGTATTCTCATATATTGAAGAAAATGCTGGACGATATGCGGCAAAATCGGCCGTTCGTATTTGTGAAGCGCTCATTGCTGGTGAAGACTACGGTCTGGAAGAGGATATTCAAGAAATGCGTGAATTGAGAGAGGCAGAACGATTGGGACCAAGTACAGGATCCATAGTTGAAGAAGCCGCTAGTCGTGGAATTCCTTGGATACGTTTGAATAAATATTCTTTGGTTCAATTGGGATATGGCGCTAACCAAAAACGAATTCAGGCAACGGTTACTTCAGAAACAAGTAGTATTGGTGTAGAGATTGCATGCGATAAAGAAGATACTAAATACCTACTAGAACAAGCTGAAGTTGAAGTGCCCAGAGGTGATATTATTAGCAAGGAAAGAAGTTTGGAGGATGCTTGTAGGTATGTGGGCTATCCCTGTGTGATAAAACCAATTGATGGAAATCACGGTAGAGGAATTACCGTAGATATTCAAAATTATGAGGAAGCTGTGGTTGGTTTTCACGCCGCCAAAGAAGTATCGCGCAGAGTGATTGTGGAGAAATTTATAACAGGGGAAGATTATCGATTACTTGTAATTAATAATGTTTTGGTAGCAGCATCCATACGAACTCCTGCCCATGTTATTGGAGATGGAAAATCTACGATTAAAGAATTGGTCGATAAGGTAAATGAAGATCCGCGTCGTGGATATGGTCATGAAAATGTACTGACCATGATTACCATAAATAATCTAACTCAAACCATAATTAAAGATGCTGGATATACGGAGGATTCAGTCTTAAAAGAAGGTGTACGACTTATTCTTAAGGACACTGCCAATTTGAGCACTGGAGGTACTGCGGAAGATATAACCGATATTGTCCATCCTGCAAATGTTTCCATGGCGGAACGTATTTCAAAAATTATAGATCTAGATATCTGCGGAATTGATATCATGACGGACGATATTACCAAACCCTTGTCTGAAACAGGTGGTGCGGTACTAGAAGTGAATGCCGGACCAGGCTTTAGAATGCACTTGGCTCCAACGACAGGTTTGCCGAGAAATGTAGCCGCTCCCGTAGTAGATAAATTATTCCCGCAACAAGGGGATACAGGTAGAATTCCAATTGTCGCTATTAGTGGAACGAATGGAAAAACTACCACCACTCGACTCATCGCGCATATTGCTAAAATGAGCGGATACCGTGTGGGTTATACGACCAGTGATGGGGTTTATATTCAAAACCGTTTGTTGATGAAAGGGGATTGTACGGGTCCAGCAAGTGCTGAATTCGTTTTAAAGGATCCTACCGTTAATTTTGCAGTGCTAGAATCGGCCCGTGGTGGATTACTTCGCGCCGGACTCGGATTTAAAAACTGCGATATCGGAATTGTTACCAATCTAGCAGCGGACCATTTGGGATTGAAAGGAATACACACCATCGAACAATTGGCAAAAGTGAAAGGAGTGATTCCAGAAACTGTTTTACCCGAAGGGTATGCCATTTTGAACGCCGATGATGATTTGGTGTACGATATGCGACGAGGGATCAACTGTAATTTGGCTTTATTCTCAATGGATGAGAATAACCCAAGGATTCAAGCCTTGCAACGTAAAGGAGGGATTACGGCAGTTTACGAAAACGGGTATGTCACCATTTGCCGCGGCACTTGGAAAATGCGAATTATGAAAGCTGAAGATATTCCACTTACTTATGGTGGGAAGGCAACCTTTATGATTCAGAATGTGCTTCCAGCTATTTTAACCGCTAATATTAGGGGAATTAGTATAGAAGATATGAAAGCCGCGTTGGAAACCTTTATTCCTTCGGCAGCACAAACGCCTGGACGACTCAATTTATTTGAATTTGAAAACTTTACGATACTGTTAGATTATGCTCATAACCCTGCGGGAATGAGAGCTCTTCATAAGTTCATAGATAAACTAGATTGCACTGTTAAAGTGGGGATTATTGCCGGAATTGGAGACAGAAGGGTAGAAGATAACAATGAAATGGGAGCAATCGCCGCTGATATGTTTGATGAAATTATTATTCGTCAAGACAAGCGCCTTCGCGGAAAAACGGAAGAGGAACTAATCAATATGCTGAATGATGGCATCAAGGCGAAGGATCCTAATAAGAAAACCACTATAATTCCTTCGGAAAAAGAGGCGATTACCTATGCGGTAAATAATGCGGTTAAGGGATCACTTATTGTTTTGTGTAGTGATGTAATTCCAGATGCTTTAGAGTTGGTTCAGAAATTTAAAGCTCAAGAAGCGAGTGGAGAAGTAGTATTTTCTCAATAAATATTACTAGTTATAAAGATAAAAAAAGCCACTCCAAAAAGTGGCTTTTTAATTCATTCCGAAGTAATTCAGAACTACTCAAAACGTGGATGTTTGTTATTTTTCTTCAGAAATCATTACAGCATTTTCGGAAGCTCCTTTACCTCTAGATTCCAATGCTTTAAGACGAGTCTCTAAAGCGTTAACTTTAGAGAGAGCGACTTTCAATATTTTGTTTTCATCTAAAAGTTGTGAAACGTAATATGCCAAACGAAATGTAGAGAAAAGGAGGAGGTAACAATCTTTCAAAAGGCACCAATTTTATTTTATCTAGGGGACTCTTGTTTATTCTGAAGTAAACTTAACACAATATGATAGCCGTGCCAACTTTTATTAGTGAGCAGAGGGGTTTTTTGTGAATGAAATAATTCTTAGCTGAATAGGACTAAAACTGTAACCTTTTCTGAAGTGTTTCTTTACGTGAGTAGCTCAAGGGAACGGCTTTGTCGTCAATAATAACCTTGTCTGAAGTAATGGAAGTGACTTTCCGGGAGTTGATCCAATAGGAACGATGTGTCTGGATAAAATAGGCCGGATTGAGTTTTTCTGAAACCTTTTTTAACGTGTACGGAACTAAATATTCTTGTTGGGTTGTTACAATGTAGCAATAGTTGTCAAAGGCCTTTAAGTACTGAATATTGGCTTGATTAATCTTGTACTTCCTTCCGTCCGATTTTATGGAAATGAATTCGTCCTGCGCCATGGAGACTTCATGCCAGGCCAATTCGATATTGCTAATAAGGCCTGCCTCCGTAAAAGGTTTCACAAGGTACCCGAGCGGATTGGTTTGTTTTACCCGCGCTATGGTGGCAGGGTCGGTTTGAGAGGTGAGAAATAGATATGGAATGTTCTTCTCATCCAATTTCAATGCCAAATCCACACCATCTTTTTCTCCCATAAGTTGAATGTCCAACAGCACCATATTTGGAACAAGGGATTCAATTTCTTTCAAAGAAGTTTCGTATTCGTCGCTATGCCCCACTACCTGAATGCCTCTTTTTCTAAAGGCAAATTTGAGATTGACGATAATCAGAGGTTCGTCTTCGACTATATAAATACAAAGAGATTTCAACAAGAAGCAGCTATTTTAATACTACGCAATCTAAGTTACTCAATCTAAGGGACAACAAAAATATTAGTGAGCAAAGGTTTTTTTTAGCGAACGCCTATAAAATGGTAAAGCGATTTATGACAACCTGTGCAGTTGTTCCTTTTGGATCTGTCGGTAACACGGTTAGTTTTGCCTTCAGTTTTTCGCATAAAGCCTCAATTAACTGCAGACCGAAAGAGCTTTCTTTTATTTCTGAAGGCATTCCAACACCATTATCCGTCACTTGAAGTAGGAGCGTATCGTTTTCTCTTCGGAAGTCTATGCGCATGGAACTTTCCGAAGTAACGTTCGGAAAAGCGTGCTTTAAGACATTGGTAATTAATTCATTTAAAATCAAGCCAATAGGTGTTATGGTTTCTATATCCAAAACCATGGCTTCTGCAGTAATCTGGTATTGTATTTTATTATTTTCAAATTGATAACTTTCAATAACATCGCCGACGAAATCCTCGAAATATTCCCTAGAATCGATCCCTACTAACTGGTCTTTGCTATACAATTTTTGATGAATCAATACCATAGATCGCACCCTGTTTTGTGCTTCCTTAATGGCAATTTTGGCCTCTTTACCCTGAGCCGTTTCAGACTGAATATAAAGCAGTGATGAAACCATCTGGAAACTGTTCTTAACACGGTGATGTGTTTCTTTCAACAGTAAGTTTTTTTCATCAACCGTTGCTTCTAGGAGCTTCTTTTGTTTGGCTAATAATTTTTCTTTTTTACGGTTTTTGATATATAATAATCCAATAAGACTAGTCATTAAAAGCCCAGCAAGGGCCAAGTATAAATAGAGCCTTTGTTGTTGTTTATTCTTTTCATTTTCAACCCCTAATAATTTGAGTTCCGTTTCTTTTTTCTCCGTTTCGAACTTAGTCAAAGCTTCGGCCATATTAGCATCCTGTTGTTGCGTCAACACCAAATCTTTTAGATTTTGCGATTCGAGAGAGAGTAAATAGGCATCTTCAAAGTTTTTGGTTTGAGAATAGTAATCGGCCAAGGCTTTATACGATTCCATCATCTGTTCAAAATGCTGAATATTTTTTGCGATCTCCAATCCGTCTTTTAAATAGGGAAGTGCTTCCGGGTATTTTTTTTGTTCTGTCAACGAAATACCTATTCCAGTATTTGAAATAGCATGAACCAAAGGAAATTGCGGCTCCTTGATCAAGATCTTGGAAATAGCATAGGCCTCAATGGCGTCATCATAGTGCTTTCCGAAAACTTTAGAATTACCACTATTCATATAGGTAATACCCATCATTATTGAGTCCTTCTTTTTGCTGAAATACGATAGTGCTTTGCCAATGCACACATCTGCTTTGCCGTACATTTCGTTCTGCATGTACAACACAGATAAGTTGTTGTTTATATTGGCTTGCCAGACTTCATCGCCTGTGTTTTCTACAATTTCAAGTCCTGTTGAGAAGTATTTTTCAGTATTCTGAAAATCATTCCTGATGTTATAACAAGCCGCTATATTGCTATAAATTTGAGGTAATTTATCCGTAACCTCTAACTGCTCGAAGATGCTTGCACTGTTGAGGTAAAATGTGATAGCTTCGTCATATTCTTGATTGGCATACTGAGCCATCCCTTTCACATTTAAAGCCTTCGCTTTGTAGAATTCACTCCCTTCCAGCGCGGCGATGGAATCATAAACCTTTGCGTAACCTATAACTGTATTCGGGTTAGAGCGCCACTCGGTATTAATAACACTTTCTAAGTAGTCCATACGGGCGCTTTGCCCTACAATCGTATCCAAACTGGAAAGCACTATTTGATTTTGTCCGGCAGTAATCAAAGTACAGAGCAAAAATGAGACTGTAAGAACTACTGAAGAAACTTTCATGTATGGAGAACTAGTTAGATAATCTTCACCAAGATATTATTTTTTCAATAAATGGATTTAGGTTTGAATGCATATAAATGAGATCTATCGAATGCGTTCCACTTCGAAGGTGGTATATACAGCGGAGTTAGTTACCGTTAAGGCGGCATTTGCGAAAAAATGTATTTCTATATAATCATTAACAGCAAATGCTTCGATGGTGTTTACCTCACGGATTACAGCTCCCGATGCATAATGATTCAACATCTTTGTTTTTACAGCAGACCCATTAACATAGACTGAAATGCCATAAAGGCCATTGTTTAAAATGTTGCCGGTACTCCTATAACTGGCTGTAATTCTATAATGCCCCGCTTCCGTGACATTAAATCGGTCGGTGGTGGTATCAAAATTGGAGCCTAGATCAATTTGGACGGTGTCGAAGTTTTGTTTCGTCCAAGCACTTACGGGATGTACCTGTATGGCGGACATTCTTATCTTCGCCAAGGCAAAGTTTGCCAAATTAGTAGCGAATGTGGTTGGGTCCACCCAGCTAGCGTTTCCTGAGGCGTCTGAACTCAGCACATATCCTAAGGCTTCATTCCCATCGGTGAAATTAAGACTACCATCCACTTCAAGCAGATCACCCACATACACATTTCCGGTGCCGGCAGTTCCTAAGCCGAAAAAAGCAGCCCAATTGGTGGTCGCGTTGTTTGCATAGGCACGTATCCCATAATTGCTGGATCCAGCAGATGAAGCACCAAAGTCTCCGCCAAAGTTGTTAGTTGCATTGGAACCAGATCCCGTAACACCAATATTGGTTGATCCCGAGCCGGAAGCTACACCACGAAGTCCTGTGTTGGTTGTAGCAGAGGCTGTACTCCAGCCATATAGTCCAATGCTCGTGGACGCACCGGATGAATTTTCAACTTTAAACTGAGCGCCCTGAATGTTTAGTGCAGTGCCAGTTGATTCACTGTAGACTTCCAGAGCATATCCCGGAGATGTACTACCCGTATAATTGTAAGTAAACTTGGCCATTCCCTGGTTAGAGGTTGTTTGTTGTATATCGAGTTTGGTAGTGGGACTGGCTACACCAATACCTATGTTCCCCGAATTGGCCGAAGCCATGTTGTTGCCGGTCACGGTCCAATCACTATCGGTGCCTCCTATCGTTGTCCAGGCAGCGGGACCTGCGTCGTTATCCCAATAATAAAAGCCTTCGGAAACACCTCCTGCACCAGTAATAAAAACCATCATTCCATCCTGAGCTATCGTGGGATTAGCGGCTGGAAATTCGTCCATTCGGGGGATTAAAATTCCATCAGTATTGGCTGGTGTACTCACGTTGGTGGCGCTAATGTCTAATGTAGCATTTGGGCTTATGTTGCCAATACCCACTTGGGCATAAAGTAAGGGGCCGAAGAGACCAACGGCTATGAACAATAATCGTTTCATAATGCATATATTTTAGTGGTATGCCACCGAAGCATTAGGCTAAGTTCCAAGTAGTGGGCAAAAAAGGGAAATTGGTTATTTCAAATGTAGGTATGGGCAACTACCCTTGTCGGGTTTATTTAGTGAAGAGGTTCTTTTATTTAGTGAATTTTTTAAATATTTTTTTCTGAAGGGAAATTAGCTGTGCAATTTCTGCATGATATGTTCTTTATTACCAGCAGTCATGGGAATGGAAGTTCCATCCACTAATAAATGATCCAGCCCTACGGAAGTGACCTTCCTAAGATTAACAACAAACGACCGATGTGGTTTTACGAAATGAGCCCAATTGAGTGTTTCCGAAGTATGCTTCAATGTTTTTGGAAGTAAATATTCGTGGGTGTCGGTAATCACATAACAGTAATTGTCAAAAGCTTTGAGGTACCTTATTTCTTTTTGATTCACCTTATACGTTTGTCCTTCACTTTTGAAAATTAGAAAGTCATCTCGGGTTAACGCAAAGTTGTGCCAGGCCAATTCAATCTGACTGCGAAGTCCTGTTTCTGTAAAAGGTTTTACGATAAACCCTAACGGATGTGTTTCTTTCACTCTTTGCACCGTTTGAGGATCGGTTTGCGAGGTAAGGAAGAGGTAAGGAATATTGCGTTGGTCCAATTGAAGTGCAAGATCAATTCCGTCTTTTTCACCTTCTAATTGAATATCTACTAAGACCAGATCTGGTTTGAGTCGCTTAATTCCTTCGTAGGCTACATCATAGGACTCGGCATCCCCAATCACCTTAAAACCTTGCTTGGTGAGCGCCGTTTCAATGGTAGCAGTTATTAAGGGTTCATCTTCTACGATATAGATTCGCACTCGATTTAGAATTTTAGTTTCTGATAGGTCAACTTAAGTTAAACATACCGCTTGAGCCGTTAAACTTTAGCGAAACCCACTTTATTTTTAGTGAAGCTTACAATTCAGTAAATTGATTTATATGTAAGGTTGCCATCGTTCCGTTAGGAATTTTAGCTTCAAAAGTTAGCACCGCTTTTAGTTTTTTTGCCAAGGCCTTCATGAGCTTAATTCCAAAAGATCCTTCGCGTATTTCGGATGCCATCCCTTGGCCATTGTCAGTTACCTTCATAATGATGGCTTCTCCCGATTTTTGAATTCAATATTTATTGCACTTTCAGAGGTGACGGTCTCAAAAGCATGTTTGAGCACATTGGTAATCAATTCATTTAGAATGAGGCCGATAGGAGTGATGCTCTCTATGTCCAATACCAAGGGTTCTACGTCCAACGAATAGCCTATTTTTTTTTCAGATTGATGACTATCAAAAATATCCTTGGTCAAATCCTGAATATATTCTTCCGTATTAATACCAACTAATTGATCTTTGTTATACAGCTTTTGATGAATTAACACCATGGAGCGCACCCTATTTTGAGCTTCTTTAATCGCAATTTGAGCTTCTTTGTCCTCGATATTTTCAGACTGAAGATAGAGCAAGGAGGAAACAATTTGAAAGCTGTTCTTTACTCGATGATGGGTTTCCTTGAGCAGGATGTTTTTTTCGTCAACCGTAGCTTCCAATAATTTTTTTTGCTTGGCCAAGAGCAAATTTTTCTTCCGATTTTTAATAAAGAAGAAGCTGACCACGGCCAACAACAAGGCTATGGATCCCAAAATGAGATACAATGTTCGTTTCGTGGCTTGCTGTTTTTCAATTTCTCTTTCTTTTCTTTCCGTGTCGTATTTTACCTCATAATCTGAGATACTTCGAATCACTTCTTGAGATCGAAGACTGTCCTCCATTCGTTTCTGACTCCAAAGAGTACTGTAGGCATTCTCATAATCACCCACCTTCAAATAAAGATCCCTAAGGAGTTCTTTCTCTCTGGAATGTCCAATTAAATAGTTGGCGGCTTCCAGTTTCTCAATGGTCCTTTTTATAATAGGAATGGCTTCTTCAGCTCTCCCATTTTCCATAAACGCTTTCCCTAGTATGTAGGCTGAGGTGGAATAAGAGTTATAATTATTCAAACTATCACTCGCGAGAATTACTCGTTTTAGATGCGCAACGTTTTCTTCATTGTACTCATTTAGGAGAACAGATGCTACCGGAAAATGATAATCAGGGGTGCGCAATTCTTTCTCTTTATAATAGGCGATTAAAAGTTCGGCATACTTGGCGTGTTTTACATGGTCCTTTACTCGATAGTAATGTTCTGTGATTACATATAAAAAGAACCCACGTGCACGGTGTTTGGGATATTTAGATAGTTCCTCCCAAGCTTTTTCGTACCAAAAACCTTTCTTTTCTTTGTCGCCTAGCAGAAACTGTATATCACCTTTGCGATGATATACTTGCCAAAGAAGACTTTCCAACTTATCTGGATATTGCCGCACCACTTTTTCGGCTTCATTGACATAATACGTAGCCGAGTCTGCAACGGAAGTGTTTATATAAAAATTGGATAAGCTGTGATAATAATCGTGCCTAGCCTCCGGTATATTTAAGGCTTCTGCCATGGCCAATCCTTTATATCGGAGCGATTTTGAAGCGGCTATTTTTCCGTTATTTACAAGAATAGGAGCCGCATGGAAATAACTAAACACAAGAATGTCATTTCTATTTGCATTCGTGCTATCTATATAATTGAAGTGTTGTAAGGATATTTCGGGAGGTAGTTTGATAATTTTCAACCATAAGCCGTCAATAATATCCTTTTTTAGTGAAAGGTCCTTTTCGGCTTTTGCGATGGAAATGATACTATCGATGTAGTTTCTATTAATTTCCTGAGATTGACCTGTGCCTATGGCCGTTAGAAAAAAAAGAAAGATTAGGGATCGCATCAAAAGGTATCCAATTAAGATAGTTTCCTTAAAGGTATTATAATTTTTGAATATGAAGTTGACTCAAATTTTGGAACAAGTAATTGAAAATAAACGTGATGAAAAGGGATTGACATCCAAAGGTGCCAGAAGATTAGTTGCGCCCAAAGTTTGTCAAAACAAAGGCGCTATCAACAATTAAATAGGGGTTGGCAATTGTGTAATACGGCAATAAATGTGGATGATTCTTTTTTTCTGGATGATTCTAGTTTAAATGTATATAATTTCGCCAATCAAAAGGGTTTGGCGTAAATCCCCAGTTTGAATGAACGATTGAATTTTTATTAACCGAAACAAATAGTTAACTTAATGAAGAAATTCTTACATCTTGGAGCAATTTTTTTCTTACTAATCGGCTGTAATAAGGATGAAACCAATCAAGGCGAAAACAACGGCAATCTAACGATCCCAGTTGTGATAATTGGCGGGGTTTCTAATATAGAATCAGATAATGCAACGGTAGGTGGTGACGTCACTAGCAATGGTGGGGTCAATGTAATTGCTAAGGGAATTTGTTGGAGTGTTAATCCAAACCCTGATATTAATGACACTAAGTCCACGGAAGGGTCTGGGGCTGGAGTATTCTCAAGCCAGTTGACCTCGTTGATTGATGACACTACTTATTTTGTTCGAGCCTATGCCACGAATGATATAGGCACTGCGTATAGTAATGAAGTGAGTTTTGTAACAGCGGGCCTTTGTACTGGGGGAGTTTATACTAGTTCACTTTACGTTACCACACAGGAAGAATTAGATGCTTTTGGCGTCAATGGGTATTGTGAAATTACCGGGTCTGTGCGTGTTTCGGAAGAAGTCACAGATTTATCTCCACTCTCGACAGTAAAAATAATTGGTAAAGATTTGCACATTAGTTCTGCACATAAGTTGGTAAATCTTAACGGGCTAAATAATATTACTTCAGTTGGTGAAGATTTGTCCATTCGAGTTAATAATGGACTCACTTCAATCGCAGCATTAGAGAATATTTCTTCCGTAGGGAAAGACGTTGAAATTGTCCAAAACCCAGTGCTAACTAGTATATCTTCTCTGATTAATATCTCGGGGCCTTTGAATGGTAAGCTAATCATTCAGAATAACTATATTTTGGAGAGCATGTACGGGCTGAATAATATAACTTCAGTAAATGGTGATTTAGATGTCATTGCTAATTACTTAATAACCAATTTAAATGGATTGAATAGTATTACAAATGTCACTGGGCAGGTAGAATTATCGTACAATGACGAGCTTGTCTCAACCGAAGGACTAAATGCGTTAACAAGCATTGATAAAAGTTTTAAAGTAATGCTCAATCCTTTATTAACGAACTTCAATTCACTTAATAACCTTAACTCTGTTGCTTGGAGTTTTCGGATTACTGATTGTCCGAGTATTGCTAGTATTGACGGTTTGTCTGGCTTGACGACGGTTGGGAATACATTCAAAATTGAGGATGCCGATTTTATAACAAACGTAGATAGCCTCAGTTCGCTTGAAGCGGTGGGAACTGATCTCGCCATTATAGGCAATGATGTTTTAACCGATTTATGTGGTATAACCAATATCGTAGAGCTGAATGGCGTTAGCGGAACTATTATAATTGGCGGTAACGCCTATAACCCATCGATACAAGATATTCTTGACGGAAATTGCAGTCAATAAGAAATTGAAATAAACGGGATAGAAATAGATAAACATCTGCAAATACCGTAAGGTTAGCAGAGGATAAGTTTTTCAGAACACCGAGAGATCCATCTCTATCCTATCGAGTGAGAATCAAGAAAGTTCTATGCCTGCATTTCGCTTGAATAGTGTTCCTTTAAAAAAGCCACCACGTCTTTTTCAACTGCCTTCATTTTTTTATGAAACACAATGAAATAAACTAGCAATGGAATTAATATCCCTAATAGCACGAGTAATAGGGTGAATACCATCTGCCTACCTGCTGTTGGGAAGTTACCGTTAACGATTATGCTCTTTTTTCGCACCATGATTACAGCTCCAATGTTCTTGCTTGCGGCAACAGCAATGAGGCCTTTACTTCGATCAGATATTTCATAGACTCCCTCAAATTGCTTTGTCACAACTTCTTTTAATTGAGCGGAATCAATAGAGCCTTCTTTAATTTTTAGTTTCATTTGTTTGGTTTTAGTCGATAGCTAAATTATAACTATTAAAGTACTTTGATATCTATGAAATCAAATATTTTCCGTCTTTACAACCTAAATGCCATGTAGAAACTGTTGAAAGTGAAACAATTAAGAAAAATCTAAAATGGAAAAGCCACCACTAAGTGATGACTTTTCGCCCCAAATTTGATTGACCCTCCGTAAGGTAAGGTCAACCTACTTATGTATATCAAAATTATAAAAAAAATCGATTGGTAGGACGAAAAATGGACACTTTATGAGTAAATACGTAATAATATGTATATGTTAAAATGTTTATAATCAGACAAATACAGTATTTAAATAGGAAAATACGTACAAATGTTAAGCTGCGTTTGGCGTAATTTTAATACCGAATGCCTCGGATTTACTACTTTTTATTGAAGAATCCAGGCATTTCACTCTCATTGGTTCCATTGGCATAGGTCGTAACATAAAACCCTTCATGAATAGAATAAGCACCGGTTTCTCCCTTTTTGTTCACAGCAATATAACCCACTTGGAAGTCTTCGTATTTTGGGTTTTTGGTGACAATACGACGGATCGCTTCCTCACACGCTGCTTGCGGAGACATTCCTTGACGCATAAGTTCCACGATTAAGAAGCTTCCTACCGTTTTCAAAACTTCTTCACCCAAACCAGTGGCAGTAGCACCACCTATTTCATTGTCAATAAAAAGCCCAGACCCAATAATAGGAGAGTCGCCCACACGTCCTGCCATTTTAAAGCCCAATCCGCTAGTGGTACAGCCGCCAGAAATATCACCATTTTGATCAATGGCCAGCATGCCAATGGTATCGTGATTTTCAATATTAATGATGGGTTTGTATTCCGATTTTTCTTTCCAATTCTCCCAGTCCTTTTTAGACCTTTCTGTAAGGAGATCCACTCTTTCAAATCCTTGGGAAACGGCAAATTGCTCGGCCCCTTTGCCCGCCAAAATAACATGCGGTGTCTCTTCCATTACTTTACGAGCCACGGCTATGGGATGCACAATATTCTGTAGGTATACCACGGCACCATAATCACCATTTTTATTCATAATGCAAGCATCCAATGTTACATTGCCGTCGCGATCGGGCATTCCACCAATTCCAACACTTTGCCCTTCAGCATTAGCTTCTTCAATACCACATCCTTGTTCGATAGCATCCAGTGAGCTTCCACCTTTTTCCATGACATCCCAAGCTTTGGCTGTAGCATCTTTTACGTTCCAAGTGGCAACCACAATGGGTTTGGTTACTTCGTCAGTGGTTGTGACCGTAGTATTGGCCAAATCTTTTTCGCCGGTTATTCCACCATCACATCCTAATGCAGATGCCGCCGTAATGATCCCAACTCCACTTAGGGACGCGTTCTGAATAAATTTTCTTCTCTTCATGATGTTACTTTATTTCAATATCGTCTATAAATAACCAAGCCTTCCCGTCATAAGGGAAACCTAAATGCCATTCGGGAACTGGACCTATGTTTTTCGCAACAATTTTCACATACCGCGCACTGTAATTTTGCATGTTGAAACTGGCGTTCTCTATTTTTATTTCTTCGGAAGGGTCCTTCGCATTGAATACGTTTTTCGGTAAGGATTTATAAAAATTACGCGGATTGTCAGAAACATAACACTCCACTTCAGTGGGTAAAAATATCCAACTTCTCTGATCCTGCAGGAAATTCACATTAATGGTGCCTATGGGTCTGACTTTTCCAAGGTCTACAATCGCGATCACGTTTTGGTCTTGATATCCTTGCCAGGCGCCAGTTCTGAAATCCCGAGCGCCTTTAATACCATCAATAAGAGCATCATTTCCTCCGGCATTATATTGATTTGCGAATTGTGTCTCCAATTGTATACTCACATTGGGATCAATCTTAAAGAATTCAGTGGTCAATATGCTACTCTTTATGCTGTCTTTTTCGCTGTAGGTTGTTAACACACTTTTCTCTGTCAGTTTTATGGGAGATTGATAGACTTGAAATGCGGCATCATTTAAACTAAAATAAATGGTAGTATTTTCCGAAGGCGCTGCTAATTGGACGCTAGTCTCCGTTTTAAAAGCGACGTCTCCTTTGGCAATATAAGGAGCAGGGGTGATACGGTTTTCGGTTATTTCAGTTTTAGGAATTTCGGTGTCTAAAGTTCCCCAAGTTGTTGGCGCATTGGTCATGGTAAATGCTAAGGTTCCGCCGGCAACCACTTCACGGTGATATAGGAAACTTCGACCTAGCGATGTACCATTCAGCATAACTTCTGAAATGTATTTGTTTTCTTCGGAAACATCCTTCGCAGTAACGGTAAAGGTTTTTCCATCTTCTAAAAAAACACTAGCCTTTTCCATCAATGGAGTTCCAATAATGTATTGGTTACTTCCCGGAGTTACTGGATAAAATCCAAGTGCGCTGAAAACATACCAAGCACTCATTTGTCCACAGTCTTCATTTCCGCTAATTCCGTCTGGTGTGTTGGTGTACAATTCGGTCAAAATTTGCCGTACTTTCTCTTGAGTTTTATGCGGTTTATTGACAAAATTATAGAGGTACGCCATATGGTGGCTGGGTTCATTTCCATGGGCATATTG
>Ga0256847_1000124_pt1 | contig 53242 bp, 44 predicted proteins | sample TeddybearmetaG_FD_189099 | JGI IMG/M metagenome (GOLD analysis project Ga0256847, IMG submission 189099) | Hydrothermal vent microbial communities from East Pacific Rise, Pacific Ocean - Teddybear | ecosystem: Environmental > Aquatic > Marine > Hydrothermal vents | place: Pacific Ocean: East...
AGGCTTGATCAAATTCGGTAATACCAGTTGGATTAAAACTTTTTTTTCATAATTTAAAGTTGTTGAATTAATAATGCTCCTAAGTTAATACCTTTTTTCGGTTGCGACGAAGGAGCTTTGTTCAACAGAGCTTACCTATCCTTCCCAATAACCATCGGGAGGCTTGGGAATCACGGCCATAATGTGTAAAGATATTACAAACTTAAAAAGATTGATAAGCCCGACTTCAATTTGTCTTGGTCCTAAAAGTCCCCGAATTCGGGGATAGATACTACTAAACCTCTGATTTATCTTTGATATAATAAAAATTAATTCGCTTCATTATTGAAAAGAGAAAAATCAGCAACTATGAAAATCAACATCTTCCCTCTGTGCATAATCCCATTATTTTTATTCCCAAATTTTTCAATTTCTCAAAATGTTGAGATTCAAGGAGACACGGTTTATTTAGACGCAGTCACAACAGTCAACAGAGCATATAGTTTGCCTAGTATAGTAGGAGTGAATGGTCAAGTAATTACTTCTGATGGTACAGGACAAAGTAGTTGGTCTGAACTTCCTCCATCTAGTTCCGTAGTAGAGGGAACATATGTCTATATCGTACCTTATGTGTGCGGTTTTGAAGATGTAGCCATTTTACCATTGGGGCCATTGAGTTCCAGAACTGAAGGTCAGTATTTGACAAGTGTTATGTTAAATAACCCATCTTTAGATACTGCTTCGATCGATCGACAAGTTGTTCTTCTGGATGCAGGTGAGTTTTCTGGACCTTTATCAGGAGTAATTCAAATGCCGTATGATACTCTTCTAGTAGACACATTACCTCGGTTTCATTCATTAGAGTTGACTTGTACCGAAATAGATGGTATGATGGATGGAGGCATTTCTGTTATTACACCACCTATTGATGGTAATCTCATTCTCGAATCAGATCAAAAAATCAAAGTATCTGTAGTATATACTTATTTTGGAAAATCTGTTGAGATAGAAGCCATTAATCAAGGAGGAGGTCTTGGGCTAGGTCAAGGTCAATCAATTGATATCGAACAAATAATACCCGTTTTTGTGCCTTCTGTTCCAGAAGAGTAATATTTGAATTAGAAATTTCATTTTGAATTTTAATTAACTTTTCACTTCAAAGTATTATATTTAGTGATTAAATCAATTAAAAATCACACAAATGAAATTTAGATTATTTTATTTATTACTTGCTTTCTTATTCTGTTCACAATCTACATTCGCTCAAGAAATCACCATGTTTCCTGGATTTTGGGGCACCCAATATTATCAAGATGAGGATAAGATTTCTAAAGGAGAAGTTGAAGCCTTAATGTCTCAGGATCCAGAGGCCCACCATTTGTGGCAAAAATCAAAGACACACGAAACTATAGCCTGGGTATCATTAGGGGTTCAAATTGGATTTCTTGTTTGGCAGCTTAATAGAGGAAAAAATGGAAAAAGTCAAACGGGGCCACTCATTGGAGTATTAGGTGTTGGGGCAATAGGAATAGGGTTTAGTTTCTCTTCACAAAGCCTCAGGAAAAAGGCAATACTTAAGTATAATCAAAATCAAGACGTTGGGTCGATATTGAATTTTGGACCGACTTACAATGGACTTGGATTGGTCCTTCAATTCTAACTTAATCCAACTTTTAAATTTGTTAGAACGAAATCAATGATTGTTTTTTGATTAGCGGTATTAGGATTAATGTCATGTGGGAGAAAAGTATCACTAGTGGTTCAAATCATAAATACTTGACAGCTTAAATGGCCACTTTTTCCTTGATTCTTCGTCTTTCGTCAGTCAGGTAGCTACGGCTATCTTTCTTTCTCAATCCTTGACTAAAGAAAAAATAGACTCATTTTAACTATCAATAACTTATGACTTGAGCCACTAGATACTCCAGTGCAGAAGGATGAATCTCAAAAGATATATAAATTGGATAAGTCAGACGCTGAGAGTTTTCAAGTTGAACGCAAAAAAGTAGCGACTACAAAATCACTATTTCAGGATATAGTAGAACTAAATATTGCTTTAGATTTGAATGGAAGTGTTGTGTTGTCAACTTTTAAGCCAAGTAGCGATGTTCCACATTTAACTCTTTATGAAGAGGTATTTAAAAATTTAGTTTATCAAATCAATCAAAAAGATAGAAATACTTATGAATTAGTGGGGCACACAAATTCTCAAGGCAATGCAATAAGTAACAAAAATCTTTCGGTTCAAAGAGTTCGTAGAACCTTAGAAATACTTGTAAATGATTATAGTCTAGACCTTTCTAAGATGAAAGCAATTGGAGAAGGTGAATCAAACCCGATTCAAGATAATGCAACCAATGAAGGTAGAAGAATGAATAGTAGGGTAGAATTGCGAAAATTGAATTAGAGGTTCAATTTGTTTGGTATAAATTCTGTCAAATTCGTACTGAATTCACATTTTAATTTGTCATTCATTTTACCTTTTGAAGGTTATTCAAAATCATTTTTATTGAAAGTCAATGAGTTACATTATATTAACAAAATAATCACAACCTGCATACAATCAAAATGCATTTTGTGATGTTTAATAATCATAACATCTTAATGAAGATGAAATTTTAAGTTATAGATCGATAATTATTTTATAACAACTAAAAAAGTCAATAACAATGGGATTAAAACATTCTAATGATGAGAGCGAGAAAACCAAATTGATAGTAGTTAGTAAAAAAGAAGGAAAGTTTTATGTCAAGTTTCCAAGACTTGAAGTTTTAGTAGAAATGACAACCCAATACTTTCAAGAATTGATAGCATCTGGTAGATATTCGGTTCAATACGACGTCAATTTTGCTATAGCATAGTTTCTTATCAATTCTATCCAAATAAAAAAGAACGAGCACTTCAATAGAGGTGCTTTTTTATTTCCCGCATACTTCATATCTTTGCCTAAAATAGAGACTAATGGCAGTTAAGTACAAAGATATAGAAGAATACATTGCAAATATTCCCGAAGAACGTGTTGCTCCTTTCATGAAATTGAAGGAGACAATAGATAATAATATTCCAACTGGATTTGAATTAATGTTGAGCTATAATATGATCGGTTATTTAGTGCCTCATTCTACTTATCCGGATGGATATCATTGTGATCCAAAACTCCCGCTTCCATTTGCCAGCATAGCAAATCAAAAAGGATTTATTGCCTTATATCATATGGGCATATATGCAGATAAAAAGTTGTACGATTGGTTTGTTGGTGAATACCCAAAGCACTCAAAATATAAATTGGATATGGGGAAGAGTTGTGTTAGATTCAAAAAAGTAGAGCATATTCCTTATGATTTGATAGCTGAATTAATGAAAAAGATGACAGTGGAGGATTGGGTTTCTTTGTATGAGAGGAATTTGAAAGGGTAATAGTTATTGAGTTATTGAGTTATTGAGGTTTTGAGGTTTTGAGGTTTTGAGTTGTTGAGTTGTTGAGTTGTTGAGTTTTTTATTGCTTAATTTATTTTGATGTTTGAAGCTTGGAGCCTTTGGGTAATCTTTTGATTTGTTGCTGTGACGTTGTGATCTATTCCTTTTGATTTTAATAGCTTTTGGACTTCTTCGATAGTTTTTATTGTACTGGTGTCAATATCTGAATCCGTTTGAAATTGAATGTTGAGAACTTTTATTTGATCATTTTCTGAGATCTTATTTTTTATAGTTTCCTTGAAATATTCGGCTTTCCCAAAATGGAGATTATTTTGGACGATGAGAGTTGTTACTGGATCATCACTTGATTCTTCTGAGAAGTAAATGTCCTTGTGATATTTTTGACTAAATATTTTTGCGAACTCATTCATTTTGCCTTTCCTTGACTTGAAAAGAGTGAAGAAAGAGAATATAAATCCAGTCGCAACTCCAATTTCAATACTTACAAGCAACGTTACCAAAAAAGTGATTAACATAACTGCAAAATCAAATCCGTGAATCTTGAATATTTTTTTTGCCAAGTTATATTCGAACAGGTTTTTGACAGCATATATGATAATGACTGCGAGTATAACCTTGGGTAAATAAAATAGTAGCGGAGTCAAATACAATAGGGCTAGTACAACAAAGATAACTGTTACCAATGAAGCAATAGTGGTCTTCGCCTTTGTTTCATGCAATAATGCAGATCTGGAAAAACTTCCTGATGTTGGAAGTGCCCCAAAAAATGATCCACCGACTTTAGAAGCACCCAACGCGACCAGCTCTTGATTGGTATTTATTTCGTAATGATGATTTTTGTTTTCTATGGCTTTAGCTATTCCTATTGCTTCTATAAGACCTATAAAAGCGACTAGAAAGACAGTAGGTAGAAGTGAAATTGTATCCTTTATTGAGAGGGTCGGAATTTCGAAAGTGGGTAGACCCGACGGAACGAACCCAATAATATTTACTCCTTTTGATTCTAGTTCTAAAAAGTAAGAAAACGCAATACCAATACTAACTACTATAAGGCCACTGGGAATTCTTCTATTTATTTTTTTTAATAGAAAAATGAGCACAAAAGAGCTAACAGCTATTATGAATGTAAGAAGATGAATCCCGTTGATATTATTCAATATATGCATGACTGTCTCATACAGAAAATCAAAATGTGGGACTTGAATACCAAACACATCTTTCAATTGGCTGATAATGATTATTATTGATGCAGCAGATGTAAATCCTGTTATCACGGGGAATGAAAGAAGATTGACGTATTTCCCCATCTTTATCATTCCCAGAAGTAATTGAACAAACCCTATCAGTAAGCCTGCAAAAATGGTAAGCTCTATATACCTATTAGAGAACGGATCTGCCAGTTTACTCACTCCCGCCAATATCAATAAAGCAGAAATGGCCACTGGACCGACAGCCAAATGAGGAGATGTTCCTAAAAGACTATATATTATGATGGGTACTATAGCCGCATAAAGACCATATTGTGGTGGCATACCCGCCAAATAAGCATATGCAATTGCTTGTGGCACCAATAAAACTGCCACCATAACTCCAGCAGGAAGATCATGAGAAAGCTTGCTCCAGCTATAGTTTTTTATGGTTTTAATTGATGGGAAATATCTATTGATATGATTAATTTTTAATTGTATATAATGGTGCTAAGTTAATTATATTAAATTTCTTAATGCTTTAGCTAAGGAATGATTCAATAATAAAGTAATATTTTCTACTTGTTATTTTATCTTTCTACAGCGTTAAAAAGCCTCGCCAATGCCCTGCATTGTCTACGCCTGCCTGCTGGTAGGCAGGTTTTTTGCCTTGTTGAAAAATAGAATACCTGCGTATAAAAGCGAACTTTATTAATGTATCATTCCTAAGGTATTATATGCATTTCAAAATTTAGTTTTTGTAATAATTTTGATAATTTTTTTCAACCAATCTTCCGCCTCGCCGGCTTGTGCTTCCGCTATAGCTCTTCAACGACATGCGGAGGCGTTCTATTTTTTCTAGCATATAAATAAATTTAACTAACTCATTTATTGGTAGTTACATTGCAATGATCCGAGCAGTTACTTATAAAACAGAGCTTACTAATTCTTAGAAGCTTGGAAATTTCAGCCATAGTACGCAAAGGGATTCCCAAGCTTGCAAAGATTGGTAAGGCCGACTTCTTACTTCAATCTGCTTATTAAATAAGTTAAAACGAAATTCTGAAATACGCCATTAGGATTTATCAAATGCAAAATTCATTAATTGTACTCCAAAACTAAAATGTTTTTGAATGAATGATTAGTTTTACAACCCAAACTAAAATGAACAACAATGATTGATTATCCTGCGGCATGGTTAAGTAAAAAGGAGTCTGCTACGGCTTTAAATTATTACATCGGTAAGCTGATGTTTAAGAAGGGGATCGAATTGGTTCTTTTTCGTAATTCACTCAATGAAGTGAGTATTTCTGAGCTTTTGAGCTTGCACGAATATGCAAAAGAAATCGTTGGTCTTCCTATTGAAATTGAAACTTCAGAAGAAATAGCAAAATCGCTCTTAGACTTGGATTTGAGTATGAGCAAGATTGATATTGGAAAGTTGAATAGTGAGTGGTCTCTTCGAGGGAGTGATTTTTCAAGCTTAAATGATTTCTTGAAGAATGAGTTGAAAGATTTGGAGAAGGATGGTAGCAAGATTAAGGAGCCGGTAGATGTTGTTTTGTATGGATTTGGAAGAATAGGAAGACTATGTGCTAGAGCGATTATTGATATGACTGGGATTGGGGCACAATTGAGACTTCGAGCAATAGTTACAAGAAATAATGATCCTGAACAAATTGTAAAAAGAGCTGACCTGTTGAGAATGGACTCTGTTCATGGTCCGTTTAAAGGTGTAATCCAGGTTGATCATGATAATAGAAAAATGATCATCAATGGGGAAGAGGTGCAAATGATTGCCGCAAATGAACCAGATAAAATTGATTATACCGAATATGGAATCAAGAATGCTTTGGTGATTGATAATACTGGAGTATGGCGAGATAAAGACACATTGGGGAATCATGTGAAAGCGAATGGAATAAATAAGGTGTTATTGACTGCCCCCGGAAAAGAGATTCCGAATATTGTTTACGGTGTTAATCATCGCAAATTTGAATCCAGTGAATTTGATGTTTGGTCAGCAGCTTCTTGTACTACAAATGCCATCGTACCCATACTTAAAGTAATCCATGACAAATTTGGACTTGCAAAAGGACATATAGAAACGATTCATGCTTATACAAATGATCAAAACCTCTTAGATAATATGCACAAAAAGCATAGAAGAGGAAGATCAGCAGCCATCAATATGGTAATTACAGAAACAGGAGCGGCAAAAGCAGTATCAATCGTGCTTCCTCATTTGAAAGGTAAACTTACAGGAAGTGCAGTACGTGTACCTACTCCAAATGGATCATTGGCTATTATGAATCTGGAATTAAATAATGTTACCTCTATCGATGAAGTAAACGATGTAATGAAAGACGCAGCACTAAATGGTGATCTAAGAAATCAGATAAAGTTTAGTTTCGAAAAAGAATTGGTCTCAAATGACATCATTGGGAATTCTTGTTGTAGTGTTTTCGATAGCCCTGCTACTAAAATTTCTTCAGATGGAAAAAGTGTAGTGCTGTATGTTTGGTATGATAATGAATATGGGTATACGCAGCAAGTGATTCGACTGGCGAAGTATGTAATGGATGCTCAGAGGAAAGTATATGATTAATTACGAATGTAGAATATAGAATGTAGAATGTAGAATTTCGAATTAAGAGTTAAGAATTGAGGAAGTTGAAGTTGGAATGATAAGTTTTTTGAGATAATGTAGAGATATTTGATGCTTTCGCATCTGTTTGAGATATAATGGAGGATATTTTATATGAGGTTTGAGGTTTGAGGTTTGAGGTTTGCATGGTTAGATGTTGACAGGTAGTACTTTGTGAACCTTGCGTAAACCTTTGAGTCCATTGCGGTTAAAAAGAATGTTTAATTTGAAAATTTGTTTTGATTGAACATTTAGCTTAGGATTGGAAAAATTATTCCTAAATTTGAGGCATGTCACTAATTGCGATTCTAAGTCTTATAGAATTAGATCATAGCTTGTTTTACTTAGTTAATTCTGAATGGACTAATCCATTCTTTGACTGGTTGTTGCCAGTTTGGAGAAATAAGTATTTCTGGTTGCCAGTATATCTTTTTATTATACTTTTTGTAATTTTTAATTATGGTAAAAAATCGTATTGGTTTATACTGTTCTTGATCGCAGCAGTTGGAACAGCGGATTTTGCAAGTAGTCAAATTATAAAAAAGACCATCCAGCGTACGAGACCTTGTAACAATTCAGGTTTAGATCAAATCAGATCATTGGTCAGTTGTGGAAGTGGATATAGTTTTACAAGCTCACATGCAACAAACCATTTTGCAGTAAGCTATTTTTTATTTGCCACTTTAGGGATCCAGTTTAAAAAGATTCGAGGATGGTTGATAGCTTGGGCGGCAAGTGTCTCTTTTGCTCAAGTATATGTAGGAGTACATTTTCCGATGGATGTCTTCTCAGGTATGATCTTAGGAATCTTGATTGCGAAATTATTCGTGTGGATGTATAGGAGAAGCGGTAAGTTGATTGCTGAATTTTCTGCCTAAAATTTTAAGTTTCTTATTTTATTATCAATTTGCTTTATTAGAAATACTGTAAGTTTCATATCTTAGGAATGATACATTAATAAAGTTCGCTTTTATACACAGGTATTTTATTTTTCAACAAGGCAAAAAACGTAGACAATGCAGGGCATTGGCGAGGCTTTTTAACGCTGTAGAAAGATAAAAGAACAAGTAGAAAATGTTACTTAATTATTGTATCATTCCTTTAGGTCCTATCTAGATAAATAAAACATGAAAAAAGTAACAAGAAAAACCTTTTTCGAAATCACGATTATTGTATTTATGTGTACATTTTTTGTTGGATTAACCAGCGCACAAATGCCACAAACGTTTTGTGGATTAGATGAGATTTTGAGAAGAAATACACCTATAAATAATGAAATCGACCAAGGCACATTAAAAGATTTGGGAAAAGAAACCTCGAATTTGAGAAATGGACCTGTTATTTATATAAATATAGTTGTTCATATTTTATACAATACTCCTGATCAAGATTTTACTGATGAAGAGATAATTGATTTGGTAGATGAGGTGAATAAAATCTACAGAAAAGATATTGATACCACACAAATTCTTCCAATTCTACGGCAGTTTGCTGATGATGCCAAAATACAATTTTGCTTGGCTAAAACAGATCCTGATGGAAATCCTACTAATGGAATCAACCATGTAGGAACAGATGAATATTCATTTCCTTTTTCATTTACAGATACAACTTATTTGGAAACAGAACAAATTAAAATAGATAGCTTAGGTGGTGCAACCCCATGGAATACAGATATGTACCTTAATATATGGATCGGTACTATGGGTGAGGAAAATGAATATATCAACTATGGTGTACCACAAAGTACATACCTTCCACTTGGAGAAGAAGTCCCTATTGGCATACCTGGGATTGTGCTTGATCAAGGTCTTTTAGAATTAGATTTGTCTTTCTTACCTGTTGAAGGGATTTTTGCACATGAACTTGGACACGCACTAGGCTTAAAACATACTCATGGTGATCCGATAAGTATGGAGACATTTTGTGACTATGATGACAAGATTGATGATACTCCATTATGTGGATTCATAGTAAATAGTTGCAATAGTGAGGGAATTAACTCGTGTATAGAAGCTGAGAATGATTTGGTAGATAATCTTTCAAACATAATGAGCTATAATTGTTTGATTATGATAACAAAAATGCAGGCTGAAAGAATGTATGAAAACGTTACGAATCTGGGCCCTCAGGGTTATGTCTTGACAGAGTCCGAATGTAATTCAACCACGAACATTGCTGAAATCGGAAATGAAGATTTGCAGTTTGAAATATTCCCTAATCCGAATCAAGGAAATTTCAATGTGTTAATAACGACGCCTTTTTATGACCCAATTCAACTTTCATTGCTTGATATGGGCGGTAGAGAATTAATAAATAAAGTTATTACACCAAAATTTCAACATAATGAACAATGGGACTTATCAGAAATATCAAATGGTATTTACTTGATAAGATTAAAAATAAGAGATTCAATAATTACTAAAAAAGTAGTCGTTTGTAATTAATTCTACTTTAAGAGATTAGATATATTCGGGTTACACATTTCAACTGTTGAAGAGATTGTAAAATAAAGAATGGGTTTAAGGTTACGAGATTTAGGGTTCTAGTGACTCAAGCCATAAGTTATTGATAGTTAAAATGAGTCTATTTTTTCTTTAGACAAGGATTGAGAAAGGAAGATAGCCGTAGCTACCTGACTGACGAAAGACAAAGAATCAAGGAAAAAGTGGCCATTTAAGCTGTCAAGTATTTATGATTTGAACCACTAGGTTAAATGTTGACAATAAATTAAATGTCAACATCTAGCCATGCAAACCTAGAACCTTAAACCTCATACCTATTTTCAATGTCTCAAAGTAGAATTAACCTTCACAGAACATTTCTAGCTCAATAAAGGTTTACTACATATATTCTACAACTTGAACTTAATGGGCAATGTATATTGCACTTTAACAATCCTCCCTCTTTGTTTTCCCGGAACCCAAATAAATTCGGATTGCATTTTTTTTACAACTTTTAAGGCAGCTTCATCACATTCCTCTTCGAAGCCTCTAATTAGTTTAACATTTTTCATTGCCCCATCGATATCGATCTGGAATTGAATGATCGATCTACCTTCTATCCCGTTCTTTTTCGTTTGTTCTGGATATTCAAGATTTGTATAGATATAGGTCAGCATTGCGGTCTTTGCACATTCTTCCATTTCACTTCGGCCTAAATCTTGATCTTCACATGCAGGAAATCTTGGCAATACTTCGATAGGATCAACCATATCTTCAGCTTTTGACGAGGTTGATTTTTCATCATTCTTATCCACTTTAGCGGGAGCATTTTGTTTTTGTCCAACACATGAGATGCACAAGAGCAAAACAATTGAAAAGGTCAAAATCTCTAAAAATCTCTTTTTCATACAGAATCTATTTGAAGCATTTTACAAAACTGAATATCTTTACATGCTATAAGATTCAATTAATGCCCTTAATGGTGTGTAATATCATGCACATGACCATGTTCTAGCTCTACTAGACTTGCCTCTCTAATGGAAACTACTTCTCCACTAAAATGTAAACTTTTTCCAGCCATTGGGTGATTAAAGTCAACAACTAGTATTTCTCCCTTATCTTCAATGATTGTTCCCTGAAAGGCATTTCCGTCTTGGTTTTTCATTCTCACTGGGTTTCCTACTTTTATCGCAGCTTAATCAATTGCACCATCTGGTCCTGCAAAGTTAGCTTTTGGGACTTCTACTATTGCCGTTGGTTCTTGACTTCCATATGCTTGCTCTGGTGTTAATAAAAATGAATATTTACTTCCAGCTTCCTTTTCTACTAAATTAGTTTCAAAACCAGGAATCATCTGCCCAATACCATAAATGAAGGATATTGGAGTTCCTCCAAAAGTTTCTTCTATAATAGATCCATCTTCAGCGCCTTCTTTTAATGTGTAATGAAGTGTTACTAAATTGTTCTTTGATATCGACATAACTATAAATGTTTTTTCTTTTTTATAATAAATTGTGTGCAAAAGTAATTTTATACATTGCATTTGTTGTTCAGTCGCTCAGTTATTGAGTTAAATAGTTATTGAGTTAAATAGTTTTTTAGTTTTATGGGTGTTGAGGTTTTATGAGTGCATTTTAGATTGAAAATTTTGCATTGTCATCTAGACCAGTACGGAGTCAGTATTGTTATTCTGAGCGCCAAATTGCTTTAAAATTGAAAGTAATGACAAGAAGTTTTCGAAGACGAATACTTATTATGGCATTGTCATCCTGACCGAACGTTGTGAGTGGAATGATGGGAATTTTGCACTGTTCAAATTTCGACTTTGTGGAGAAATCTATCTCATACATATATCAGCATTAATATCAATAAAAGCGACAAATTAAAATGTTTAACTTTCCGATATATATTTAATAAAATGAAAGAATCATACTTTAAAAATAAAAGAGTTTGGATTACAGGAGCTAGTTCTGGAATAGGAAGAGAATTGGCAATTGAAGTCAGCAAGCTCGGTGGAATATGTATTCTTTCTGCCAGGTCTGAAGATAAATTGCAGGAAACAAAAGACCTGACACAAAATGCAAATCAGCATCTCATCTATCCTTTAGATGTAACTAATGATCAAGCTGTTGAGGATGCCTATGAAAGTCTGATCAAAGAAGGACCGATAGATATTTTGATTAACAATGCTGGAGTATCTCAAAGATCTACAACTGAATCAACAGATATGGCGGTATACAGATCATTGATGGAAGTGAACTATTTTGCTGTAGTAAAACTGACTAAAATCGTTATGCCTGATATGCTGAAAAGAAAGTCAGGTAGTATAGTGACAATAAGTAGTATTGCTGGGAAAGTAGGACCTCCTTATCGTTCAGGATATGCTGCTAGCAAACATGCGCTTCATGGATTCTTTGATAGCTTGAGAGCTGAGGTTTCTCATAGAGGATTACATATTATGATCGTTTGTCCTGGTTATATCAATACGCCTATCGCCATCAATGCCATGAATGGACAAGGAGGGAAATACAACAAAAGAGACAAAGAAAATGCAGAAGGTCTTGACCCAAATGATCTGGCAAAAAGAATCGTCAATGCAATAGCCAAAAAGAAAAACGAAGTCTATTTCGGCAAATTCGAAGTCAATGCTGTCCGATTGAAGAGATTCTGGCCAGGATTACTTACGAAGATGCTGAGTCGAAAATTCCTTAAAGACCCGAAAAAATAATTAATAGTGAATAGTTAAAAATGAAGAGTTATTAATTATTCACTGTTAACTATTCACTATTCACTATTAATTAGAAAATTTCAATCAGAAATTTTCCTTAACATCATCCCATTCCTCTACATGAGGCTCACCGAGCATACCCAATGAATTACCTACAACCATAGCTACGGTAGCATCTCCAGTAACGTTCACAACAGTTCTACACATATCTAATGGTCTATCTACAGCAAATATTAATGCAAGACCGATCGCTAGTGATTCGGCAGGAAGTCCTATTGATTCTAGTACAATAACCAGCATGATCATTCCTGCGCCAGGTACTGCGGCTGATCCTATTGATGCCAGAAGTGCCGTAAGCACAATTGTCAACTGATCACCAAAGGTAAGATCAAAATCTAAGGCTTGACAAATGAAGACGGCTGCAACCGCTTGATAGAGACTTGTGCCATCCATGTTTATTGTAGCACCGACAGGCAACACAAAACTCGTAACTTCTTTGTTGACGCCAAGGTGCTCTTCAACTCTTTCCATAGTTACGGGTAAGGTAGCTGCACTAGATGAAGTAGAAAAAGCAAGCAATTGGGCTGGGCTTATTCCTCTTAAGAAAAAGCCAGGTTTCTTACCTGTGAAAAATACAACTGCAATTAGATATACTCCAATCATAATCATCAATCCTAAAACGACACTAAATACATACCAGCCTAATGCTTGGAATAGATCTGGATTTGTGGTTTCGGCTACCAAAGAAGCAAGTAAGGCAAATACAGCATAAGGTGCAAACAACATGATCAAATCAACCATTTTCAAAATAATATCATTGAGACTATCAAAGAATTTCTTCATAGGTTCAGCTTGTTCTTTTCTGACCAAAAGCATGCTGATCCCTAAAAATACAGCAAAGAAGATGACTTGAAGCATGTTTCCATTGTCAGAAGCAGCTCCAAATATATTTTGAGGTACCATATCAACTACAAATTGTAGTGGACCTTTACTCTTTTGATTGGTTGCAGAAATAACTCTTTCTTCTGCATCGCCTTTGAATGATTGAGTTAGCTCAGCTACAGTCTCAGATGAGACATATTCGCCAGGGTTTACAATATTCACAACAGTAAGACCAATAGTAATAGCTATTACAGTCGTCAATACATACACGACAATCGTACGTAAACCCATATTCTTGAACTTTGAGATGTCCTGTAGATCAGAGATTCCTTTGATTAATGAAGCTAAAATCAGCGGAATTGCGATTAATTTTAAAAGGCTGATAAAGATAGTTCCAGCGGGCTTAATCCAATCCGCGACAAAACCTTGCCATCCTAGTTTTGATGCAATAATTCCAAACACAACCCCTGCAATCATTCCTATCATGATCTGCCAATGCAACGCTAATTTCTTCATTTTTTGATTTTTGTAAGCCGCAATTTAGTAAATCAAAGGCTTCACCCACCGAATAAGTGAATAATTTTTGGAAGGAATATAATCAACCCTACGATAAATGCAGAAATAGCAGTAAATAAAACGCCTCCAGCAGCAAGGTCTTTTATGCGTGCTATATTCTTATCTTGATCAGGTTGGATGAAGTTTGCGATTTGTTCTATTGCAGTATTGAATGCCTCTGCGGCCAAAACAATGCCTATGGATAATATTACTGTTATCCACTCTATACCTGATATGTCAAAATAAAATCCAAGGCTTATTGCACATATCATCAAGAAAAGATGAATCCATGCATTGTGCTCATTTTTGAATAGAAGGATTATCCCTCGTAAAGCATATTTGAAGCTTTGTAGTCTTTTATACGATGAAAATTTAGTCATATCGAACGCATCTCTCAATCATTATTTTTAACACAATTTTATTCACTCTCACTGCCAACCTATAAAACTATTGTATTAATTGAATATAAAAAATCTTTGGATTGAAAATTGCACTACTTTCTCAAATCATCTTTAATGGACGTAAAAAACTACAAACCAAGTAGAGCACAAGTTTCTCGATCAGCTATCCAGAGATTGCATACAAGTATGAGGCACCTCTTTATGAGAGGAGGCTACAAACCTTTGGGAGTTTCTGGAGAGACTATGATTTCGTCTATGTTGGCTTTATCACCTGAGATTTATGGATCGATTGCAGATGAGGAAAGGGTAGAACTCACAGGACTATTATACATATTTCAGAGACTGCCTATCGGAATTGAATCCAGTCGATATGTCAAACTAATAAGTAGAGAAGGTTTTGAGGATAGTGAATTTGAAGCTATTGTACCTTCTAAGCGGAGAAGAAACTGCTATAAAGTAGATGAGGAGCAAATGTTTATTGAGATGACGCGAGGAAGAAGTGATATTTTTGACGTGCTGACTCACTTGACATTCTTATTTATCGAATCAGAAAAGATCAGAAGGACTGGTCTTGATAGTAAGAATAGAGAAGTACGATCTTGGAAAATGTTAGCTCAAATAAATGATAAGATAAGTAAAGGGCAAAAATTTGATAAGCAAGTGGGGTTTACTTATTTAAGCACATTATTGGGTCGAACTTTAAATGAGACAGTTGAAGCAAGTAAGAGTTTTGAAAAAGCATCAGGTGTCAACTCATTATTTGAAATAGTATATTGGTTAGGAAAAAGATCAATGGAAGAACACCTTGATGATAATGATAGAGAGATTACCTTTTCGTCTGCATTAAGAGAAAAACTCGATCATCATATATATGGCAACCAATGGGCTGATAGAATCAAAGATTACCTTTATGAAAATGGCCTCTTCGAAAAAGAAATCCACATCATCAGTGCTAATCTGCACAGTGTGATGAACTCGCTTTTTGCTCACAAGGTATTGAATGCAAAGGCTGAATTTTCAAGTATAGAAGATATTGCTGAAGAATTAAGCAAGAGAGGGAATCGTGTAAAAAGAGAACAAGTCAGGAAATTTGCCTTAAAGAATGGAATGGCAGAACTACATGATAATAATGGGACAAATATTTCTATACAAATATTTGATTGTAGCAAGCTAAATTCGAAGTACCTCGCTCCAGAAATGGGAACAGTCTCAAATCTAGATAAGAAGGTAATCATAGTAATGGATTACGCATTCGGTCAGCAAGCATTTGAGACCATGGACGAACTGCTGAAACCTTATGAAAATGGAAGAGGCAAACAATTCTTGGGAGTCAAATCAATAGGCATTATGGGAAAAGCTGGAATCTTAAGTGGTGGTAAAGGAGATATTATGATTCCGACAGCCCATATATTTGAAGGCAGCGCTGATAATTATCCCTTTGTCAATGACTTAAAACCCGAAGATTTTATTGATGATGAGATCAAGTCTTTTGGAGGGACAATGATAACAGTTTTAGGTACATCATTGCAAAATAAGGACATTCTCAGTTATTTTTTAAAATCTTCTTGGAAAGGTATTGGATTAGAAATGGAAGGTGCTCATTATCAAAAAGCCATTCAAGCCGCAGCAAAAATAAGAAATAGTATATCGGAAGATGTAGTTTTAAGATACGCCTATTATGCTTCGGATAATCCTTTAGAAACAGGAAGTACTTTAGCTTCAGGCAGTCTTGGAATGGATGGAGTGAAACCGACCTATATGATTACGATTGCAATGTTGAAGGGAGTATTTAGAGATTGAAAAGATTGAAGAGATTGAAGAGATTGAAGAGATTTGAAAGATTGAAGAGATTGTTAGTTGGAGAGGTTGAAAAAAAATCTCCGTGAATCTCCGTGCTATCTCCTCGAATCTCCGTGTAAAAAACCCTAAACCTTCTTCACCAAATAAACAAACACAGGAAAGTGATCCGAATACCCACCTTGATATTTATCCCCACTAAATGTTCGAAAAGGATATCCCTTATACTGACCTGATCGTTGAATCAAGTACTTCTTATTGAAGATAATCGCCTTATAAAAGAAGTAACCATCTTGCTCTTTATCTAAATATCCTGGTGACAAAATAATCTGATCAAAAAGACTCCAATTGTCCCGATATGCATTGCTGCCCAGCCCTCTTCTATAATAATCATACATTGGATTGAACATGTCCTTTTCACTCACATCTTTGATCTTTCCTTTTGCTCTTAGGATTCCCTTGGTACTGGTACTCGTAGGATCATCGTTTAAATCTCCTATTACTAGTACCTTGACATCAGGATTCAGTGCCTTTAAGGAATCGATAATCATCGTACACTTTTGAGCAGCTTTATTTCTACGAGGAGAAGATCGTTTTTCGCCTCCTGATCTTGACGGCCAGTGATTCACTAGTACATGGGTAGTGTCTCCGTCCAATACTCCAACTACATGCATGATTTCTCTAGTACGTAAAGTATCTCCTTCATTTACTAGAAAATTAATGTTTTCCATTTTCACATCAGTCACGTTGAAGTGAGCTGGATTATATAATAAAGCCACATCGATGCCTCTTCTATCAGGAGAATCTCTATGAACAATTTGATAATTTCTGTCAGCAATAGATTCTTGTTTGACTAAATCTTCAAGGACTCTTTTGTTTTCAATTTCAGAAACCCCTAGGATAGAAAGACCCGCTGGTGTCACGTCTATTCCTAATTGACTGATAACATAAGCCATGTTGGCTTGTTTTTCTTTGTACTTTTCTTCTGTCCATGCACGTTTGCCCCAAGGTGTAAACTCTGAATCCCGAATAGTGGTATCCCTCTCAAAATCAAAAAGATTTTCCAAATTATAAAAACCAACAGAAATGGCTTTGAATTGATCGTTTTGTGCTAAAAGGCCAAAAGAAAAAAACATAAATAAGACGAAAGAAGAAAAGATTTTTAACATACAGTTGTTGTTTAATACCGCAAATATAGTTTTTATATTGTCTGTCAGAATTCCAAATTCACACATTTACAAATAATTAATATGATATTTTCACATGTATTCTAGCAATAAGTCTATTTTTGCATCAAAATGTGAATCAACCACAATGATAGGACGTAATAAAATAGTATTGGTCATTCTCTTTTGGACCTTTAGCATTTGTTTAACGGTAGCACAAACTGTAACTGGTAAACTTAAATCACAAGATGGGGTAGCTACAATAGATGCAATAGTGTATTTAGGGGAAAATGAATCGATTACAAACGCAAGAGGTATTTTTAGGTTTTATGATATTGAACCTGGAGATTATACTTTTAAAGTCGAACTGGAAGAAGGTACAACCATTTCTCTTGATAATGTGACAGTGACTGGTGGAAACCAAGATCTTGGTGAGATCAAATTGAAACTTGAACAATCAGAAGCGAATGCAGCTGATATTGCCATTATTTCGATTAATACAGCTGACATTGGTGGAGAAGGAGATGACTTGGGTCAAGAGTACTCAAGCATACTTTCAGCTGGACGTGATCCTTTTAATGCTGCTGCTGCCTACAATTTGAGTGGCGGTAGATTTTATGCAAGAGGGTACAATAACGAAGATCGACATGTGTATTTGAATGGATTTGCAGTGAATGACTTAGATGATGGAAGAGTACTGTGGGGAGCTTGGGGAGGATTGAATGATGTACTTCGGAATCAAGAGAACAGTTTTACACTTCAGGCCACTAGTTTTGGTTTTGGTGGAATAGGAGGAGCTAGTTATATAGACCTTCGTGCTTCATCCCAAAGACCGGGAACAAAAATAGTTTACAACAGATCTAATCGATCATATACCAACAGATTTATGGTGACTCATAATTCTGGAGAAACTGAGAGTGGATGGAGTTATTCTCTTTCCGGAAGTAGAAGATGGGGTGATTCAGGATATGTAGAAGGTACATTCTATGATGCTTGGTCCTTATTTGGGTCTGTAGAGAAAAGCATAGGAGATAATCATAAACTTGGTTTGACACTTCTGGCTACTCCTTCTGAAAGAGGAAGATTTTCAGGAAGTGTACAGGAAATGTATGATATAGCGGGAACCAATTATTACAACGGCAATTGGGGATTCCAAAATGGCGAGGTGAGAAATTCTAGAATTTATAAAACATCGCAGCCTATAGCAATCCTTAGACATGATTGGACAATAAATTCAAATACCACGTTGACCACCAGTGCTGCAATGCAAACTGGGAAATTTGGAACTACAAGATTGGATTGGTATCAAGCGAATGATCCAAGACCAGATTACTACAGAAAACTTCCAAGCTTTTATGAGAGAGATGGGTTGACAGAAATTGCCAATGATGTCCGAGCAAAATTATCTGGAAGTGTAGAAGCCAGACAATTGGATTGGGATAGGATGTATGCTATCAATAGAAGTAGAAATGTAACGGTCGAAAATGCTAATGGGTCAGGAGCATCAAGAACAGGTGCTTTGGCTGCTTATATTGTAGAAGAGCAGCGATTTGATAATGATAAATTCAATTTTAATACTGTTTTAGAGTCAATTATTGGTGATCAATTTACTTTGAATACTGGATTATTTTATCAATATGAGAATGTCCATAATTTTAAGGTTCTTGATGATCTTTTGGGAGCAGATTATTATATTGATCTTGACGAATTTGCTTTAAGGGACTTTCCTGGAAATACTGATATTGCTCAAAATGATTTACAAAACCCTAACAGAATATTATTTGAAGGAGACAAGTTCGGCTATAATTTTGATATAGTAACGGAAAAATTTGGGCAATGGACACAGGGACAAATTAACCTCAGAAAAGTGGATCTTTTTGGAGCTCTGGAGCTTTCGAATACTAGATTTTATAGAAATAGTGATTATCAAAATGGAAAATTTCCAGATAATTCTTTAGGTAAGTCAGTGACTCAATCTTTTTTAAATATTGGATTAAAAGTAGGAGCGACTATTAAAATTGATGGTAGGAATTACTTATATGGTGTAGGTACCTTGAGGACAAGGGCTCCATTTAGCCGATTTGCCTATTTATCGGCAAGAACAAGACATCAAGTGGTTAAGAACCTGACCAGCGAAAAAATCAAAGGAGCTGAAATAGGATATGTATTTAGATATCCTGGATTGAAGGGTAGAATTAGTGCTTATTATACCAAATTTGAGGATCAGATTGAAAACTCGAGTTTTTACAATGATCAGGAAAGAACATTCGTGAATTTCATTCTTGCCGGTGTTGACAAAAAACATCAGGGAATTGAATTTGGAATGGAAGCAAAAATTACCAGTACTTTAAGTGTTGATTTCGCAGCCGGTATTATGGCCAACCAATACACTTCAAGGCCATTAGGTACTTATACACAGGATAATGATGCCAACATAATAGCTGAAGATAGAGTCATCTATATCAAGAATTTCTACGTGCCAGGACCACAGCAAGCATTTTCACTTGGGTTTGATTATAGATCACCAAAATATTGGTTTGCGAGTATGAATTTGAACCACTATAGAAATATCTATTTAGATTTTAATCCAGACAGACGGACAGATGAAACGGTAGCAGGATTATTACTTCCAGATAGAGAAGGTGAATTTGATCGAATAGTTGCACAAGAGAAGCTTCCTTCACAATTTACACTTGATTTCTTTGGAGGTAAATCATGGAGATTCAATGACAAATTTCTCTATTTGAACATTAGTGTAAATAACATTCTTAATAATAAAGGATTCCGAACGGGAGGATTCGAGCAAGGTAGATTCGATTATGAAGGCTACGACATAGACCGTTTCCCACCAAGATACTTTTATGCATACGGAACCACATATTCAGTAGGATTGACTTTAAGATTTTAAAAAACAGACAATAAATTTTCAGAGATGAATACATTTAAAACATATTTTTTCTTATTCGCGATTTCATTAGGATTGATTGCTACAGGTTGTGTAGATAATGATTTTGATGAACCTCAAAATACACTTTCTATAGACGACAAAAATGTCAAATCTATATCTGATGTTCTAGCCCTTTTTGATGGCGACCCTATATTATTAGATAATGACGTACTTGGTGGAACATCCATTTACGTAAAAGCTAGCGTTACTGCAGATGATGCTTCTGGGAATCTTTTTAAGATTGTGGTATTCGAAGACGAATCTGGTGCATTGAGTATTATTCCAGATCGAAATGAGTTGAATGCTGAGTTTCCGGTAGGTAAGGTTATTTATGTCAAATTAAATGGACTTACGTTAGCAAAGAATAATGGACTTCCTCAACTTGGTTATGGCTTGGATGATGGAGAATTGCAAAGAATTCCTGATGTTTTAGTGAATGATTTTTTATTTGCTTCAGCTGAGACTAATGAAATCACTCCTCTACCTTTAACACTAGGAGAATTTCAAGCTTCTCCAGATAGTTATTTGAATAAATTAGTAACGTTTAGTAATGTAGAATTTAGTGGTACTTTTGTTGGGATGCCTTATGCGATCTCCAATACAGTTTCTGGTGAGGATCCGGAATCAGTAAATGCTTTAATCAATGATTGCGAAAATAGTACACTCATCGTAAGAAATAGCGGTTTCTCTAGTTTTGTAGATGATATCATGCCTATGGGCAATGGATCAATGACTGGAATCATAGGTAAATTTGGATCAGACTTGCAATTATTTATTCGTGATTTGAATGATGTAGACCTTATTGGAAGTAGATGTATCGATAATATTGCTCCGGAATCAATAATAGATATTGCAGTCTTAGTGGACTTGTCAAATGATGACTTTATCCTTTTAAATGAAGCTGCTTTAGGTGTAAGTCCAGCATATATTAAAGCAACAGTTATAGCCGATGATAAATCAGGTACGTTTTTTAAATCATTGGTTGTCGAAGATGCAACTGGAGGTATCAGCCTTGCTTTAGATGCAGAACATATGTACGAATCATTTCCAATTGGAGCTGAAATCTTAGTTTCTATTTCTGGATTAACTTTAAACCGAGCAGCTGGTCTTCCTTCAATAGGGGATGGGATTGACGAAGATAATAGACTTGAGAGAGTTGATGAAAATAAAGTTTTAGGTATTATTATCAATACAGGAAATATGAACCCTGTGGTTCCTGTTCCATTGACATTGGACAAATTTTATCAAGATGAGATTAATTATTTAAACAGACTTATTGAGTTTTCTGATATTGAGTTTCCATTAAGTGAAGTCGGAGTTGCATTTGCAGCTGTAGAGACACGAAATATTACAATATCAGATTGTGATGATGATTTTATTCTTTTTAGATCAAGCAGTTTTGCTGATTTTGCAAATCAACCTATTCCAAATGGTAGTGGTAAATTTGTAGGGATCACTGGAAAATTCTTAGACGATGCTCAAATATTTTTACGGGAATTAGGAGACTTGAATATCGATTTGGACAGATGTGATGGCTCAGGTGGACAAGCAACCAATGAAATTACAATTCAATCTATACAAGATCGATATTATGATTTGGGAGCGGATAAAGCTGAAGAAGGCTACATTACTGGGACAGTAATTTCAGATAAAAACACTGATCAATTACACTCCCAAAATATCATCCTACAAAATGGAGAAGATGGAATCCTAGTTCGTTTTAGCAGTGATCATAATTTTGAAATTGGTACTCAACTACAAATTACTGTCTCAGGACAAGAAGTATCTGAATTTAATGGATTGCTACAAGTAAATAATGTTCCTATTTTCAATGCAATAAATAAAGGAAGTGGAACCCTTCCTGCACCTTTAGAGATTACCGTAGATGAAATATTGATCGACAATAATAAATATGAATCCACAAGAGTATTGATAAAAGGGGCAACTCTAAGTGGCTCATCTACCTTTTCTGGCAATGTGAATGTAGATGATGGTACAGAAGAGATAGTAATTTTTACTTTTGACTATGCTTCTTACGCAAATGATCCAGTTCCTTCTGGCATTGTAGATGTTACAGCTATTGTAAGTCAATTTCAAGAAACAACCCAATTGCTTATCAATGGATCTTCAGATATTTCAGGTGGTACAGTTGATCCTGGAGGAGATGATAAGGTAAATACCGGTTTTGAAAATTACAATGATGGTGACCCTATCAATAAAGATGGCTGGATGACTATAGCTACCAAAGGAAACAGAACTTGGGTCTCAACTTCTTTTAATGATGACAGATTCGCCGAATGTGAAGCATTTCAAGATACAAATTCTGAAACAGAAGCATGGTTGATTACACCATCAATAGATACAGACGACAAGTCAATCTTTTCTTTCCAAACAGCACAGGCATTTTGGCAGCATCAAGGACTAACTGTTTGGATTAGTCCAGAATTTGAGGATTTGGTAGATGCAAATTGGGTTTCCTTGGATCAAGCTATATTAGCTGATAACGATGATGAATTTTTCGATCTAATAAGCTCAGGAGATATTAATCTGAAAGACTACTTTGGAGGCAAGGTAAGAGTAGGGTTTATGTATGAAGGTACTGCTGCAGCAAATACTACAAAAATGAGACTTGATAATGTAGTGCTTAAATAAGAGAACGTTTTCATCGATTTGAAACCAAAAGTGAAAAGTGTGTAAACCATATTGCACAATTTGTACTTTTTTCAAATTTCCCAAATGTTTCAAATGAAACAAGAAGAAACCAAACATCTAAGAAGCCTAGCCAAGGCAGATCTTGTGGGATGAGGGAGCAGCTATGCGTGCTGCATTAGAGCTGCCTAGAATTTTTGGTTTCGTTTTTTTTCAATGAAAAAAGGAAAATCCAGCTGATAAGCGGATAATAGAATGAAATTCAAACCATGAAAATTAAATATAAAAAGAATTAATCGACCCAAACCCTTATTTGATGTAAGACAAATTGGATATTTAGTGCAATATGGTTTACACACAAATGAAAAATAGTTAGACTTTATAAAACAATTTAGACTACATTTGCATTATATAATACAAGAAATGAAATTATTTAACATACATACACATCATCATATTCACTTAACTCAGTTGAGCTCATGATGTATTGTAGTTGAAAAAATCTAACATATATAAATCCCGCTTGACTTTCAAGTGGGATTTTTTATTTGCACCTACTTGAATTTGTCAAGCTCTAATTAAAAAGAGATGGCGCTAAAAATTGCAATTCAAAAATCAGGACGACTTTACGACGAATCCATTGACCTCCTCCGCAAATGCGGCTTGAAAATTCAAAATGGAAAAGGACAACTAAAAGCTGAAATTTCAGGCTATGATGCTGAGGTATTATTCTTGCGCAACAGTGATATTCCGAAATATCTAGAAGATGGAGTAGCAGATCTGGCGATTGTAGGTGAAAATGTAATAATAGAAAATGAAGCCAAGGTCAAAACCTTAGTGGAGTTAGGCTTTTCTTCATGTAGACTTTCCATAGCAACTCCCAAAGAGATGGAATATGCTGGGGTGTCTTCATTAAATGGAAAGAAAATCGCTACATCATATCCTTCCACATTACAGTCTTTTTTGGATAGCAAAAACATTCAAGCAGAATTGCATATTATTTCAGGGTCGGTAGAAATAGCACCTAACATTGGACTGGCAGATTGTATTTGTGATCTAGTAAGTAGTGGTTCTACTTTATTCAAAAATGGATTGGTAGAACAAGAGATTGTACTTAGATCAGAGGCAGTTCTTGCCGCAAATCCTTGTGCAGTAAAGCTTAAAGCTGATTTAATAAATGATGTAGTTTTTAGAATAAAGGCAGTAATGAAAGCTGCTGAGAATAAATACATCTTATTTAATATTCCCAATTCCAAGGTGGATGCCGTTTCTAATATTTTACCTGTTCTAAAGAGCCCCACAGTTTTGCCTTTGTTAGAGGAAGGTTGGAGTTCACTTCATTCTGTAATCAATCAGAAAGATTTCTGGGAAGTCATCGGAAGTTTGAAGAAAGAAGGAGCTGAAGGCATTCTTGTTTTGTCTATTGATAATATGATAATATAAAAAAGAGGGAATGATAGATAATATATATATAGAACCTCAAAGAGAAGACTACAAGAAAATATGTGAACGCCCTAAAAAGGATAAGCAAGACCTTTATGAAACGGTAGGAAATATATTTCAAAAAGTGAAGGATAATGGAGATAAGGCATTGATCTCATTCACTTCTCAGTTTGACAATGTAGAATTAAAAAATTTGCAGGTTTCAACAGATGAAATTCATCAAGCCATTAAAGAAATTCCAATTTCTTTGAAAGCTGCGATCAATATTGCGAAAGAAAATATATCTAAATTTCATAAAGCTCAAATGAATTCTGATGTTGTGGTCGAGACGATGAACGGCGTGAAATGTATACAGAAGTCAATAGCAATCGAGAAGATAGGCATATATATACCAGGAGGAACGGCACCACTTTTTTCTACAGTTCTCATGTTAGTTATTCCCGCCCAATTGGCAGGATGTAAAGATATTGTTCTTTGTTCTCCTCCAGATAATTCTGGCGAAATACATCCTGCGATCATTTATACGGCAAATTTATGTGGAATAACCAAAATGATCAAGGTGGGCGGAGTTCAAGCTATCGCTGCCATGACCTTAGGTACTGAATCTGTCCCTTCAGTACATAAGGTGTTTGGACCTGGTAATCAGTATGTTACTGCTGCTAAACAATATGCCCAAAATTACGGTGTAGGAATGGATTTGCCAGCAGGACCTTCTGAACTTTTAGTTTATGCCACAGAATCTGGGATACCTCGATTTGTTGCTGCTGACTTACTGTCCCAAGCCGAACATGGTATAGATAGCCAAGTCATCTTAGTTGCTGATAATATCCGGATTATTGATGAAATAAATATCGAAATATCCGCTCAAATCAAAAAACTGCCGAGAAGAAAAGTTGCAGAATTGGCAATGATGAATAGTAAGGCACTTTGTATTTCTGATTCAGATATAGCATTCGACTTCATTAATGAATATGGCCCCGAACACTTGATCATTGCTACAGAAAATTATAATGATTTTATCCCTAAAATCACTAATGCTGGATCTGTTTTTCTTGGTAATTATTGCCCTGAAAGTGCTGGAGATTACGCATCAGGGACCAATCACACATTACCTACAGATGGGTGGTCCAAATCATATAATGGAGTCAATATTGATAGCTTTTGTAAGAAAATAACTTTTCAAGAAATCACAAAACAAGGGATTCAAAATCTAGGAAACGCAGTTGTTGAAATGGCGAGGTGTGAAATGCTAGAGGGACATGCAAATGCTGTTAAGGTAAGATTGGAATCATTAAAGAAACAGTGAAAATGAATAAAATGAGCAAATATTTTAAACCCTCAGTAATCGCTTTAGAGTCGTACTCTTCTGCTACGGATGAATATGATGGTCAGGATGGAATATTCTTGGATGCCAACGAAAATGGATTTGATTTTGAGTACAGAAGATATCCTGATCCGTATCAGAAGGATCTAAAAAAAGTAATAGGTACTTTGAGGAAAATAGATCCAAGGTCAATCTTTATTGGAAATGGATCTGACGAAATAATCGATCTTTTGATTAGGGCCACTTGTGTAAAGGATAAGGATAGAATTCTGAGTTTGAATCCAAGTTATGGAATGTATAAGGTCTCCTCATGTATAAATGAGATTCCTATGGACTTGATAAATTTGAACGATGATTTTTCAGTGAATGAGGAGCACTTGTTTGAGAAATTGAGTGATCGACATAAACTAGTTTTTATCTGTTCACCAAATAATCCAAATGGCGGAATAATCGATCCAGCATTAATAGAGAAAGTATTAAAGGTATGTAGCGGTTTAGTGGTCGTGGATGAAGCTTATATAGATTTTTCAGAGACTACTTCTTGGTTAGAGAAGTTAGCTGAATACAAGAATCTTATCATACTCCAAACATTTAGTAAATCACTTGGAGCAGCTGGAATACGTTTAGGGATGGCATTTATGAACGCAGAATTGATAACATTTCTAAATAAGATCAAGCCGCCTTACAATATTAGTATTCCAAATCAGGACGCAGCAATAGCTAGATTAAAAAAAATAGATAAGGTACAGCTTGCCATTCAGAATATCGTGATTCAAAGAGGAAAGGTTAAAGATGCTCTTGAAGCAATGTCGATAGTCGACCACATTTTTCCCTCATCAGCAAATTTTTTATTGGTGAAATTTAGTGATGCAAGGTTGGTATTCGAGCGACTAAAATCTAAAAAGATAATCGTTCGAGATCGCTCTCAACAAGTGAATTGTGAAGGATGTTTGAGAATAACTATTTCAACAGAAAACGAAAACAGCATATTATTAAAAGCACTTAAAGATATTGATCAAGAATTGACATCAGAAATATGAAGAAGATATTATTTATTGACAGAGACGGGATATTGATGAGGGAACCCGCGAATGAGCAGATCGATGACTTGAGCAAAGTTGAATTCTTGCCTGGTTTGTTCACCTATCTTGGAGAGATCGTTCGGAAACTGGATTATCATTTGGTTATGGTGACAAACCAAGATGGACTTGGGTCCAATTCATATCCTGAATCAAACTTTTGGCCATACCAAGAATTGTTGATTAGAAGTTTGAAGGGAGAAGGAATTGTATTTGATGAAATATGTATCGATAGAAGTTTTGCTAGTGAACAATCCCCTTATCGAAAACCCAGTACGGGATCACTCACAAAATATATTGAAGGCGATTACGATTTAGAAAACAGCTTTGTAATTGGGGACAGATGGAGCGATATGCAACTTGCCTCCAATCTAAAATCGAAAGGTATCTGGCTTAATAAAAAAGAATCTGATAAGCAGGGAAACTGGAGAGATGTAATTGTCTGCGAACCTAAAAACTGGAAAGAGGTATTTGACTTTTTAATAACAATAGATAGAAAAGCACAGTCAATAAGAGTTACTTCTGAAACACATATTGATGCATCAATCAACTTAGACGGTCAAGGTATATCCAAAATTCATACGGGATTGAAGTTTTTAGATCATATGCTGAATCAATTGTCTCGTCATGGTGGTGTAGATCTTTTCATCACAGTCGATGGTGATTTGGAAGTAGACGAACACCATACATGTGAAGATGTGGCGATAGTACTTGGACAATTATTTAACGAAGCACTGGGCAAAAAAGCGGGTATTACAAGATATGGATATGCTTTGCCAATGGATGATTGCCAAGCTCAAGTGCTATTAGATTTTGGTGGTCGATCTTGGTTGGAATGGGATGCTTCATTCAATCGAGAAAAAATTGGGGATGTACCTACTGAAATGTTTTATCACTTTTTTAAATCCTTTGCAGAACATGCAAAATGTAACCTGATTGTTCAAGCTAATGGTGTGAACGAACATCACAAAATAGAAGCCATATTCAAAGCATTCGCAAAATCAATAAAAATGGCAAAAGAGAGACATGAATTTGATTATTCTATACCAAGTACTAAAGGAAGCTTATGATCGCTATTATTGAATATGGAGCTGGTAATACGCGGTCAGTTATAAATGCGCTTGACAGACTGAATGCAAAATATATCCTCACAGATGATGCAGATGTCATATTATCAGCAGATCAAGTCATACTGCCAGGTGTAGGTCATGCAAATCATGCTATGTCAACGCTTAAGACGAAAGGATTGGATCATGTCATTCGGGAAGTGAAAAGTCCGTTGTTAGGGATTTGTGTTGGCATGCAATTATTATATGAATACAGCGAAGAAGGACAAATTGAGTGTTTGGGTATCATTGAAGGAAAGATTAAGAAGTTTAATAGTAAAGAGCTTATAGTACCTCAGACAGGGTGGAATTCCATATCTTTTGATAGGCATGAAATCTTTTCTGGTTTAGATTCATCACCATGGTTTTATGCCATCCATAGTTATTATGCTGAAATAGGAAAACATACCATATCAACTTCTATGTATGGGTTAGAATATACCTCAGCAGTAAATAAAAACAACTTTTTCGGAACACAATTTCACCCAGAAAAATCATCTACTAACGGTAATATTTTACTAAAAAACTTCATCGAATTATGATTAGAATACCTGCAATAGACCTGATCAACAAGACTTGTGTACGTCTTACAAAAGGAGAGTTTGATAAATCTACAATGTACAATACGGATCCAGTTGAAATCGCTAAGAAATATGAAGATGCTGGTGCGAGCTTTATACATATCGTTGATTTGGATGCGGCTCGTGGAATAGGATCAAATAAGATAGTCATTTTAGATATTGTAAAAGAGACCAATCTAAAGGTACAAACTGGAGGCGGCATTAAGACAAGAGAAGACATTGATGATTTTTTAAGCAGAGGTATCCATTCGGTGATCATAGGAAGTGCAGCTCAAAAAGAAAGAGAGAAAGTGAAAAAATGGATTTCTGAATATGGAAGTGAGAAAATAATTATAGGAGCTGATGTCCGAAATAAAAAGATTGCTGTGGATGGCTGGTTGAGTACTAGCGAAGAAAATATAGTTGACTTTATTATTGAATATAAAATAGCGGGTGCTGAGAGATTTTTATGTACCGATATTCAAAGAGATGGTACGATGACAGGGACATCTAGCGACCTATATCGCAATCTCATGAGCATATTTCCAGATTTGAAATTAATTGCGTCTGGTGGTGTTTCGTGTTTAGAGGATTTAGAAATATTGGAAGAAATGGAAATGTATGCTTGTGTAATCGGAAAGGCATTATTCGAAAATAAGATTTCATTGTCAAAATTATTTCCTAAAACATATAAACTGTGATAGCTAGACGAATAATACCATGCCTTGATATCAAAGATGGAAGGACTGTGAAAGGAACAAACTTCAAAAGCCTTAGAGATGCTGGTGATCCTATTGAGTTGGCTGAAAAATATGCGCAAAGTGGAGCTGATGAATTGGTGTTTTTAGACATTACAGCTACTTTGGAAAAACGAAAAACATTAGTTCCTCTTGTAAGGGACATCGCTAGAGTCTTAGATATTCCTTTTACGGTAGGAGGTGGTATTGATAATATTGACTTGGTAGATGAGTTGCTTCAAAATGGGGCAGACAAAGTATCCATAAACTCAGCGGCATTATCAAATCCAGATCTTCTATCTGAAATCGCGAACAAATATGGGTCACAATGTTTGGTTGTTGCTATAGATGCTGATAAGATAAGCGGAGAGTGGAAGGTTTTTATAAATGGAGGGACACTTAACACTAATATCAATCTGTTTGATTGGGTAAGGAAATCGGTGGAGAGAGGAGCAGGAGAAATCTTATTTACTTCTATGAACAAGGACGGGACAAAATCTGGTTTCGAAATAGAAGCTTTGATTCAGATTACAAAATTAGTCAATGTTCCGATAATTGCTTCTGGGGGAGCTGGTAAGATTGAACATTTTACAGAATTATTTACCAAAACAAAAGTTACAGGAGGACTTGCCGCTAGCATTTTTCATTTTGATGAAATAGACATTATAGAACTCAAACAACAATTAAGCGCACAAAATATCCTAATAAGAGTATAATATGATAGATACAAATACAATAGATTTTGATAAGGGAGACGGTTTAGTCCCATGTGTAATTCAAGATGCAGCGACAAAGAATGTGCTCATGTTAGGTTATATGAATTTGGAGGCTTTGGAAATTACATTAAAAGAAAAGAAAGTGACTTTTTGGAGTAGGAGTAAACAAAGGGTGTGGACTAAAGGAGAACAATCAGGTCATTTTTTACTACTAGATTCAATTAAATTAGATTGTGATAAAGATACTCTACTGATTGCAGTTGTCCCAATTGATCCTACTTGCCACACAGGAACAGATACGTGTTGGGGAGAATCTAATAGCCATAATTCATTATTCTTTGAGAAGTTGGAAACCATAATTCAGTCCCGAAAATCTACTCCAAATAGTACTTCATATACGTCATCATTGTTTGAAAAGGGGATCAATAGGATTGCTCAAAAAGTGGGGGAGGAAGCCGTAGAATTGATAATAGAATCTAAAGATGATAATGATGAATTGTTTTTAAATGAAGCTGCAGACTTAATGTATCATTTTATTGTTTTGTTGATAGCTAAAGGATTTCAAATATCTGATGTTGTGAATATTCTTCAAAAGAGAGAAAAATAGGGAGTTATTATTTTCTACTTAAGCCAAATTTCTAGTGGTAACTAATAGTATTTCATCAATAATATTTTTACTTTGAGCCATCTTGAAGAATTCAAATTGTTAAATAACGATTTTGGGTTATCAAGAATATTTTAAATTAAAAATAATATTACTCAATTGAATAGAAGGGACGTCATCAAAAAATCGCTTTTAGCAACTTCTGCACTTGCCATTACTGCCAGTAGTTGTTCTCCCAAAACAAAAGAACCAGAGAAAATTTCACTAAAAGGAAAAGTAAATCATTCTGCTTGCAGGTGGTGCTATTCCAAAATGCCTCTTGAAGAATTGGCGGAAGCAGCTCAAGAATTAGGAATGAAATCCATTGAGCTTCTCAATCCCGCTGAATGGGATGTCATGATCAAGAGAGGATTGACCTGCGCTATATCTAATGGGAGTGAACTTGGGATAACAAAAGGATTTAATGATCCTAATAATCATGCAAAACTATTTGAAGATTATAAGGCTTTGATCCCGCAAGCCGCTGATCGAGGAATTCAGCAAATCATTTGTTTTTCTGGTAATAGAAATGGATTGTCAGATGAAGAAGGACTTGAGAATTGCGCAATAGGACTCGATCCGATAATCAAGTTGGCTGAAAAGCATGATGTCAAAATTGTGATGGAACTCCTAAATAGCAAAGTGGATCATAAGGATTATATGTGTGATCATACAGATTGGGGTGTAAAATTGACTCGAAAATTAGGATCCACTCACTTCAAATTGCTCTATGACATTTATCATATGCAAATTATGGAAGGAAATGTGATTGCAACGATAAAGAAAAACAAATCTTATATTTCTCATTTTCATACTGGTGGAGTGCCAGGACGAAATGAAATCAACGAAACCCAAGAATTAAATTATAAAGCAATAATGCAAGCAATTCATGAGGGAGGTTATAATGGTTTTGTTGCTCAAGAATTTATTCCTACACGAGAAGATGCTATTTTTTCACTTAGAGAAGGCATTGAAATTTGTGATGTATAATTAGCACTTACGTGTTTAAGCTGTTAAGCTCTTTTCGAACAGCATAAGAGCTCAAGAATTTAAGAGTTAAAAAACTCAAGAGCTAAAAATTTGATAAAATTTTAAAAAAGACTGATGTATTTTAATAAGAATGGAAAAGATGAGGTTACCTATGATGCTATAGTAGTAGGTTCAGGAATAAGTGGAGGATGGGCTGCGAAAGAGCTCTGCGAAAAAGGTATGAAGACTATGGTCCTGGAAAGAGGGAGGATGGTAAAACACGGTGATTATCCCACTGCCAATATGGATGATTGGGAAATGCCAAATCGTGGAAAATTGACGGAAGAAGAGTGGAAGGATTATGACAAACAACGTCGGACAGGCTATACCATGTCTAAATTCACAGAAGAGATGTGGCCAAAAGATAGTGAAAATCCATATACGGAGGATAAACCATTTGATTGGATTAGGTCTTATCAAGTTGGAGGACGGTCTTTGCTTTGGGGTAGACAATCTTATCGATGGAGTGACTTAGATTTTGCGGCAAATGCAAAAGAAGGTGTAGCTGTCGATTGGCCAATAAGATACAAAGATGTAGCACCTTGGTATGATAAGGTTGAAAAATTTGTTGGAGTGAGTGGACAGAAGGCTGGACTTCCTCATTTGCCAGATGGGATATTTCAACCTCCAATGCAGCTCAATTGTATTGAAAAAGAAGTTGCGGAGCGAATCAGCGAAAACTATTCTGATAGAATGATGATGATTGGTAGGGCTGCAAACCTTACTGAACCTATCGGTACTCGTGGTTCTTGCTTGAGTAGAAATAAATGTATCAGAGGTTGCCCTTATGGAGCATACTTTAGCAGCAATGCCTCGACCTTACCTGCTGCAGAAGCTACTGGGAATCTAACAATCCGTCCATGGTCTATTGTTACCGAAATCATCTATGATACAGAAACACAAAAAGCTAAAGGTGTCAGAATTCAAGATGCAGAATCGGGAGAAGTAAAAGAATACTTTGCAAAGGTCGTCTTTTTATGTGCCTCTACATTTGGCAGTACTTGGATAATGATGAATAGTAAATCAGAGCGATTTTCTAATGGCTTTGGAAATGATAGTGGCGAACTAGGGCACAATGTAATGGATCATCATTTTAAATTAGGAGCAAGTGGGAAATCCGAGAAATTTGCAGATCAATATTTCAAAGGTAAAAGACCCAATGGTATCTATGTTCCGAGATTCCAAAATATCGATGATAAGACTAAAAGGAAAGATTATTTAAGAGGTTTTGGTTATCAAGGCGGAGGATCGAGAGCTGGGTGGTGGAGAAATGTTGCCGAGGCAGATTTTGGGGTTGACTATAAAAATGCAGTAACGAGTACTCCTGGAGATTGGTCTCTGGGACTAATGGGTTTTGGAGAATGCCTACCTTATCATGAGAATAGAATCTATCTCAACGAATCTTTGAAAGATGTGCATGGATTGCCGACATTGACAATGGATGCTGAATGGAAGGACAATGAGTATGCCATGAGGAAAGAGATGATGAGCGCTGCTGCAGAAATGCTAGAGAAGGCTGGGTTGAAAGATGTGAATACTTACGACGCAGGTTGTAATCCTGGATTAGGTATACATGAAATGGGAACTGCAAGAATGGGTAAAGACCCTAAAACGTCTGTTTTGAATGAAAACAATCAGGTGCATACAGCCAAAAATGTATATGTGACCGATGGGGCATGTATGACGTCTTCAGCATGTGTGAATCCTTCGTTGACATATATGGCATTGACTGCTAGGGCAGTAGATCATGCTGTTAATGATTTAAAAAAGAATGGTTAATTAAGAAGTAATTAAAATACTTAATTCACTTCCAATAAAGATAAATTAAAATGGATAGAAGAGATATATTAAAAGCATCAGCCATCTTTTTGGGTTATGGCCTTGTAGGTGGAACATCGATAGCAGTTTTAAATGGATGTAAAGCTGATAAAAGTGTGGATTGGCTTCCTACATTTTTTACACAAGATCAAATTGATGTTTTGGCAGAGGTAGCAGAAAGAATCATACCTAAGACCGATACTCCAGGTGCTAAAGAAGCACTAGTTCATCGCTATATGGACGAAGCTGTGAAAAATAACTTTAAGAAAGAGGATCAGGATAAGGCACTAGAAGCCGTTGGCATTTTTGATGTACAAGCAAATGAATTGTTCAAAAAGAAATTTGTGGATATTACAGATGTGCAAAAAGATCAGATATTACAAGGGCTTGCAGATGCTTCAAAAAAAGATGATGATAGTTCGTTAGGGAAGATATTTCCACAGCTAAAATCATTAGTAGTTGCTGGATATTTTACTTCGGAAATTGGGGCTACTATGGCTTTGGTTTATGATCCTATACCTGGACCATATCAAGGATGCATTCCGTTATCGGATGTAGGTGGAGTTTATTCTTAGTAATAAAACCATTAAATTCCCAATATGACTAGACAGCCGAAGATTAGATTAGGTTGTTTGTACATTTTGATTTATGAAGTAACTAGATAATTAAACAAGATGGATTTTAGAATGGACAAAAGTAGTTGGGCGATGATAGTCTTCATGTTCGCTACGTTTATGTATTTTTTACTTGAAGGGGGTGGAAGTATACCAGCTTCAGGTTATTTACAGGCTGTTGGAATTTCATTGCTAACCTTGGTGACTTTGATTGCGCTAAGTAGTATTCCTGTTTTGATTTACTGCTATTTTGTAAAAATGATCCCTGACATAGATTATTCTATAAGATTAGGTTTTGTGATTGCGATAATTGGCATTATTTCAGAATTCATCTTTTAAAATAAATAGAATTAACAATGGCAAATAAAAGATATTACGGGGGTACAGGAGATCCATATAGCAGACGAGGAAGAGGAGCCGGGACAGGAAGGTTTAAAATATTTTTGATAATAGGGCTATTGATGGCGGGTTATCAAGCATTCAAATATTACGGCAACACACAAACAAATCCTATAACTGGAGAAGAGCAAAGAGTACAATGGACTACTGAAGAGGAAATGGCTATTGGATTGAGTTCTAGAGCTCAAATGGCTCAGCAACATGGTGGACTGCATCCTGATGAACGATTACGAGAAATAGTATCATCTGTTGGGAATAGGTTAGTAAATAATAGTATTGTGAGAAAATCTCAGTATAAATATGAGTTTCACCTACTCAGAGATGATAAGACAGTAAATGCATTTGCATTGCCAGGAGGTCAGATTTTTATCACTGCGGCATTATACGGAAAATTTGAGAATGAAGATCAATTGGCAGGAGTCCTAGGGCATGAAATTGGACATGTGATTCACAGACATGGCGCTGAAAGGATGGCAAAGTCAGGATTTATCCAGGGTTTAATCCAAAGTGTTTTGATTGGTTCTGGTGGAGACGGATCTATTGCTCAAATCGCTAATGTTGTAGGTAATTATAGCAGTATGAAATATGGTCGGGATCAAGAATTAGAATCTGATGAATTTGGAGTGCGACTCATGATAGAAGCAGATTATGATCCTGGAAATTTGATAGGTGTAATGGACATTCTTGAGGAAGCGAGTGGAGGTGTCAGAACACCCGAATTCCAAAGCTCTCACCCAAGCCCAGAAAATAGAAGAGAAAAAATTAGAGAAGCTATTAAAAAGTATGGCGGTTAATTTATATTTTTGAGTATTGAAGTGATTTAAAAACTCGCTCAGTGAAGGTACTGAGCTTCGGAGTTCTTAAACCACTTAATCAACTATAAATCAATTGATGATTAAAACTACTAACTACTATTTAACTTTATTAGGAGGAGCATTTTTGTTTCTCCTTTTTTTAGGCTGTAGCAGGACTGTTTCAGAGACCATTTCATTAAAGTACAAAGACAATCCTGTAAATGTCAAGATTGCGACTGGTAAGATGGGCTTAGGGCCATGTGAGCCTAGTATTTGTATCAATCCTGCCAATCCAAACAATATTGTCGCTGGATCAATCCTAAATCGAATTCATGTTTCTAATGATGGCGGCAAGACGTGGGAAAATGAATGGCTTAGTTCTCCTTTTGGTGTCTATGGTGATCCAGTTGTGAGGATTGGACCTAAAGGAAATGTCTATTATTCACATTTGTCTAATCCTACAGGAGTAGCTTATGCGAGTGAAGAGTTTTTAGATAGGATAGTAGTACAAAAATCAACTGACAATGGCATCACCTACAATGATGGTACATCCCCTGCGAATGATCGGACTAAAGATCAAGACAAACAATGGTTATATGTCGATCCAGTAGATGGAAGTGTTTTGATGAGTTGGACCGAGTTTGACAAATACAGCAGTAAAGAAAAAGAGGACAAGTCAAGAATATTATTTTCTATGAGCGAAGATGGTGCTGAATCTTGGACTGAACCTGTTGATATTTCAGATATTGATGGAGATTGCCTTGATGATGACGATACGACCGAAGGTGCAGTTCCTGTCAAAGATAAGGATGGTAATATCTATGTGACTTGGGCGCATGGAGATAAAATATATTTAGATAAGTCAAGCGATAATGGCAAGACCTGGCTTCCTAATGATATAGAAGTCGCTGATCAATTTGGTGGATGGACACTTTCGATTCCTGGAATCAATAGGTGTAATGGGATGCCCATTCTTGGTATAGATCGTTCAGGAGGGAATAGAGATGGAAATCTATACATCAATTGGAGCGATCAGAAAAATGGAGAGAATGACACTGATATATGGCTAGTCACATCAGAAGATGGAGGTAAGTCTTGGTCAGAGAGGATTAGAGTAAATGATGATGCGGCTGGTAGTCATCAGTTTTTTAGTTGGATGGATGTTGATCCAGTTACGGGTTATATTTATATTGTTTTTTATGATCGAAGGGCTTATGAAGATAATCAGACAGATGTATATTTGGCATATTCAACTGATGGTGGCAAATCGTTCACCAATAAAAAGATAAGTGAAAGTGCTTTCTTACCCAATGATGCTATATTTTTTGGAGATTATAATGATATCAGTGCCCACAATGGGGTAGTGAGACCTATTTGGACAAGGCTAGATAGGAATGAATTGTCAGTGTGGACAGCATTGGTCGATATGAAGTGAGGTAGTATTATCCTCAAAATATTGTTAAGATATAAGCTTAGACTGTAGAAAATTTTAGGTTATTATAATGTGATAAGAAATTAGATATAAACTAATATGAATCAAATAATTACGTTAACGATTTTACTTAGTTGTATGTTAAACTTAGGCTTGTCTCAAAATCTTGAGTACAACAATGCAGAGAAGTTTGACTTCAAATCTGTGTCCTATGATAATAATACAGGATTTGATAATCCAGCAATAATTTGTAATCACCTAAATGCTCTAAGCGATTTTGATATTGACTTTGATCCAATGGGAATACTGTCCAGTTCAATTTTTTTCTTTGAAGACAATAAAATCTCTTACTCAGGAACGTTCTATGGAGAATCTGAAGTGAATCTTAAAGATGTCAGTTTTAATAAAACTACCGAACACGAGACAATTTTACTTCAGTTGAAAGGGCCTTGTAATTTTATTTCATCAGATGGTGAAGAGTTGAATTTTGATTTTCCGAAATTAGAAAAGATGAGTGGTATAATAGATTTTTCTAAAGAAGATGGCGTTGATACATATTGGACATCCCATTTCATTTGGGATGATTTTAGATATCAAAAATTATGGAATGCCGGAGATTTGACTCTTATTTCGGGAGCACTTTTAGATTCACTTATTTATATAAATCCAGACAATTCCAAAATTACACTACTCGGATCATCAGTTTATAATGCCTGTGTAATAGCAATAGATGAAAATGGCTTCTATAAATGGTCATATATTTCTGAAGGAGGTCAATATATCAGTATTGTTGAGCACAACAATGAAATTGTAATATCTCATGACCGACTTTTAAAGAGTAAACTTATACACTTAGATAAAGATGGGAATGAGTTAAAGGTAACTCCTGTACTTCTAGGCCTTGTTATTCTCAAGGTTGATTTTGATGAAATGGATAATATGTTTATTTGCGGAATGTATAATCAAAATGCTCCTGATACAAATATTGACCTTAATGAAGGTGAATATTTCTTAGAATATGAATCTGGTAATGGAATAGATGCATATTTAATTAAATATGATTCTGAAGGCAATCTTGAATGGGCTCAAACCATAACTGGGTCAGAATATGATTCCGCAATAAATTTTGATTTTAATGGAGACTATATTTATTTGACAGGAGGTATTCTGGAAGATGCAGTTTTCGATAAAATCGGTGAGAATATGACAGAGTTCCAGGTTGATGAATTCAGCAATGCATATATTTCTAAATACCACAAAGATGGAACAATGGAATGGGTCGAGCTTTTTGAAAATGAAGATATTTGCAATGGGCTTGATATTGACGTAGATGCAGATGGCTTATCAATATTTGGGTCTTTTCGAGGAGAATTTGATGCTAATCCGAATTCTGAGAACACCGAGTTGTTATTTATGGATAATCCAGGTAATTCAAGAAGTCATTTCCATGTACAGCTTACTGAGAAAACGTCATCAATTCTAAATACTCCTGAGAGTGGTAGATTGCTTATGCCAAATCCAGTCTCTTTTTATTTAAGTACACTAAAACCAAATGATAAAATTATTTATATAAAAGATTTTACAGCTTGTACTATTGGTAATTATAACTCAAATATTGTAGATGTTTCTATCTTACCTGATGGTATGTATATTGTAACAATTGAATCAAATGGAAAAATTCAAAGTCAATTAGTTTCAATAATTCACTAAAGTCATTTGGACTATTTAAGAAATAATTTCTATTCACTCACCAGTTTCTGTCGTAGAGAAATCAAATCTACTAATTGTTTATTGTGAAATGCACGCTGTTCCCATCGACCTACAACAAGTCCTAAAATGAATATAAATGCAATCATCAAAATAAGCCAGATATTAGTGTCTTCAATAATTAGATTTACAATAGCCAGAATACCTACAATCAGCGTATACCATGTCAAGAATATATAAGTCATTTTGGCTTGGTAGGTAGCATTATGAATTGCGTGTTCCATAGCATCTAGTGTAGATTTACCCCAGTTTTTTTGGCTGCTAATCCTTCTCTTTTTGTAGATGAAGGTATATATAGCAGTTGCGACCATAAATGCTGCAAGCGCATATTCTCCAAAATGTTGCTTATCATTTAATCTCGTAATAGTTATTAAGATAATCGGAACAATTATATTCATAATTATTATGAAATTCTCAACATAGGCGGCTTTTTTATTGGCAGAGTTAGCCTTTCTTTTTACAAATTTTTCTACTGCATTTTCATCCATTACGTATAATGTTTGATTTATTTTACTATCCCATATCTTTTGCATTTCTTCTAATTTCATGATAGTATTGATTTTGATTTTTCTTGTAAATGAGTTTTAATTCGAGTGATTTTTACGCCTATGTTATTAGTCGTTATACCTAGGATATTTGCCATTTCTTTATAGCTGAATCCATCAAACATTAATATCGTTAAAGGAACTTCACCTCGCCGGCTGGGGGTTCTAGCCAACCCACCACTTACATGTTCCTTCGTTTGATAACTTCATTATCACTTTTACTTCATAAAAGATTACTCAGTCTTTTGATAAAAAAACAGAACCAAAAAAAATCAAGTCGCTAAAAAGGCTTTGCTGCGATTGTGACTGAATGATCTATCATAGATAGTTTGAAGCGGGACTGACTGGTCTTTGGCGAAGCCAAAGTATTGAGCAACAGCTCAATAAAGGAGGAAACCCGAAAGGGTGGGTAGATATAAATGAGGAAACCTGCATTGCAAGATGGGTTGGCTTCCCGTCGCTTACGCGTTCCTTCCTTTGTCGACTATCGTCGCCACTCTTCGAGTTCAGTCAGTCCCCCACTGTTTAGCGACAGGCATCCCCGCCTAAAATGCCATAGCTCGGGCATTTGTAAAGAGCTAACTTTCTTGTAATTGCTTTAATTTTGAATCAGCATGGCGCTTTTTGGGATCGGAATGACAATGACTTTTCAAAATGAATTATTCTCCCAGATTAGTTTTTTATCTTGATACGTTGTGAATAAAAAGTTTTATAAATGCAAAAATGATGTAATAGAGAAAGGGCTGAAAAATTGCGATCCTTCAGCCCTTTGAAATAATTATTACTGTGGTATTATTATAGAAGTGATTTAATAACATATTGTTAATTCCTTTGCATGTCATTGATTCTCAACTTATCACAATTTTTTCGTCGCGTAGCTTTGGCTATGCTCCTTTAAAATCGTTATAATTTGAGAACCAAGCACATACAAATCATTTTAACATACGTTTTTAAATCACTTCATAGCGTTAATTAATAACAACCTTTTTTATAACAACATCATTTTTAGAAGCAATTTGCAGGATATAAATTCCAGAATCAACACCTTCAGAATCTATAGAAACCGAAGTTTTCCCATTTACTATTCCTAGTGCTTTTTGTTTAAGTACTTTGCCAGTTATATCTAATAAAGACAGGTTTAATTCGGTAGCTGCATTTAGCTCAAGGTGAAGACTTAAGGATTGACCTTTTAAAAGGGGATTAGGGGCAATTGAAATTGAGTTTAATTCGTCAATATTGTTAGTCGATACTGGTTTTTCAACACAAGCACAATTTTCATCTATCCAATCAATGATTGTATTTGGATTGCCGTTATCACAAGGTGCAGTGATTTGGTCTTGTCCATTGCAAGCATTTTGTAAGTTACCTTCCCATGCAAGTTTTGGGTTTCCTTGAAAATTATATCCAATTGCTAATTGGGGTAAGTAAATTTGTGCTCCAATAGTAACCGTATCTAAATCTGGATTGAATTCGTGTGTACATAAATTCTCCAAATTTTCCAGACAACCAGAAAAATCATTATTAGCAAAATACAAAGCTTGTGATTGATCATTTTCGAAAAACCTAGAAGGGATTTCACCTATAAAATTATTATTGGAAAAATTTATTTCTATCATCTGAGAAACATTACCCATCGTCTCTGGAATTTGACCAATGAAATTGTTATCATTTAACCTGATTCTATTTACTCTTGGAAAACCTTCTGGAATAAAACCTTCCAACTGATTGAAAGATATATTGAATCTTTGTAGATTATTTAGTAGTCCAAGAGAAGGAGGGATTTCACCGCTTAAGTTGTTATAATCTAAAGTCAGGTTCATCAAACCAGGAATATTGCCAAATTCGGAAGGAATCGTTCCGGTGAAATTGTTTCCCCATGCACTAAATTGTCGTAAGCCTATCTGCCCTAATTCACTAGGTATCTCCCCATCAAGATTGTTGCTTGATGAAAATAAAATTTCAAGATTTGTCAGGCTACCTAATTCTGTAGGCAGCTGACCTTCAAAGGAGTTGAAAGAAAGGGTAATAAATTCAAGATTTTGAAGGTTTGCAATCTCTGGAATAATAGTCCCTTCAAAAATATTCTGTGATAGAATTAATGCATTTAAATTTACCAAATTTATAACTTTTGGTAAGATGAGCCCACTCAATTGATTAGCCGAAAGGTCCAATAACGTTAATTCTGGTAAATTTCCAATTTCATCAGGAACCTCTCCAACTAGATTATTACCGGTAAAAAATCCAAGATTTTGTAATTCAGTAGATCTACCCAGATTTAATTCAGACACACAACATGATTCATTGAGAGTCACACCATACCAAGAAGATACAGGAAGAGTGAGATCCCACGGAATATTCCAATTGGAACCATCCGTAGAATTGTAAATAGCGATTAAGGCAAGAGAATCAGAATCAGAACATACTGGGCAAGGCGAAAGTAAGGATTCCCAATTTTGGTCATCTTGTCTCACCAATCCTACTTGGCCTCCTTCGCCATAATCATTTTCCCATGTAAAGTTCAATTGTGGGCCATCCATCACAACGTTATCTAAAGAATAGACTTCTCCCCATTGACTAGATCCTGAAAATGATAAGACACCATTTTCACTTACATTAAAAAATAGTGATGGAGGATTGGCACCATTAGGCATAGAGCCTTGATCATCTACTTCATAGCAAGTGTAAAATGATCCGAAAGACATGTCATTGAGTTTCATTCCAGATTCATTTACAGAATAGACATTGTAGTTGTTGCCATCAACTGCTTCAAATTCTATTGTGCCTTCATATAAAGAAATACAATCATCCCAGCCTATACCAGCCATCTGGTTAGTAGAAGATGTTATTGCATCACAGATGCCAGAAATGTCAGAGACAATTTTTTTCTGTGAGGCTTGATCTATTCTTTCTTTTTTGTATTGATTTATCACTTTGGCTTCGTGGTCCAAATTTTGCCCGAAAGCGAAATTGGAAATAAATATTAACAATAGAGTTAATTTTAAAAATTTCATGATAGTATATTTTGGTTATGATCCTCAAGTTAGTTATTAAAATATCGAAAGACAAAGGACTGAAGAATTGTAATCCTTCAGCCCTTTGAAATAATTATTGTTGAGGTATTATTATAGCGTTAATTAATAACAACCTTTTTTATTACTACACCATTTTTAGATGCAATTTGCAGTATATAAATTCCAGAATCAAAACCTTCAGAATCTATAGAAATCGAAGTTTTCCCATTTACAACTCCTAGTGCTTTTTGTTTAAGTACCTTGCCAGTTATATCTAATAAAGACAGGTTTAATTCGGTAGCTGCATTTAGCTCAAGATGAAGACTTAAGGATTGGCCTTTTAATAGAGGATTTGGGGCAATTGAAATTAAGTTTAATTCGTCAATATTGTTAGTAGAAACTGTCATTTCAACACATTCACAATTTGCATCTATCCAATCATTGATAGTTTCTAAACTGCCATCATCACAAGGTGCAGTGATTTGGTCTTGTCCATCACAAGCATTTTGTAAATCACCTTCCCAAGCAAGTTTTGGATTACCTGTACAATCATATCCAAAATTAAGCTGAACTAAATACATTGTATCTTTGATTACTAAGGTATCCCGTTCTGGAGTGAAAGTTTTAGCACATAAGTTATCTATGTTTTCGAAGCATCCAACAAAATCATTATTTCCGAAATAAATGGCTTGATTTGGAGTATTGTGTAATAACCAGTGTGGTACTTCTCCTGTGAAATTATTATTTGCAAAGTTAACTTCGAAAGGCCATACTCCATTCAATAAAGATACGGATGCTAATGACATTGGAATATCACCAGTCAGATTATTATCATTTATTCTAATTACGGCAAGGTTTTCAAATCCTATTGGTAGGCTTCCAGTCAGTTGATTGTGAGACAGTCGGACAGAATTCAATGCAGGTAATTGTGCAATTGATGCAGGGATTTCACCTGATAATTGATTAAATTCCAAGGTAAGATTTGTTAGAGATTCTATATTTCCTAGTTCTGCAGGAATTGTACCTACAAAATTATTGCCCCACATACTGAGTTGTAGTAAACTTTCAAATTGACCAAACTCTACTGGAATCTCTCCTTCAAGATTATTTGATGAAGCAAATAAAATTCTAAGCTGTGCTATTGTTGATAGCTCCATTGGGAGACTTCCTTCAAAATCATTGAATGAAAATGAAACCAGGTCAAGATTTTGAAGATTTGATATTTCTTGTGGGATTGTTCCAGAAAATAAATTTGAACTTAAAACTAAAATAGTAAGATTTTCTAGTTGTGAAATAGTTATTAGTGGTTCACCATCCAGGGAGTTACTACCTAAATCTAGAATTGTTAGACTGCTACTAAGATCTGCTAATTCGCTTGGTACTTCACCAACTAAATTATTAGTAATGAAACCAAGATTTGTTAGTTCATCTGAAGGACCTAAATCGATTTCTGAAACACAACATGATTCATTGAGAGTCACTCCATACCAATCACGGACAGGAGTCTCAAGATCCCATTTGATATTCCAATTTGGGCCGCCAGTAGCATTATAAAGAGCTACAAGAGCCAATGAATCAGTCTCAGAGCAAATGTTGCACCCAGCAAGCAGCTCTTCCCAATTTTGGTCATCTTGTCTCACCAATCCGACTTGCCCTCCTTCACCATAATCATTTGTCCATGAAAAGTTTAATTGCGGCCCATCCATTATAACGTTATCTAAAGAATAGACTTCTCCCCATTGACTAGCTCCTGTAAATGATAATGCTCCTTGTTCGTTGACATTAAAAAATAATGTAGGTGTATTAGCATCATTATTAGGCATAGAACCTTGATCTTCTGCTTCATAGCAATCGTAAAATGATCCGAAAGACATATCATTGAGTTTCATTCCCGTTTCACTTACCGAATAGACATTGTAGTTGTTGCCATCGACAGCTTCAAATTCTATTGTGCCTTCATATAATGAAATACAATCATCCCAGCCTATGCCAGCCATCTGATCAGTAGAAGATGATATTGCATCACAGATGCCAGAAATGTCAAAGGCGATTTTTTTCTGCAGGTCTTGATTTCTTTTTTCTTTTTTATATTGATTTATCACTTTGGTTTCTTCATCCAAATTCTGCCCGAAGGTCAAATTAGAGATTAAGACAAACAAAAAAGTCAATTTTAATAATTTCATGATAGTATATTTTTGGTTATGATCCTAAAGTTAGTTAATAATCTAATTCTTAGTTCTATTATTAGAAAAAAGGTAATGGCAATTGTGTGTAAAAGTCTCGATTAAAACATGAAGTGATTTAAAAACGTATGTTAAAATGATTTGTATGTGCTTGATTTTCAAATTGAAGCGATTTTTGAAGAGCGTAGCCAAAGCTACGTGATGAAAAAATTGCGATAAGTTGAGAATCAACGACATGCGAAGGGTTTAACAATATGTTATTAAACCACTTCCATGTATAAATTTGAATTATCTAGCTTAAGACGAAGTATTTTGCAGAAATGATCTACTAATAGGGTAATAGGATTAATTCTGATTTATGAATCATAAAATTAAGGACAAAAGAAAAATAGATTAGCAATCCAATAGACATATCAAAATTAAGACAAAACGACCAAAATGAAATTAGGCATCTTGCGAGGATAGTGTCTATATGGACTTACAATCTAGTGATTAGTTATGTGCAAAATAATGAAGATGCTGAAGAAGTAGTTCAGGATACATTGATAGCTGCATTGAAGGGTATGGATAGATTCAAAAGTGAATCCAGCCTCAAAACATGGGTTTACAGAATAGCAATTAACAAGTCTAAAGACGCATTAAAATATAGAAACAGAAAAAAGAGAATGGCAATTGTTGTTTCTATTTCAAAAACTGGTTCGAATCATGGAGAAATGGAAGTGGTTAGTTTTGAGCATCCTGGTATAAAGTTGGAAAGTAAAGAACAAATGGATCTACTGTTTAAAGGAATCAATCAATTGCCGGAGAATCAAAAAGAAGCATTGATATTAGCAAAGTTAGAACATATGTCAATGAAAGAAATTGCGGAAGTGATGAATACAACGCCTAAAGCTGTAGAGAGCTTAATTTCAAGGGCGAAATCAAATTTTAAAAAATATCTTGAAATAGAGGGGATAATTACATTTAAAAGGAAATAATATGGACGAATTGAAAATGACTGAAGATATTATTAAAGCTTTAGATAATTCAAGTAAAGCTTTGCCTTCTGAAGACTTTAAGACAAGGATGGAAGGTTTCGCTTTGGCTTATAGTACTAAGATGAATTCGTTCAGTAAGCAAATGATAATGGGATTTGCTGCATCATTCCTATTGCTAATTGCAGCGAATATATATGTTGTTAACAAATTCAGTTCACAAAGTGTCACCTCCAGTTTAGAAGCTACTATTGAATCCTATAATCTCGTGCCTGCAAAATCAATATATTAATGAATAAGAATAAAATACTCAGCATTATGGTAGGGATATTGGCATTGATTAATATTGGATTGTTAATTTTTTTGTTCGTAGGTCGACCACAGGCTCATGGTCCGGAAGGATTTAAAGGTAAAGATAGAGCAGATCAGTTTATTCAAAAAAAGTTTGGATTCGATCAAGACCAAATGAAATCTTTTAGCAAAAGTAAAGTAATTCATCGAAACGTTAATCAAGACTTACAGACGAAACTTGATCAAATAAGCCAGTCGTTTTATTTGAACGAATCACCTGATGAAGATCCAATCAGAGATAGTATATTAAGTGAAATCAATCTTGTAAGTAATGAAATCTATAGGAATAATGCAAATCACTTTGATGAAGTCAAGTCGATTTGTAAACCTGAGCAATTGCCAGAATTGAAGAAATTCATACGTAGTCTATTACCCCAAAATAGGAAAGATGGACCTAAGAGAAATAAGAAAAGACGTCTAGATTAAAAATTTAACATATTCAATAATTTCTAGATCATGTTTCTAGGTCATGTTTCTAGTTCATCTGATATATTATATTTAATCAAAGCATCTAACTCAGTGGTTTCTTTGTGATTCCTTGGTGGTCTTTTGTGGTTTAAATAGAATATGATTATCGTCAGAAATCAAAGATATAGAGCCATGCTGCTGTATTAAAAAGAAGACTCAAAGTGTTTTATTTAAGTTAGTATCTCAAAACAACACTTAACCCAATTCAAGACAACACTGTGAAATTCAATTCTTTTGTATATTACCATTACTTCTAATTCATATATTAGAGTTAGTTATTTCAGCGTTTACCAATTATATAATGTCAAAAGATTAAGATCAAATGGAAATACAGTTTCACGATTTTAAGTTATTAAAACTCCTCATTTTCATCTGTTTTCTGATGAACATTAATCTTTCGAATACCCTTGCACAATCAAATATCTATATAAGTATTTCAGGCGATGATGATAATAATGGAAGTACACCTGGACTTGCCATCAAATCCTTAATAAAACTTCAAGGATTAGCCCAAAATAATGATAGTATATTTTTTAATAAGGGAGACGTCTGGGCAGGCGAGAAATGGTATAACCCTAGATCTAATCTCTATATAGGCACATATGGCGAAGGTGATTTACCAATAATTACTGCAATAGATACCATAAATTTAGCTATGGATACACTAAATTGGGAATATAATAATAGTCGATGGGAGGTGAACATTGGTGGATGCATAAATCGATTGTTTTTGGATAGCGTAGAGCAATTGCGTGCTCAGAATTTATTTCTTTTAGGAATGGCAGATACACTAGGTGAAAAGGGGACTTGGTATTGTCAAGGTTCTTTTTTATATATGGATTCAGACAGTAATCCAGCTAATGATTATGATCTTTTTGAGGGAAGTATGAATGCTTACGTATTCTTATTTGATCAAACCATAAATTGTCGCATGGATTCTCTAAAGCTTGAAGGAGGGAATTTTTATTCCATGTGGTTGTCCAACAGCGATAGCACTATTATAAAACATTGCGAATTTGGTAAAGATTCGAGAGGCGGTATTCTTCTAAATAATGGCAGTGATTATAATTTAATTGATAGTATTATCATTGACTCACATTTTTCTCAAAATTATGGATTTTTTCAAAATGTTCCTGAAGATACAGATAGAGGAGTAGGAGATGGTATCAATTTAAACAATAATGCAAACCACAATACGATATCAAATGTCATATTTAGAAATTGGTCTCATAATGCTGTTGAAATTTCACATGATACGGCATCTATACCTACAGATTCGGTCAATCATAACAAGTTTTTATCCATCGATATTGATGCTTCAGATATTCCTTATGCACATCCATTTGGAGCAGATGGCCCGCTAAATAGATGTTCGTATAATGAATGGGCATATATCACAGTTAACAATTGTAAAACAGCAATTCAAGTAAATGGAAACCATAATCATGTGCATAATTCGATTTTACAAAACTTCAAACAGTCTCCAGCAAAATCTACAGTAAGTGCTCCGGCGATTTGGTGTGCTGTATATGAAGCTGACACAATTGAAGCACATTTTGTCTATAATGTCAGTGAGGACAATCTTTTTGAAAACCTGCTCATTTATAATACAGATGAATCCGCAATTAGAATTACAGATTTTGGATATGAAGATAGAGCAGCCAACAATATCACTTTTAGAAATTGTCTAATTATAAATCCAGGACTAAATCCGATTAATGATGATTATGATATAGGGACTGCTGTATATTTTGATGATGTAGGTACAATAGATAGCATTTTCTTTGAAGGGAATTTAATGTTTCAAGACAGTTTGATGAATCCTATTACACTTCATTTGTCAAATTCTGATCAGTATTTAGATTTCGATACATTCAATATACTTAATAATGAGTTCGGAATCATTTCTAACCAAAATTTGAATGTTGATCCAGAGCTTGCAGATCTAATTCCTTCAGATAGTAGTGCTGCCATCAATTCAGGAATTAATGCTAGCACTCAACCAGAATTTGATTTCCTTGGTAATCCTAGAAATATTGACGGACGCATAGATATTGGTCCATTTGAAAATCAAACCTTTTGTCAGGATAGGGCAGTGAGATATGTGGATGAAGATGCGACAGGAGATGAGGACGGGACCTCTTGGGTGGATGCTTTTAAGACTGTGTATGATGCTCTTGAAGATTGCCCAGATATTAATGATAATGAAATTTGGGTTGCGGAAGGGGTTTATTTTCCCACATCTTCTTTGGATAGTTCAATTGCGATTTCACTACCTTCATCAACTTCTTTATTCGGAGGATGGGAGGGAGTTGAATTTACTATTGCTGAAAGGAATTTAGATCAGTTTATCACAATATTAAGTGGCGATATAGGTATGCAAGGTGATTCTACTGACAACTCGGTTCATGTAATTCTTCAAGAAGGGGATAGTTTAGTGGTCATTGATGGTGTCACTATTCAGGATGGATACGGAACAAGCCAAGAAACAAGCCAAGGAGCTGGCATCAATATCCAAAATTCACAGATAGACTTGGTGAATCTAAAGATTCAGAATAATATGGCTGATGAGGCAAGTCATATGTATATTAAAAACAGCAAGGTTACAATAGATAATGTTACTGTGTTAGATTCAAACTCATCTGTAAATGATATAATTTTCGACAATTTCTCAAAAGTATTTATTATCAATTTTTTAAAATCAAATGGAGTCTGGATAAGAGGAGAAGTTGAGCTTAAAGGAAAAATAGATGGAAATTGATATTTCAAAATACATGAAATAGACTAAGGCTGAATATGCATTATTTAGCCTTGACATTAATTTGCCTGATTAATGTGCAAAATAAATCAGTTATGGGAGTCTCAATGTTATATGATTGTGCGACTTTAGAAATAGCTCCATTTTTTGCATCTAACTCTATTTTATTCCCAAGAGTCATATCTGCAAGCATAGAACTGCCTTTCTCATTTGGATACTGTTGTAATTTTAGAATTAGTTTTTCTTCAAAATCCTCATCTATTATAGCTCCATCCGCAATGGCTACTTCTATTCCTTCTTTCAATAAAGATCTATATAGGTCTAATATTTTTTTGTCCTGAAATATATGACATGTTTGACCAGTAAGACACAGCAATGATCCTATAGAGGCACTTTCAATAAGTTTCTTCCAAGTTGCTGTTTTGAAATCTTTAACTTGATTTAAAGTTATTGCTTCTAAAGAAAAAAGCTTGCTAAATTCATCTGATAAATCAGACCTTCTTGTAGTAATCGCGGGATGTTTAAGTTGCCAATAGTATCCATTCTCTTTCGGTTGCACTGGGCAGTCAATTATACATGGAAGGATAGATTCTTTATTTGTAAATGGTTCGATGTCTTCTGATAAATTTATCCCATTTCGAATAATGGCTACTTTAGTATTTTCTCTAATTAATGATTCAAACAATGAACGAGCATCATCGAAATGATATGCCTTTAAACAAATGATTAACCAGTCTAAATTGTTATTCGTAGAGATTTTCGATTCACATTGAATAGGAAAAGATTCTCTTTTTGAATTGTATTCAATTTGAATTGCTGTTTTTGGAGAACGAGTGTAATACTTTATATCATTTTGATTACTTTTTAGTAATGCTTTAGCTATTACAGAACCTATAGACCCTATGCCAATAATTCCTATTTTGATTTGCATCTTTATATAGTAATATTAAATGTTCACTTATCGATTGACTAAAATCTTTTTGTAAATATAATTACTAATATTGTCTTCAATTTTGACAAAGTAAATTCCATTTTTCAAATTTGAAATATCAAGAGAATCTCCTTCTTTTGTTTTGAGCATTTTTCCATCTACCGAAAATATTGATATTTTATATCTAGAATTGTTAGTTGGTGATATTGATATTTTATCAGATGCCGGATTAGGATATACTTTAAGTTTTTCTAAGTGTACATTTTCAACACCTGTGACTAGGTCTAGTCCATCACAATCTTCGTCTATCCCATTGTTGGCTATTTCATCGGCATCAGGATTGATGTCGGCATTATCATCATCACAGTCTTCATCCGAATTGAAACCATCCATATCGACATCAATAATCAAAGCTATACCATCACAGTCTTCATCGACTTCATTATTCGGAATTTCATCGGCATCAGGATTGATATCGGCATTATCATCATCACAATCTTCGTCCGAATTGAATCCATCCATATCGACATCAATAATTAATGCAATACCATCACAGTCTTCATCGACTTCATTATTCGGAATTTCATCAGCATCAGGATTGATATCGGCATTATCATCATCACAATCCTCGTCCGAATTGAATCCATCCATATCAACATCAATTATCAAAGCGATACCATCACAGTCTTCATCGACTTCATTATTCGGAATTTCATCAGCATCAGGATTGATGTCCGCATTATCATCATCACAGTCCTCATCCGAATTGAAACCATCCATATCGACATCTATAATTAAAGCGATACCATCACAGTCTTCATCTATATCATTGTTGGGGATTTCATCGGCATCAGGATTGATATCTGGATCGCTATCATTGCAATCTTCATCTGATGTAAATCCGTCCATGTCATTATCTATACTGGCTGCAATCCATTCTTGAGTTCCAATATCGTATCCAAGCCCCATAGGACGAATAAGTTGGTCCAGATCGTCAAGCACTAGACTACCTAAATCTGTACCTTGGTCTACCACTTGATCTATCGCTTCCACGAGGTGCAAATCTCCTTGCGGAAGATCAACAAACCATTCTGCCAAAGCATTTTCATAATTGGTAGTGAGTGTCGCTTGCCCTCCATTTCTAGAGGTTATAGCTTGATTAGTAAGATTATTGGTAATGAGCACTCCATTGGTCGCAGGAAATCTATATTCAATAGCATTTTGATATTCTATGTAAATAGTATTGTTGTAGACTTGAGTATTGGGAGATGTCTCCAATCCAATCCCTACATCATCAAATATTCCCGACCCATCATTGTAAATCATATTATTTCGAATAATTCCTCCTGTATTTGGACTGGAACCAAGTCCAAATCCTATCCCTCTATCACAATTATAAATGATATTTCGCTCGACAATATTCTCAGCAGATGAATCCCAAAAATGTACTGCATGCTCAGCCAAACTTATTGATGGACTTGAAATATTTCGAAAAATATTATCTCGTACTGTCCAATCTACTCCTTCATGGATATCCAACCCGCCAATATACCATTGTGGACCTATTCCAGCGGTATATTCAAATAAGCAACATTGAACCGTGACATTATTACTAAAATTCCCTCCGCTAGTACCTTTTATCATTTGCTCATAGGTGTCTTGAATCTTTACATTGTGGATAAAGTGATTGTCAGAATTTGTGGAGATGCCATGATTTCCTACATCTCTAATGGTAAGGTCAGCAATAGTTATGTTGTCTCCCACGAGTGACATTCCTATTTCTGTTAAAGGGTCCACACTTTGCATTCCTTGTCCTGTCAATACCACAGCATCTCGATTACCTGAAAGGCTCCGAAAAACCAAGTTGCTTCCTGTAATATAAGGATATGAGGCTGTTGATGCAATAGGGTAGACTCCATCAGCGATAAGTATCGTTCTGTTTCCTGTAGAGTTGGCCATATTGATTGCAGCCCATAGTTGTGAAACATTGTAAACAGTGTCTACTTGACCTATTATTTTATCACATGATTGTACCGAATTGAATTGAACTTCAGTTACTGTGCAGCCACAATCTTGACCATTTAGCTGGAATGAAATAAGGATAATGAAATTGACCATTAATAATCTGAGGAACACCATCTGTTATTTTATTTTTGAAAATCTAAAAATAGACATTGCAAATTAGAAGAGGTTAATGGTATTCCACTAATATTAGATTGCTTTCTTTTTAGAAAAGAATGATTCTATTATATCAAAATACAGTCTACTATGCACGTGGATTTAAAGGTTTTGTTTGATCAATAAATAAGTCTTGTTTTTTACTTTTAGTTTGGTTACTTCTCCCACTAAAAACTTTATTATGTCAACTGAATCTTCATGAGAAGTGGGAAGGCAATATTTTCCTTCTTGATCTTTAATTATAAATGAAGCAAAGTATTCTGACATGGTCTCAACCCCGCTGGTAATTATGGTATACTCTTTACCATTTTCTAATAAATCTACTTTATGCCAAACAAACGGTTTGATAAATTTCTCTTCAAGATTTTGTTGCCTAACATCCCATTCTCCGAAGCGTTCATACATATACGCCACAGCATCCATTGAACTATTTATTTTGGATATACGAAGTTCGCTGTTATAGATTTCTGATATATCACTTGCCAGAATATTTTTCTGAGTTTTACATCGATTAAATAAAAGAATAGAAAGTAATAAGATGGTAATAAGCGGTGATAGTTTCATGACAAAGTTGTTTTTGAGATAAGAATTGATCTTTTCAAAAGTAGTGAAAATTCCACATTTCGCATAGATTCTTACTTAATATGTAAGGCAAACACATCAAATTGTATTGATTTTCTAAATCAATAAGACCTATAAGCAATTTACTACTATAAATAATATTTAGATGTGTTTGTCCTAGCGGTTAATTGACACTTTGTCAATAAAGTTTATATATAATATTTATTCGAGACCTCAGACAGGTCATACTAATTTAGCACATACGTATAATTTAGCACCTGACCTCAGAGAGGTCATACATGATAATCGGATATAAAATCATATGCATATTCATCTTGTGGCATTAGTTAGTTGTATGACCTCGCTGAGGTCAGGTTTGTATTATATTAGTTTCTAAAATAGTATAATCGCTATGCGATTATTAGGGCAAACGATTCAATTCAATTTTTGTTATTCCTCTAGATCAAAATGATCCATATGAAATATGTTGCTATAAATAATATTTGATGCGATTGCCCTATAAATAGGTTGTGATCAATATAATGACAAGGTATTATTAAGTAGTACCTGACAGAAAACGTCCCTTTTTTGGAAGTCAGGATTCTGATCGGTTGTATGAACGTTGGCAGATCGATTTTCCACCTGGTCTGGCGAGTAATTGTTTCCATATAAGGCAATAAACTAAAGATTTGATAGTGCTTTCAAGAGAATTTTTTGTTTATGGACATACTTATCTAGTTGATTATCTGATGATTACATCTTATTGCCTTTAGGCTGCTTTCAGGAGCTTTCCTGGCTTGATCAACGTGTCAAGCCGCTTATCCTCTATTACTACCTTTCCCAATCTCCTGATGTTATATGCCAATACTCCAAAGGCCACATATTTTTTGAAGCCTGGCAGACCTCTGTCTGGCACTTTGTTTACACCTGCATGTTCCAATTCATTGATATTGGATTCTACTGCACTATGCTTGTTTCTAAATGCTTTAAAGGTCTTTTGA
>Ga0256847_1000125_pt1 | contig 52687 bp, 32 predicted proteins | sample TeddybearmetaG_FD_189099 | JGI IMG/M metagenome (GOLD analysis project Ga0256847, IMG submission 189099) | Hydrothermal vent microbial communities from East Pacific Rise, Pacific Ocean - Teddybear | ecosystem: Environmental > Aquatic > Marine > Hydrothermal vents | place: Pacific Ocean: East...
TGAAGGTATGAGTACCCAAAGCGGTATAGAATACCTAGCTCCTCGCAATGAGATAGAACAGCAACTGGTTAACATCTGGGAGGAATTACTACAAAAACACCCCATAGGAGTGAAGGATGACTTCTTTGCCCTTGGAGGTGACAGTTTAAAAGCATTGAAATTAATATCCTTGGTGCAAAAGGAGTTCGATTTTAAAATTGAATTTCAAGCGGTTTATGATCAACCCAATATATCCTATTTAGCCACTTTCATCGAATCATTCCAAATATTGAATAACCAGGAAGACGATGGGTTAGGTGACGGAAACGAATTAGTTTTTTAATACAGAAATAATTATGCAAGTCGTACATGAAATTATTAAGAATTTATCTCAGAAGAAGATAAAAATAAAGCTTGACGATTCACAGAATAAAATCATTGTCTCGGGTGACACAAAGCGTCTCACCGACGGAGATAAGGTGCGTATTTCCCAAAATAAGGAGGAGCTAATTAAAATGCTCAAGGTGAGTAAAAATTCCAATACCATGGAGTTTAAATCCATTCAGCCGGTGGCAGCATCCGAAAGTTATGGCTTATCCAATGGGCAGCTACGGCTTTGGATATTAAGTCAGTTCGAGAAGGGATCTCAAGTATACCATTTACCTTATCAAATTCCTTTGGAAGGGAATTATAACATAGGCCATTTTGAGCAAGCCATTTACAGTACCATCGAACGTCATGAGATTTTACGGACGATTTTCAAAGAGAATGACCAAGGAGAAATTCGGCAATGGATTTTAGAGCCAGATGCGCTTGGTTTTAGCGTCGATTTTCAAGATTTCCGGAACGACCTCAATTCCGAAGAAAAAATAAGTGACTACATCAAATTGGATGTTCAACGAGCTTTCGACCTAAAGAAAGGACCGTTATTACGAGCTGCCTTACTTCAGCAAACCGATACGAAATATGTGTTTTATTATAATATGCATCATATTATCAGTGACGGATGGTCCATGGGATTATTGGCTAATGATGTGCTTTCCTATTACCAAGCGTTGGAAGCGGGAACCGAAGCCACGTTGCCCAATCTAAGAATTCAGTATAAAGACTATGCCGATTGGCAACTTAATCAATTAAATGCGCCCGAATTTCAAAACCATAAAGATTATTGGCTAGCCCATCTTTCTGGAGAAATCCCACTCATAAATTTACCGACAGAACTGCAGCGACCAAAGATCAAAACCTTTGAAGGAGCGTCGCTGCATACTTATATTTCGGCCCAACAAACCCATGTGCTTCGTGAATTTGTGAAGGAGCATGGGGGAAGTCTTTATATGGGGGTGCTTAGCCTGCTAAAGGTGTTGCTTTTTAAATACACAGGAACCACAGATATAGTAGTAGGTAGCCCAGTATCTGGCCGAAACCACTCGGATTTGTTGAACCAAATAGGCTTCTATATCAATACACTTGCGTTGCGAAATAATATAGACCCAGAAGAAGATTTCTTATCGTTTTATAGTAAAGTAAAGGCATCCACCTTGGAAAGCTTCGAACATCAAATGTATCCGTTTGACAAGTTGGTGGACGAGTTGGAAACGGTCACCTATGCCGATAGAAACCCTCTGTTCGATGTCATGTTTGTTTTTCAGAATGAAGAAGATAAGTTGGAAACCTTGGAGGTTGAGGAAGCATGGAGTGAAGCCATTGTATTTGTTGAGAACGAAGGCGCAAAACTGGATCTTGGAATAATTGTTAAGGAAGTTGGTGACGCACTAAAGTTTACTGTTAATTATAATACTTCTATCTATGAACGCCCTATGTTGGAGCGATTCATCGATAATTTCAAGGAATTAATGTACGCTGCATTGGAGACAACAACCACACCGCTGGAGCAAATCTCCTGTATTTCTACTTCGGAAAAAAAACAATTGCTGATCAATTTCAACGAAACGAAGACAGAATTTCTGGTAGACCAAACGGTTCTCGATTTATTCGATGATCAAGTGAGAAGTACACCGGATGCGGTTGCTGTTGCCTTCGATGGAAGGGAACTGACCTATAAAGAATTGGACGAAACAGCCAACCAATTGGGACACTATATGATGTCCACCTTTCAATTGGAAGCCGAGGATTTTGTTGGGGTGCTCTTAGACCGAAGTGATTGGTTACTTGTCTCCATGCTTTCCGTATTCAAAACGGGAGCGACCTATGTTCCTATGGACCCTAGCAACCCCGAAGAGCGAATCGCACATATGCGAATGGATAGCAATTGCAAGGCGATTATTGACGCCGATGTCATTGAAAATTTTAAAGCATCCAGAGTATCATACCCTACTACTCATTTGAATAAAAGCGCCGCTTCAAATTTGGCCTATGTGATTTATACCTCTGGGTCCACTGGGAAACCTAAGGGCGTAATGATTGAACATAAGGCGCTGTATAATTCGACGATGGCTCGATTCAGTTTTTATGAAGATTATGGGAACACATTGCTTATCATATCGCCAGCTTTTGATGCGGCCTACGCGGTTATTTTTGGAACGTTGCTGAAGGGAGGAAAACTAATTCCGGTTTCCAAAAAAGATATGTACGACTCTATTTTTATGGAGCAAACCTTCGAAGATCAAAAGTTAAAAACACTGCTCTGTCCAAATCACTATTTCCAATTTTTATTTGCTGAATGTGAGTTGGATAAAAGTACATGGCGCATACTTATTTCTGGAGGTGAAAAAATGCCGGAGGCGCTAAAGGAACAAATCTTATCATTCGGCGATGTTCAACTGTTTAACGAATATGGCCCCACCGAAACTACCATTTGGTCCTCTGCGAGTGCCGTCAAATTAGGTGAAACAAATTCGATAGGAAAACCAATTGCTAATACGACTTATTACATAACCAATGACAATGTTCAATTGGTTCCAATGGGCGTAACAGGGGAATTAATGATAGGTGGGACTCAGTTGGCTAAAGGTTATCTTAACTTAGAAACATTAACCGAGGAACGGTTTATTCAGAATCCTTTCGATCCAAGTGGTGAGGGTAGGTTGTATCGTACAGGCGATTTGGCAAAGTGGTTGCCCGATGGTAGCATTCAGTTTTTGGGAAGGATTGATGATCAGGTAAAAATCCGTAGCTATCGTATAGAACTGGGTGATGTGGAAAGTGCGCTTCAGCTAAAGGAACACATAAAAGAAACGGTGGTTATCGCCAAAGCGAATCTTAGTGGGGTCCAAGAATTGGTGGCCTATGTTGTTTCAGCAGAACAAGAAAATACCAACGATTTAAGGGAGCATTTATCGCAACAGCTAGCAGAATATATGATTCCGTCCTATTTTGTTCAATTGGAAGAACTTCCTATTACGCCAAGTGGGAAAGTAGATAAAAGAGCACTTCCTAATCCTGAAATTATGGGATTGTTCACGGGAGCCGATTACGTCGCTCCGCGTACTTTTGAAGAAGAAATTTTAACTGAAGTCTGGAAAGATGTGCTTCGGAAAGAAATAATTAGTGTTAAGGATAGCTTTTATAGTTTAGGAGGAGATTCTATCAAATCGATTCAGATTGTCTCGCGTTTGAAGCAAAAGGGTTATTACCTTTCTCTTGAAGAAATAATGGGAAATCCAGTATTGGAGGACCTTGCCAAAAGTGTAGTGCCAGATAAACGCATTATTGACCAGTCACCGATTCAAGGGGAAGTGATGCTTACACCCATTCAACATTACTTTTTTAAGAGTCCAAAAATCAAAGTTCCACACCATTACAATCAGTCGGTGTTGCTAAAAAGCGTCGAACCTATTGATAGTGAGGCTTTGGAGAAAAGCATTCAGGCGTTGGTGAGCCATCATGACGCATTGCGCATGACGTATTCGATTTCGGAAGATGTCGTGAAGCAAACCAATTTGCCTATTAGCGCGAAGGCATATGAAATTCATTACCATGATCTCAGAAAGGATAAAAAGGCGGTTCAGACCCTGGAAAAATTAGGTGGGGCGATGCAATCTGGTATCCAATTGGATACAGGGCCATTGGTAAAGGTGGGGCATTTCAAATTGCCAGACGGGGATCGATTGGCCCTCGTGATGCATCATTTAGTTATTGATGGTATTTCCTGGAGAATTATCTTGGATGATTTATTGAATCTATACTATCACTACGCCACAGAGAACAACTGGAGCCTACCCTTAAAAACCGATTCCTTCCAACGCTGGGCACTGTTGCAAAACGAATTCGCTAATAGTGATGAAATGGCTGAAGAGCACCTCTACTGGGAAACCCTTTGCAATGAGGAAGTGTCATCGATCCCTGTCGATATGATCTGCGATGCAGAAGTAGTGCATCAGGATGCCGCACGGTCTTTCGCATTGGATACCTCCATCACCGAATTACTTCAAACAAAAGTACACCGAGTGTATCAAACTGAAATCAACGATGTGTTGCTTACTGCCCTTGGGTTGGCCGTACATGAAGTCTTTGAGTTGGATCGCGTTGCGGTTGAAATGGAAGGTCATGGTCGAGAAAATTTTACAGAAGATTTGGATGTGAGCAGAACTATTGGTTGGTTTACTTCAACCTATCCTTTTGTACTTGACTTTTCTCAAGCAGGAACTCAACGGGAACGTCTCATTCAATTGAAAGAAGACCTGAGAAAAATACCGAACAAAGGGGTGAGTTATGGAATGTTAAAGTGGCTTACAAAAGACAGCCTGGGGACTTTGAATCCGTCCATAATCTTCAATTATTTGGGAGATTTTGGTGATCGTCCCGAAGCGTCTTCACAGTCTACCTTTGAGTATGCCAGCGAGTCTATTGGTTCCGAAATGGATAACACTAATGGAGAGGTAATTCCTTTGAATGTATCAGGAATGATGGCTTCGGGCCAACTTACTATGACCATAGGATATGCTACTACTCAGTTCAAAAATGAAACTATTGAACGTTTATTGACGGCCTTTCGAGAACATCTAACCCACTTAATACAGGAGTTGAGCGGGGATAAGAAAACCTATATCACTCCCTCCGACCTCACTTTTTCAAGTTTGAGTACGACCGAAGTCATGGAACTGAATGTACATAATAACATTGAAGATGTCTATACACTTTCTCCACTGCAAGAGGGAATGTACTACCACTGGTTATTAGGGTCTTCCTCGTCCTTGTATTTCTCACAGACCTCTTACAGGCTCAATGCAGCGGCTTATTCCGTAGCACAAATAGAACAAGCCTATCATCAATTAATAGAAAGATATTCGATTTTACGAACCAGTTTTGTGAATGAATTTTCTGAACCATTGCAAGTAGTTTATAAAGAAGTTGCCAGCAGTTTTAGCTTCGAAAAACTGGATGCTAACCTAAGTCAAGAAGTGCGTGAAATGAATGTTGAGTTGGCAAAAGTTAAGGATTTAGAATTAGGATTTAACTTAAGTGAATCCTCCCAAATGCGATTAAAAATATTGGATATGGGAGGTGGGTTTTATGAGTTTATATGGAGTCATCATCATATATTAATGGATGGTTGGTGTATTGGTATTCTTATCAATGATTTTTACCAACTATTAAAGGGTGTAAAAAGTGGAACACCAGCACCTCTAGCCAAGCCTACTCCGTATGCCAATTATATTAAGTGGATTAATGCGATAGATCAAAAGGCATCATTGAACTATTGGTCTGAATATTTAAAAGAATACAGCAGTTCGGTTGAGGTTCCTTTCAAAAATGAATCTGGAGTTTCCGAATTGTATTCGGAAGTTAAAAAGACCTTTTTTATCGAAGATCAATTATATGCGAAGGTTAAGAATTTGTGTAATGAACTTGAGATTACCCAAAACACCTTTATACAAGCCATTTGGGGAGTGCTACTTTCGAAGTACAACGGAACCCAGGATGTAGTTTTTGGTTCGGTAGTTTCTGGGCGACCTTCCAATTTGGCAGGAGTAGAAAGTATGATAGGGTTGTTTATTAATACGGTTCCTGTTCGAGTTGAATATGATGAAACCACGAGACCCATCGATTTATTGAAGTCGATGCATCAAACTGGAATCGAAAACAATGCCCATCACTACACCAATTTGTCCATGATACAGGGGCAGACGGAGATTGGTAAGGATTTGATTGATCATATTATGTCATTTCAGAATTATCTGAAACAGGACAATCCCGAGGCCGATAACCCGAGTGAAACGGAAGAGCAACTCTTAGTAGAATCGTCCGAGATTATCGATCAATCTAACTACGATTTTAACATTAGAATCGCCGTTGCTGAGCGGTCGATGATGGTTGAGTTTAAATACAACGAAAACTCCTATGATAATAATGGTATTGAAAGTTTAATGAAGCATTTCTATACCCTAGCTGAAGAGTTTACATTGCGAAGTGAAGCTGCCATTATATCGCTTGATCACATAACTTCGGAAGAGGAGCATACTATATTAGAAGAATTCAATAATACCAAAGCAAACCTTCCCATGGATAGAACTGTGGTGGACGTATTTACTGCTCAGGTTGCTGAAACTCCAGATCGAATAGCTGTTAATTTTGAGAACCGTACCTATACGTACCACCAATTGGATGAACTGTCCAATAAGTTGGCCCACTGTTTAAAAGATGAATACGGATTGTCGATTGGTGACTTTGTAGGTATTCAGTTAGATAGAAACGAATGGCAGCTTATTTCAATCTTGGGTGTGCTAAAAGCGGGAGGAGCCTACGTACCTATCGTTCCCCAATACCCGGCGGACCGTAAGGAATATATGATCAAAGATTCGGGAATGGATTTACTGATTACCGATACGAATTATATGTTCGATATGGATTATTTTGAAGGTACCCTATTGGCAATCGATGTAGAGTTTGAAGAGGATACGTATAGCAACCAACCGTTAGCGTTAGGAATAACAGCCTCAAATTTGGTTCATATTATGTACACTTCTGGATCTACGGGAACCCCCAAGGGTGTGATGATAGACCATAAAAACATAGTCCATTTGGTGAAGTCTGGTAATTATTATGATTTCTCCAGTTTAGACACTGTACTCACCACGGGATCTTTTTCCTTTGATGCGAGCACTTTTGAGTTTTTTGGATCTCTATTAAATGGAGCCACGCTGATTATTACAACACGCCATACTTTATTGGATGTTCAGTTATTGGCAGAGGAGATCAACTCCAAGCAGGTAAATGTTATGTTTTTTACCACGGCATGGTTAAATCAGTTGGTTGATACCAACATCGACTTATTTAAAAGTTTGAAAAAAGTAATGTTCGGAGGAGACCGTTTGTCGACAACACATATTACAAAACTGAGAGAAACGTATCCCGAATTAGAATTAATTAATTGCTACGGACCAACAGAAGGGACTACTTTTTCACTTACGTATAAAATCAGGCAGGCCTTTGTTAATAATCCGATAGGTTACCCTATTCACAACAGTTCAGTGTTGTTGTTGGATGATCATCGGCAATTGGTTCCCATAGGCATCATTGGAGAAATTTGCCTGGGCGGGAATGGTTTGGCGCAAGGCTATTTAAACCAAGCAGAACTCACTAGGGAGAAATTCATAAATCATCCGTACCGCAAAGGAGAACTATTGTATCAAACCGGTGATTTAGGCCGATGGACAACGGAAGGATGTATCGAATTTATTGGACGAAAAGACAACCAAGTTAAAATCCGTGGACACCGCGTAGAGTTAGGCGGAATTGAGTTCCATTTGGAAAACATCCCAGAAATTCAGGAATCGGTTGTGTTGGCTATGGATAGTGAGGGCGGCGATAAGCAATTAGTGGCTTACATAGTGTTGGAAGAACCATTGGACAGTCAGAGTATTCAAGTATTACTGCAGGACAAACTACCCGATTATATGATTCCACGTTTGTTCGTTCCCTTAGAAAGATTTCCTATGACGCAAAACGGGAAGGTAGATAGAAAGGCCTTGCCAAGTCCTGAAGGGATTGAGTTATTGGCGAGTCAAATTTATGTGGCACCTAGAGATGAAACAGAAGAAGCATTGGTTCTTATTTGGCAAGAACATCTTGCCATGGGAAAAGTTGGCGTCAAAGATGATTACTATCAATTGGGAGGTGATTCTATCAAAATGATTCGGTTGATCAGTATTATAAATAAGCAATTTGATGTGAAGTTTCCCTTAGCGAAGTTTCATGAAAACCCAACAGTGGATGGGATGGCGGCGTTCATATTAAAGCCGGAAGAGGAGGCGTTTTCTTCTTTTGAACTCACCCTTGAGATTGAAGCACAGATTGCGGCCTTAGCATTGGACGTATTGGAAAATGATCCAAACCCACATAATATTGCCCATGTTTATCCTATGAGTGATATCCAGATGGGAATGGTTTTTACCAGTACATTACTACGAGAAAACAATGAATTTGGAGTCTATCATACGCAGGTATCCCTTCATGTAGGACTCGTAGATGTGGATCGATTAAGACAAGCCATGGCATTGATTGTTCAGAAACATGAGAGCTTTAGAACTTCCTTTAATCTGTACGAATATGAAAAACCGGTACAGATTATCCATAAAAAAGCACCTGTAGTTATTGGGTTTGAAGATATAACCCAATTATCGCTGAAGGATAGGGAAGGCCACATTCAAAAGTTTCTCGATAACGAAATAATTAATCGTCCATTCAATTTTAATGAGGCTCCACTTTGGCGAATCAATGTATTCAAGATGAGCCCGAACGATATGATTTTTGCCTTACAAATGCATCACTCCATCATTGATGGTTGGGGAGATAATAGTTTTAAAGAAGAGCTTTTCCTTATTTATAATGAATTGGAACTAAATAAGAACTTCCGTCCTAGTTTGTTGAAGTGTAACATGCGCGATAGCGTTATTTCTAATTATCTGGAGACAAGAAATCAAGACAATATTGAATATTGGAAAAACAGAATGTCCGATTATCAACGGTTACAGGTTTTTGGAGAAAAATTGATTGAAGAAGGTTATTCAAAGGTGTTTACTAATGAAATGAATCGTAAGGTTTTGGATAAATGTAAACTAGATGGAATTACACCAAAGGCATTGTTCTTTGGAGCTTATCTCTATGCGTTGCATTTATTTTCTTCTGAAAAAGATATGACCATTGGATTGGTCGCAAATAATCGACCCATCGTAGAAGATGGAGATCGTCTTTTGGGCTGCTTTCTGAATACGGTTCCTTTTAGATTCGATATGAGCTTGTTGGATCAATATTCGTGGGAAGAATATGTGCAGTTAATTGAGCACGATATCAATGAAATGAAAGGTAAAGACCGCTTTTCTTTATATGAAATATCCAATTTGGTCGAAGAACATTCACCGAGCAATCCATTTTTCGACATTATGTTTAACTATGTGGATTTCCACCAACTCGCCGAATTTTACGAAAACGAAGATCTTCATGCGTTCAACGCCGACCGTCAAGAAGTTGAATTTTCAATTAAGGATTTTGATAAAGGAAATACCTTTTTAGACTGTGCAGTAAGCCTTACAGCTAACGGAATTGTCATTTCCAGTTCATTGGCACGAAACCTTGAGTCCAATCACAAATTGGCCGATTTGATGCTCTATATGGAGAACTTCTTGGATCAATACCTGGATCACGGTCATGCAGCCGTAAATGGAGCCGCGATTATTCCTCAGCCAGAGAAGGACAAGATCATAAGTGCCTTTAATCAAACAAAAGTACCAGTGCCAAAAGATCAATCCTTGGTGGATTTATTTAAACAACAGGTTGAAAACACACCAAAAGCAGTCGCTGTGGTATTTGGGGAAAGCAAGATGACATATCAGGAGTTGGACGAACAATCGGATCATTTGGCTCGCTATGTGCAGTTTCATCAGGATATTCAGCTAGAAGATTTGATAGCGGTGCGTTTAGAAAGAGATGAATGGCTCATTATTTCACTGCTTGCTGTCTTGAAAATGGGAGCAGCATATGTTCCCATTGCCATTGATTTTCCAGAAGAAAGAGTTGATTTTATTCTGAAGGACGGAGATTGTAAATTAACCATTGATAAGGCATATTTAAAGACCTTTCGGACTCATACCAGCGTCATCGATGTAAAACTAAACAAACCGAAGTCCAACAATTTGGCCTATGTAATTTATACGTCAGGGTCCACAGGAAAGCCTAAAGGAGTTATGGTGGAGCATGGCAATGCCGTTTCATTTCTGAATAGCTCTTGTGAGCACCTAGGTTGGAGCAATTACGATATCGTTGCGGCTACCACGAATGTAACCTTTGACATTTCGTTCTTAGAAATATTCGGAGCTCTTTGTCATGGCAAGCAAATGATATTATTTTCTGAAGAAGAACTACTTAACCCTCAGTTGTTCGTTGCGAATATAATTCAGAATAAAGTAGAAGCACTACAAATCACTCCGTCCAGGCTCGCACAGTTACAGGAAGAGCTACTCTCCGGAAGACCTCCTTCCTTACAGCATATTTTAGTGGGAGGAGAGCCCTTTCCAATAACGCTTTTCGACAACAAAAGTGCCTTTGCAGACATTCGTATAATTAATGTATACGGCCCCACTGAGACTACGGTTTGGAGTACAAGTTTGGACATACAAGTTTCTGAAAAGTTGAGCATAGGAAAACCATTACCCAATGAAAAAGCTTATGTACTATCCGACACCTTAGGATTGCTTCCTTTTGGTGCCGTGGGAGAACTTTGTATCTCCGGTGATGGTGTGACGCGTGGATATTTAAATTTACCAAAATTAACCGCAGAAAAATTTGTGGAAAACCCATTTGTGAAAGGAGAAAGACTTTATAGAACTGGAGATCTGGTGAAGTGGTTACCAGATGGAAACCTTGCTTTTCTAGGAAGACGCGACGACCAAGTTAAAGTTAGGGGGTATCGTATTGAGCTAGGTGAAATAGAACACCAGTTACGAACTAAGGATGATATTAGCGATGCGGTGGTAATGCTTAGCAAAGGTGACAGCGAAATGCAGGATTTAGTTGCCTATGTTGTAGCTGAAGGGGTTCAGGATACTGCAGGTCTTAGAGCTTATTTGCTAGAAAAACTCCCCGATTATATGGTGCCGGCTCATTTTGTCGCTTTGCCAGAATTGCCCTTATTACCTAGCGGTAAAGTGAATAAAAAGGCACTACAGGAATTGGAAGGTGAAGTCGTGCAAAGCGGTGCCGAATATGTAGCTCCTCAAACGAAAAATGAAAAAATACTCGTCGGGGTTTGCCTAGAGGTTATGAAAGCAGAACTTCTAGGAATCAAAGACAACCTCTTCGATATAGGGGCGAACTCCATCAAAATATTACAAATTATAGGTAAGCTGAGGAAAATGGGCTTCGCCTTAGGTATCCGGGAGATATATGATACTCCCGCAATAGAACAACTAGCAAATCATTTAATGGAGATAAAGGAAGACACCAAAACCATTTCTTTTCATTCGTTTAGTGATCAATGGGAAGTGGACGAGGCTTTGGCTGTATCACCAAATCAATACCGCTTTTTACGACATGAACAGAGCAGTGTAGTTTTTAGTTCGGTGATTCATGAAATAGCATCTTCGCAGTTTGAGGTGAAATTTAGATTGTTTTTGGAGGCCTTTCCGTTTTTATGTGTTGCCTTTGAAAAAGAGCACGATACGATCATCCAACGCCGAGTTGCTTCAGAAGAACTCGAACTGGATTTGTTTATAGCACCCAACTTTGAAGCCGCTCAAAGCACCATAGAACAGTATAGTGAGGAGGCATTTAATTTGTATGAGGGAGCACTTATTAGAACACTTTTAATTGCTGCTACTAAAGAAACACAGGCCACTATATTAGTGGCGATTCACCATTCCTTGTTGGATGATTATACATCCCGAGCAGTGAATTTGGCCATGGAGGAGTTCTTCAATAACGGTGCTGAAGTAGTGAACTACAAAGGTCCTGCCCAGTTTATACGTTGGCAGCAAGAATTTCTAGCATCGGAGAAAGGAATCAATAAAAGGGCTTTTTGGGCTCATGCATTGAAGCCTGATGGAGCGCTTCAGAAAAAAACAAAGGCTACGATTGACCTTAATGGCTCCACACATCAAGAAATAGTCGTTCTGGGAAAAGAGCTACAGCAAATAAAAGAGCTAGTGGCTAATCTAAATTTACCAGTGAATGCATTTTTCATGGCGGCCCATCAGCAATGGTTGCTGGAATTGGAAGAGGTGAGTGGTCATTTACAGGGGGTTACTGTGAATGGGCGCGAACAAGCACAAGGTGGTGAAGCTATGGACGGAATACTTGGGGTGATTGATAACCTATTACCCATACCCTACAGCAAATCTGCCAAAGTTTTAGACGTGGAAATGGTTCGGGAAGTTTATATGAATTACTTAGAAATACGTGAACATCAGGAAATACCTTACGAGACGTTGAGAGAAGATTTTGACAGAGATCATCAAAGCGATTTGGAACACCACCTTACCGGATCATTTAATTTTAGGGAGTTCGTCAATGTAAATTCTGGTGTATTAGATGATGACTCGCAAATTAAGATATGGCAAGATGCTAGAGTTTATGACTATCCAACTATCGACCTTATTTGTATTGCTTATGAGGACATCTTGAAAATTAGAATTAGCATGCCCAATGGGCTTTACGATAAAAATAAGAAGGAATTGAGCTTGGATTATTTACTAGCCAAAATACGCGACCTTTCGAAGTAGCAATTTGATGGCGTTAGTTTAATTAAAATTTGTAATTTATACGTTAGGTGAAATAAAGTTTTTAATAATTTGATTGGAAGTGTTTACAGTGTCTATTAGTGTTTTTGGACATTTTTAAAAATTAATTTTTAATTTTTTTGTAACCTTTTTTAGCATTCTATCTCTTAACTATATAATTAATAAAATTTTTTACCATGACAAATATCCCAGGCCAGTTGGTCTTTTTAGTAATCTTTAGCGCTGTCGCTATCATCATCATTTTATTTATAAGAAATAGGCATAAGGAAAAGATAGAGCTTATCAAGAAAGGAGACAGCGCCAATTTTCACGATATTTCTGAATATATGAAGTTAAACAGCCTTGGGAGAGGAATCGTTTTCATCTCCTTAGCATTTGGAGTATTCATTGGACATTTATTGGCTTCCAATACTGAACTAAGCGATCCTGTGTGTTACATTGGAAGTACCTTATTCTTTTTTGGACTTGGCTCCCTACTTTTCTACTTCATCCTGAGAAAAAGATAATATTTCTGTGCAGGAGGAGATAGTCATAAGAGCCAAAAATGGCGATAGAGATGCTATTAATACGCTGATTAACAATCACAAAAATATGGCATACAGCATAGCTTTAAAATATTTGAGGCAAAAAGCTGATGCCGAGGATGTCGTTCAGAATTCGTTCATCATTGTGCTCAATGCTATCAAAAACTTTAGAAGTGAATCAAAATTCTCTACCTGGCTTTATAAAATAGTATATCACGAATGCCTTAAAGAACTTAAAAGGCAGCAAAAAAATCCCGAACGTGTATCGGAAACCATGCACGAATCGGCCGCAGACGAAACGGTTTATTCAGAAACAAAAAATATTGAAATAAAGAAGTTGTTGGCATCACTTCAGCCTAAAGAATATACGATTATCTCTTTGTTCTATTTAAAGGAAAAGAGCATCAATGAAATAATAAAAATTACCGGATTCAGTAAATCCAACGTTAAAGTGATTTTACATAGAGCCCGAACCAAAATGAAAGAAACAGTAACTATAGAAGGATATCAATATGAAAGATGAGATGATTAAGCAGATACTTCAGGAAAATTTAGAAGAAATTTCCATTCCCAACTTTAACGATAGCATTATTGATAAACTGGAGATCGAAAAGTCTAGTAAACCGGTGGCGGTTTTCAATTCAAATTCAGTGGTGGTTATTTTCTTAGTTGCGTTTTTGTTTTACGCTTTAGTCACCGTCGGAATTTTGGAGAATATAGATTCTTCAACTTTAATAATTAGCATGATCCTTTGCTTTACACCTCTCTTTTTTATGGTGTTTAACAAAATTCATCAGCTAGCATTACATCAAAAATAGAGCTTATCGAATAGTTCAATTCTTACAAATAATATAACCAACCGTTAACGGTACTTAAATCAAAACTTATGAAGTTTAGAACCCTCATCCTTTTTTGGATACTCCCGCTTGTTTCCTATTGTCAAGTTGAATTGACTGGAACTGTAAAAGATAATAGCAATGAAGTGATTGCATTTGCCAACGTTATTGTGTATGACGCGTCCGATCAAATAATCTCCGGAGGCACCACCAATGAGGAAGGTGGTTTTTCCGTAGCATTGGCTCCAGCTACCTATAAAGTAGTGATAAGCTATATAGGTTATAAAGTTTGGACCCAGCAGTTAGACCTTGCCGAAAGCAAGGATTTGGGCGATGTGGCTCTTGAGCTTGCCGAGTACAATCTAGCTGAGGTCACTGTCGTTGGTCGTAAAAAGCTGTTCACTAGATTGGCGGATCGACTGGTATTCAATATTGAAGATAATATTGCTACAAGTGGTGGAGACGCTATGAACGCCTTGCAAATGTCACCAGGTATTGTTGTTGGGCAAGGAGGCATTAGTATGATTGGTAAAAGCTCCATGCGTGTCCTGATTGACGACAAGCTGTTGCAGCTTTCTGGAGAAGAGTTAACCGCATTTTTGGCATCAATTCCGGCAGATGATATCAAAGCGATAGAGATTATTTCGAACCCTCCTTCGAAATACGAAGCTGCAGGAAATAGTGGACTTATCAATATTATATTTAAAAAAGGAAGAGCGAATTCTTGGAACAACTCGACTTCGTACAGTTATACGCAGTCCGATTTTGCCTATCATAGATTGGGCAATAATTTTAAATATCAAAAAAACAAGGTCGATTTGCTTTTCTCAGTAAGTGGGACTATGGGTGATGCTCTTAACAAGCAAGCTCTGGAAATTCAATATCCAACAGGGCCCTCAATCAACACGTTTGAGCAAAAAGGGCAACGAGATAATGTATCCGCACGCTTGTTGTTTGACTATAAATTGTCTGAAAAGGACGTTATCGGAATGCAATATTTAGGAGCCTTGGCAGATCCCAGTGCCGAATTTGTTTCAACAACCACGCTATTTAACGGTGGGACGGTAGTAAATCGAAATCAGGGTATTGGGATTACCGATAATAACAATGAAAGTCATTCACTGAATGTACACTATAATAGAAAATTGGATACACTCGGGAGAAAGCTTTCCTTGGATTTGGATTATTTCGATTATAACGTTGAAACCAGTTACGATTTCACTTCCAGAGCGCTATTTGCCAATGCCAACGATACGATCAATTTTGCCAATTTAATTAATTCGAACCAAAAAATTAAGAACTATAGTGCCAAGGTAGATGTGCAACATCCATTTCAGTTTGCCAACATCGAATATGGGGCTAAGGTGAGCTTTACTAGAACGGACAACCTAACAAACAACTTTAATACCATAAGTGGTAATCCAGTATTTGATCCTATGTTATCCAACGATTTTGAGTTTGAAGAAAACAATCAAGCGATTTATCTATCCGCTTCTCGGTCGTTTGGAAAAAGAGTGAATGCCAAGTTGGGCTTGCGTGCTGAGAACACAGAAACAGTTGGTTTTTCCGTCTCTCTTGATCAACGAAATGTAAACGACTACTTCAAACTCTTTCCAACGGCTTACCTTTCTTATATGATGAGCGAGAATAGTACCCTTGCCGCTAATTATGGTAGACGAATAAGCAGACCGTCTTTTAGTAATCTGGATCCAGCGAGGATTTTCGTAACGGATGTGAACTTTACCGAAGGGAACCCATTTTTGAATCCGTCGTTTATAGATAATTACGAACTCTCCTACGATTATAAAGGAGCTATTGGCGGTAGCCTGTTTTATACTGTTGAAAATGACGGTTTTGGACAAGTGCCTATCGTTAGTGTGGATAATAGCAATCAACAATTTATACACCAAAACTTCTTTACACAGCGTAGTTATGGAGCATCTATCTACGGATATTACAGCAAGGTGAAATGGTGGAGTAGTCAAAATGCTCTCTACGTTACTCAAAGTGATACCGACTTTTTCGCCGAAGGAGTTGATCTAACAGCTCAAAATGGAGTACGGGTGTATTTTGGGACATACAATACCATGACTTTGAATACGGCCAAGAACTTAAAAGCTCAGGTAAATTTTTGGATCAATTCTCCTTTCAAACGGAATTTATACGATTATAGCTCGAACTACAATTTGGAATTGGTAATGCGTTATAGTCTAATGAAAAACAAGCTTCAAGTCTCCGCAGGGGTTTATGATGTCCTCAACTCTAGAAAATTAACTTCTACTTGGGTGACAAATGGTATTACCAACGTTAATAGCCGAAATACTAACAATAGGTATTTCAGATTATCACTCATTTATAGCACAGGTAATCAAAAGATTAAAGTAAATGAAAGGAATGTTGGAAACGAAGATGAAAAACGACGTGCTGGAAATTAATTTTTTGGTATCAATGCTACTAATGAATTTTGAAATAGATCAAGCATTCAATTTAATGATATCAACTGAAGTATAGTTATGGCAAATAAAACGCAATGCTTTTTATTGCATTTCGCTGGTGGGAGTTGCTATTCATTCGACTTCTTAAAAAAGCACATTCATTTTAATATCGAGTTTATTCCCTTGGAATTGCCCGGACGAGGTAAACGCTCTACGCAACTGTTAATCACGGACAAGAAAAAGGCGATAGACGATTATTTTCAGCAAATAAGAACTAAGAGAAATCGTTATCAGGACTATCTCGTTTTTGGACATAGTATGGGTGCCACCTTGGGGCTTTCGGTAGTAAAGAAAATGGAAGCCATAGGAGATATTCCTTCTTGTCTCATGGTTTCCGGAAATTCGGGCCCTGGAATCGCTGAAGTGCAAGCCGAAATAAAGGCTAATCAACGGCATGCTATGAGCGATGAAGGTTTTAAAAATGAATTGAAGGAAATTGGCGGAGTTTCAGACGAGGTTCTGGAAAACGACGAACTCTATGAATTTTATAGTCCCATCCTAAGAGCCGATTTCCAGCTTTTAGAAACCGATAATTTTTCAGAAAAGGGGATACAAATTAAGGCGCCTATTTACGGTTTAATGGGTACTGAAGAAAAGTATAAAGTACATATTGAGAATTGGAAAAATTTTACCCGCGCATCTTATCATTCAGAAACACTTGATGGAGGTCACTTTTTTATCTATGACCATGCCCAAAGGGTAGGACAACTTATTGAAAAACTTTCACAGCGATCATTCGCACTATAAATTAAAACATCCCTTTTATTGGTCAATACATGAATCGATAGGCTCCAATTGGTTTGGAACTATTAATACAGCTATTGAATTTAAACAAACCCATTGAAGCTACTACTTCATATGGGCTATCGTGGTTGTTGAAGCACCTCATTGTTGGGTATTCACCACTCACTTTTAGCAATAAATATCCGATTCCTATATAAAATTTTGCCAGCCATGGGGATACCATAGCGCATAACACAAGGAAGTAAAGTGCTTTCAGTAGATATAAATTACTTAAACAATATATTATGAAAAAAAAGATCATCATTATTGGAGCTGGCCCTGGAGGGGTTCAATTGGCGTACTATTTAGAAAAGAACGATATAGATTATCTGGTTTTGGAAAAGAATGACGTACCGGGCTCCTTTTTTAAGAAACTGCCAGTGCATCGAACTTTAATTTCAATCAACAAAGTGTATACTGGTTTTGACGATCCAGAGGTGAACCTGCGATACGATTGGAATTCACTACTGAGCGATGATAACGAAGTACTGTTCAAACACTTCACTAAGGACTATTTTCCAAGTTCCGATATGTTGGTGGATTATATGAGTGAATATTGTAAGGTCCACAACTTAAAAATAGCCTATAACACCAACGTTAAGCTCATCAATAAAAATGATGTTTTTGAGATTGAAACCGATGGCGAGACTTACCATTGCGAACATTTAGTCGTGGCAACTGGACTGCATAAATCCTTTATTCCTAAGATAAAGAATATTGATTACTGCAAAAATTATTCAGACCTATCCTTGGATACGTCCGAGTATATAGATAAGCGAGTGCTTATTTTAGGGAAAGGAAACTCCGCCTTCGAAACGGCCGATTATTTGACTCCTTATGCTTCTTTAATACATTGTTTAAGTCCCAATCCATTACAGATGGCGTGGCAAACTCATTTCGTTGGACATTTGAGAGCGATTAATAATAACTTTTTAGATACCTATCAGTTGAAATCGCAAAATGCCGTAATTAATGGAAATATCCAGGACATCCAATTCAGAAATGATAAATATTATGTTACCGTTGATTATAATAATGCCCCTAATGAAGTTGAAGAATTGGTTTATGATAAGTTGATTAACTGCACCGGTTTTAAGTTTGATACATCCATCTTCCACGAAAATGTCACTCCCGAATTGAGCGTGAAGGATAAGTTTCCATCTCAAAATTCGAGTTGGGAATCGACCAATGTGGACAATCTTTATTTTGCTGGAACCATCACTCAAATGCGAGACTACAAGAAGTCTACTTCAGGCTTTATTCATGGTTTTAGGTATAACAGTAAATGTTTATATCACATTTTAAATAAGAAGATCAACGATCAGCAATGGGGCTCAGATCCCAAGGAGGCGATTTCGTCTGAGGGGATTGGGAATAAGATTATTGCCAATGTAAACCAGGCGTCCAGCCTTTGGCAACAATTTGGCTTTATTGGTCATGTGGTGGTCATTAATGAAGACGAAACCTTTACCTATTACTACGATGTTCCAGTGCATTATTTACACGATAATTTTGCTCAGTTTGGTTCCAGATATTTTGTGATCACCTTAGAATATGGCGATGAAATATTTAAGAAAGCGAAGAATGTCTTTGCGGTCGAAAGGGTGCATAGAGACGATACAGACAATGCGCATTTAAGTCCTTCTTTACATCCGGTTGTACGGGAATATGTAGCGGCTAAGTTAGTATCTACGCATCATGTTATTGAGGATTTTGAAAGCAAGTGGAACGAAGATGAAGTACACACTGCACCTCTCATTAAATATTTAGAACATCAACTAGTGGCTCTTCATGAAGCCGTAGAAGAATAATTGACTTCCCAATAAAATGGGAGCTTCTGCTTCCTAATTACAAATTAAGTATTGTTTCATTCACAGTGCTAGTTCAGGTATAAAAACCAGCTAGGGATATTTAATTTAGTTCATACGAAACATAATAATTCAATTTAAAACCAAGAAAATGATAAAACTAAAACCGATAGATATTGTCTATCTACTTTTGTACGCGATTCCCAATACTTTTTTAAGCTTCGGAATCATTTATATCATCAATAATGTACTGTCAGGGAATGACGCTTTTCTGAAGGACTACATGCTTATAGTTTTTTTAGCGACCGTATTCTATACTTATTTGCTGAATGTAGTATTTCAAAAGGGGCTGAACAAATACGCCTTTCGAATATTATACGAAAACGAGAAGAACCTATTTAACCAAATTTTACGGGCTCCTTTAAAAACCTTAGAAAAATTTGGAACACAGCGCTTTTATACCGCGATGGAAGATTTGCGATTATTTTCCAGTTTGCCATATACGGTTACGCATACGGTAAGCTCTTTGCTTATGCTCATACTTGGGGTGATCTATATGTTTACCCTTTCGGTGAGTTCGGCCGTTATTGTGCTGGTGCTTATCTTTTTGGTAGCGGTATGCTATTTTATGGTCATGAATTCCATGTCGAAGGAGGTAAGTGTCCTTCGAAAGTACAACGAGCACTATTATAAGTATGTAGAAGATCTTATTACTGGATTTAAGGAGTTAAAGCTAAGCGCTTCCAGAAGAAAAAACATGATGGAAAAACACCTAGGTCCCAATCGCGATGATTCGGAAGACCTAGATTTTAAGGTGAACTACGTGTTTCTATCCATTAATATGATTAGTCAGTACGGACTTTACGTGGTTATTGCCGCTATTTTGTTCGGGCTTCCCGCGATGGGTTTGTTGGCGAGAGAAGACATTATCGCCTATGTTGTGGTGATACTTTTCATTTCGGGGCCTATTAATAACCTGATTAATTTACAGCAAATGTACACCCGTTTCTTGGTGGCTAACAATAGGATCAAAACCTTTATGCACGACTTTCAAATTGATACGCGAGCTCCCTTGGAAGAGCAGCCTTCGGACCATGATTTTCAATCACTCAAGTTTAAGAATGTTGGGTTTGTATATGAAAGCAAGAACGATGAAAAGACTTTTAGCCTGCAAGATATCAACTTAGAAGTGAAGCGGGGAGAAGTGCTGTTTATTGTAGGCGGTAATGGCTCTGGGAAAAGTACCTTCATCAATTTATTAACCGGTTTGTACGAACCTTCTGAAGGTGAAATTCTGTTAAACGATGATCCAAGTCTTACCATTACTGATGATTTGCAAGACTCTATGACCGCCATTTTTACGAACAATCATATTTTTTCTCACAATTATGACAACTATGAACTCGAAGGAAACTCCAACTACCAGGATTTGCTAAAAACCATGCAGTTGGATGAAGTAGTTACGGACGACAAGGAGGAATCTGCAAGGAGAAAATTCTCCAAAGGGCAAAGCAAGCGTATGTCTATGATTTTTACGTTGTTAGAGAAGAAACCTATTCTCATTTTAGATGAATGGGCCGCGGATCAAGATCCACATTTTAGAAAATATTTCTACGAAGAATTAATTCCGAAGTTAAAGCAAGAGGGGAAGACCATTATCGCGGTTACTCATGATGACGCCTATTTCCACCATGCAGACCGAATTATAAAATTCGATTATGGAAAAATCATCAAAGATGTTGATGTTCAGAATAAAGAAGAATTAACCGAAAGCCTCTGGGCTTAATACGGTTTCAAAGGCCTTTCCAGTATTTCTTGGTCTGGGAAGGCATTCATTAACTATACAAAAGCTACACCATGAGACTCACGCTTCCACAGCGAGACGTTTATTTTGAACAACTGCTATATCCTAATGACCCAATTTACAATATTGGGGCAAAGGTGGCGGTTCGTGGGGCGTTGGACCGTGATGTTTTGAATCGGGCCTATGTCGCCTTGATTGATCAACACGATGCCTACCGAAGTATAGTGGTTCTTGAAGATCAGGATGTGCAAATAAAGTTCTTAACTCATCATGATACCGAACTTGGCTTTGTGGATTTTTCGGAAGAAGACCGCCCAGACGAGCAGGCCAATGCCTATATGCAGGAGACTTTTGTAAAGGCGTTCGATTTGAATGCTGAAAAGTTATTGCATGAATTCACACTCGTAAAGGTGTCGGCTTCCTTTCATTATATTTTTTCCATGTACCATCATATAATTACCGATGGATGGGGTACTTCGCTTATGTTTCAGCGTTGGGTGAAAAATTATAACGAGTTGATGATCCATGGAAAGGTAGAATCCGAATACCCTTTTAGTTATGAAGCGTTTGTTATCAACGACGAGGAATATCAGAATTCAGACGATTTCATTGCCGACAAGAACTATTGGAAGCAAAGGTTTGAAAAACTGCCTAAACCACTGTTCATACCAAAGGATGGAGGAAAACAGATAAACCAGAGTCGGCGCAAAGTATTTCATATTAAAAGAACAACTTATAATAAGCTAGAAGCGGTAGCTAAGGAGTTTCGGTGCTCGACATTTCATGTTATTTTGGCATCGTTGTATCTCTATTTTGGACGTAAATCTCATAATAGTGACTTTGCCATTGGTCTGCCCGTATTAAATAGAGGCAAATCCGTTTTCAAAAAGACGGTCGGACTTTTTATGGGGGTTTCGGCTTTGAGAATGACTTTCAATTTTGAAGATACCTTTGAAGATTTGGTGGCGGCCGTCAAGCAGCAATTGCGCCAGGATTATCGCCATCAGCGATTTCCCATTGGAAAATTGATTCAGGAGTTGGGTGCTTTTCGAGACAAAGACCATTTATTTAATCTCACGCTGTCTTATGAAAAGCAGAATTATGCAGACCACTTTGGAGAGACCGATACTCGTGTAATTCCGATGACTCATCAGGCGGAGCGAGTGGCATTGGCGCTATATATTCGGGAATTTGATGCCTTGGAGGATGTGAAAATTGACTTCGATTATAATTTGAGTTACTTCAATGAGGCTTCGATCAATCAAGTGGTACAACATTTTGAGCAGCTCATTTCAGAAATAATTAAAGACCCCAGAAAACAGCTATGGTCTTATCGTTATATAACCCCTTCCGAAGAAAAACAAGTACGTATCTCTTACAATCAAACGCAGTTCGATTATCCTAAAGATGCTACTTTCCTTCAATATTTTCAAGAACAAGTAAAGAGAAAACCAAGCCAAATCGCAGTTACTAATGAGCTTGTAGCTTACACCTATCAAGAATTAGACGCACTATCAAATAGAATAGCGAATTATATAGAATCTCGGAAACGAACTGAGCAATCACTGCCCATAGCGGTTCTAATGGACCGAAGCCCAGCCCTTATTGCCACTTTCTTGGGGATACTGAAATCGGGTCGTTCCTATATTCCTTTGGACCCGAATTTTCCGAAAGAACGATTGGAGTTCATTATTAGACACAGTGAAGTTCAGTCTATGATTATGGATGAGGAGAAAGAACTCTCGATTCCCAAACAGGTGAAACGCATAACTTTTGCTGAAATAATTTCTTCGGAAGTACATGATGTTCGCCTTAACATTGAAATTTTGGCTGCCGATACGACGGCCTATATTATATATACGTCTGGATCCACTGGTGAGCCAAAAGGTGTAGTCATTCCACATAGGGCCTTAGTGAATTTTCTGCTCAGCATGCAAAAGGAGCCAAAAATCACAGAGGAAGACCTTCTTTTTTCCGTGACCACCCAGTCCTTTGATATTTCCATGTTAGAGTTCTTTGTACCGCTCATTTCGGGTGCAACGCTATACATACCCTCCAAAAACGTTTTAAGAGATCCTACGCTACTCATTGATACTTTAAAAGAACTGCGTCCTACCGTTATGCAGGCGACTCCTAGTTTTTATCAATTGCTGTTCAATGCCAATTGGGAAGGCGATCCCTCATTGAGAGTGCTTTGTGGTGGTGATTTGTTAAGCAAGTCGCTCGCTCAAAAATTACTAGATAGTTGCCATAGCGTTTGGAATATGTATGGCCCTACCGAAACTACAATTTGGTCAAGTTGTAAGTTACTCAAATCTCCTATCGATGCGTCCTGTATTGGAAAACCCATTGGTAATACGAAAATGTATGTCTTGGATCCATTTCTACAGTTGTTGCCGCCCAATTTTATAGGAGATATCTACATTGGAGGTGTTGGTTTAGCCAAAGGTTATTTGAAAAATGCAGCCCTTACTGCGGAGAAATTTATAGACTGCCCTTTTCAGAAAGAAGAAAAAATATACCACACTGGGGACTTAGGACTATGGAATTCCAAGGGAGAATTGGAATTTTTGGGTCGCAGTGACAATCAAGTAAAAATAAGAGGATATCGTATTGAATTGGGAGAGATCGAAGCTCATTTAGATCAATTGGATGGGGTTAAAACAGCTGTGGTGGTTGCGAAGAGAAGTGCGAACCAAGAAGCCTATTTGGTAGCCTACGTTCGTACGGCGGAAGAAGCGACTTTTGATGCTCAGCACCTTCGATTTGCGCTGACCAAGAAACTTCCAGAATACATGATTCCGAATACCATTATTAGGCTGGAGTCGTTTCCACTAACTCCTAACAATAAGATTGATAGAAATCGATTATCTCAACTAAAAATTTTAAAAACAACGAAAGGTAGTTCCAGTGGAGAAGTGGCAACACCTATCGAAATCAAGCTAGCGGCTTTGTATTCCGAAGTACTCGATTTGGAAAATAGGCCAGAAGTAAATGATAACTTTTTTGCCATGGGAGGGCATTCACTCAACGCCGTGAGGTTGCTTAACCTTATCGAAAGGGAGTTGCAATTCCGAACGCCTTTGAAAGCAGTTTTTGATCACCCCGATATCAAGTCACTCGCTGAATATCTTGTCAATCTCAGGCCTCAAAATGTACGCCCGATAACTCAAATAGCAATAAAACCTACATATCCAGTCACCCCATCTCAATATGCCATTTGGTTGGCAGGGCAGGGGCGTCATAAATCGGTCGCTTACAATATGTCAGCCGCTTATCACATGGAGGGAACTATAGATGTTTCCTTGTTAGCGCTTATTTTCCAAACCTTGATCGACACTTATGAGATTTTGCGAACCAATTTTGTAGAGTTTCAGGGGTATCCACATCAAAAAATTGTTCCCGTCGAGGAAACTTCTTTTAGTGTCGATATTATTCATGCCCAAGAATCTTCTGTTGAAAAAGCCATACAAAGGTATATTCATAAAGAGTTCGATCTCGTTCATGAAAGATTACTGAGAGCTGGAATAATTAATGGAGCTGGAGACCAATCCTATTTAGTGTTCTCAACACATCATTTGGTCATGGATGGTTGGTCTTTGGAGCTATTAATTAAGAAAGTTGTAGAGTTGTATAGAGCATCAAATTCCAAAATAAAGAAACCAAAAGATCGTTTGCGTTTTCAGTTTAAAGATTATGCCGCTTGGTTGTGTGATGTGCAAAAGGAATATGAGAGCGGAAATAACGAGTTCTGGAATGACTACCTCCGCGGGTATCAATGGAAACAATTAATTCCGTTTGATATTGAAAAAGACAGAGACGACGGACGGGGAGCCCTATTTCACTTCCAATGGGACGCACAGCTACTGGAAGGGTTAAAGACTTTGGCTTCAAGTTACCAGTGTTCGCTTCATAGCTTGTTGGTCGCTACGCTAAAAGTACTCATTTGCAAAATGAATGGCCACACCGATATATGCATTGGGACCGTTAATTCAGGACGTGCATTCCCCGAATCTGATGAGCAACTGGGGATGTTTGTAAAAACCTTACCGCTGAGAACAAAACTGAAGTTGAATCAAAATTTCAGCAAACTGTTAGGAGTCATACACGAAAACTTACTGTTGATTGATGAACACCAAGACCTACCTGAAAGCAACATAAGGAGTTTGCGATTGGATATTCTTTTGGTGCTGCAAAACCCTTCGTTCAACTATCAATCTATTGATCTGGGGAAGGATTTAAAACTAACGGCACTTACTGATACTGTTGCTTACAGCCGACTTCCACTCTTGCTAAATTTTATTGAATTTGAAGGGAAATTAAATGGCAGTATTCACTTTAGCACAGATAAATATAGCCTAGAATTGATAGAAATTATTATTCAGAAATACAAAAAATTACTTCAATTCATTTGTGTAAACCCAAACACAATCATAGAAGACATAGACATTAACCTGGCCTTTGAAAATGAGAAGACCATAGATATAGATTTTAAATTTTAAAGAATATTCAAAATAAATTATAACTAGAAATTATGAAGCATTACCAAAAAATAGTTACGACGCTTTTACTTTTTATTGTCACGTCAATAGGAAGTATGAAAGCTCAGAATGTAAGTTTTGAAAAAGTAGAACCCTTTTATCCATATTCGGACGTACTTACGGAAGACGCTATTACTTGGGGACTCCTTTCTGTACCTGAAACTTGGGACTCCCCCGAGAGTAACACGATAAAAATTGCGGTTACCGTACTAAAAAACCGCAAAAACCTTGATGGCGCGGAAGCTGTCGTTTTTATTCAAGGAGGACCGGGAGCAAGTGGTGTTCAGAATATTTGGTCTTGGGTAAATCATCCTTTGCGAGAAAAGAATGACATCGTTTTATTGGACATTAGAGGCACCGGGTTTTCCGAACCTAGACTTTGCCCAGATTTGGGGAAGACGTTTTTGCAAATACTTGGGAAAAACCAAACTTCTCTTGAAGATGAAAAACAAAAGACTGAAGCTGCTATTTCGTGCAAGCAAGATCTTGTGGGTCGTGGTATTAATATAGATGCCTATCATAGCGTATCTGTGGCCAAGGATATTCATGCTTTGAAATCGCAGTTGGGATATAACAATTGGAATGTTTATGGGGTGTCCTACGGAACTTATATGGCGCAAGTATATGCTAGTTTGTATGCAACCGATGTAAAGTCTTTGGTGTTGGATTCGTCCATTGCCCGTATAGAAACCTATTATACGGAGAATACAACCAATTTTATGAACAGCCTGTCTAAGGTGTTTGATGGATGTAAAAATGATCCTGAATGCAATGAGCAATACCCTAATTTGGAAACCATATTTTATGAAACGATTGCTGCTTTACAGAAAGAGCCTATCACCGTTTCTGTAGATAAAAGTGTGCTGGATACGGAAGAGTTTACCTATAATGCGGAAGATTTCAAAGTGGCAATTCAGCAGGCATTATACAACAAACAATTGGTGGAGGTAATCCCATTGCTAATCTATCAATTTCATCATAAAAATGAAGACGCTCTTGGGAATTTGGTGGCCGCATTTTCCAGTCTACTTGGATTGGACTACGGGGTGTATTACTCAGTGAGTTGTAATGAAGCCTTACCCAAAAATGAGCTGTCTGCTTATCAAAGTAAGTCTGCGGCTAATGCCAATCTAAAGGGAGGCTTATCCTTCTATAAATCCGATTTTGACGTTTGTGAGAAATGGAATCGCAATCGAGTGGATTCATTGATGGTACAACAAGACCTATCCAACCTGTCCTCATCATCGTACCCGGTGTTGATCTTTTCTGGGGAATACGATCCTATCACACCAGTAACCAACGGAGACAAGGTAGCGGGGACATTCCGTACGGCATATGCTATTGAGGCGACCACCTACGGCCATGTACCTAGCTTTACTAAAATTGGAAATGAGGTCGCGGTTGCTTTTATAAACAACCCGAATCAAAAACCAGATGTCAATGCATTTAGCAAGGCCAAACCCGTGCAATTTGCCAAAGATATTTCCATGAATTCTGGCGTATCTAAAATGGGAACCAGCTTGAATGAGCTCAATCCCATGTTCTTATTGCCTCTAATCATCGCCTTTGGGATAATGTTCGTGTTTATCTTTAAGTATAGCATCAAACTCCTAAAAAGGAAATACAAAAGGCTTCCCGACAAGGTGGTGAGAATAATAGCGATTTTGTCTTCGATTACTGGCATCATTGGCTCTATAGGACTCGTTTTTGGACTTAAAGAAGTTGCTAGTCAGAACTACTTTATTTTGGCCTTTGGACTCCCGGAAGGGTTTAATTACCTCTTTCTTACCGTACAAATCTCGGCTGCGTTAGTGCTTATAAGCATTATTTACTTTGTGGCACAAATACGCAAGATTACAGATCGAAGCATTGTTTTCTCTGTGATCTTTTCAAATTTACTTGTGATCACTTATCTCTTGTATTGGGGCGTGCTTTAACGAACTCCTTTCTATTTAATATCCCAAATAAAACCACTGTGTTTTAAATGAAGTTTCATCAAATAAATACGATGTATGAAGGTTAATGAAATACAACAGCAAAATACCATTTCCATTCTATCCGACAAACACAGCCTATTCGCAGAACAGGCACCTGATTGTCCCGCCTGGATAGATACTAGGCATGAAAAAGTCCCTAAAGTATTTAAGGACTACGAATATCCGGTAAGTTCTTGGCCCGTCATAATAGACGCGAAAACGGCGGAGACTTTAAGTCATATGAGTGTGCGACTCCCCCAATTAATTGCTCAAATTCCGGAGCTTTATTTTGGCAATGATGTAAAAAAGATAGCCGATTACTATCTCAACGGTAATGAAATGCTAGCCGAATTTGTTCTGCTCTGTCACAACAAACACATTGAGGGTGGATGTAGGCTGGATCTAACCTATACAACCGATGGTTTTAAAGTGTTGGAAGCCAATATTGGCTCTTCCATTGGAGGATGGCAGGTGCAAAGTTTCGAATCCATCATTAGAGAATTGCATGCTCCGCTTTCAAACCCGGATACCGCGCATCACTTTAGAATAAAAAATACCCAACTTATTTATGTCGAATTTTTGGTTAAGAAGATCGTTGAATATGTGCCTGCGATTGACAAGGAAGTGAATGTTTTCCTAGTAGGACTTACCAACGAATTGGGAGAGCAAGCTATGAAGGACAGCATTGCTTTTTTCAACGATATGTTGGTGGCTGAATTGGCCAAACGCAATTTGACAGGCCAAACATATTCTGGCAATATTGCGGGTTTAAAGTTGACCGCTCATGGACTTCGCTTAGACGAAGTGGATATTCACAGTGTCATTATTTTGAATTTGAATGCAAGAGAAATGGTTCCTCCCGATTTGTTTCGGGCCTTTGTTATGGATAAAATTTACTTGCCAGACCATTTGGGTATCCCCATGTTGGGTGATAAAAGAAACCTTGGTTTACTAAGAGAACTAGCCGAAAAAGGGGTTTTGAACTCAGAAGATACAGAGCTGGTAATGGACTGTATTCCTTGGACGGCAACCTTTCGAAAAGGGGAAATTATCTATAACGGCCAAAAGACGGACCTAATTTCACTACTTGAAAAGAACAAAGATCAATTTGTAGTTAAACCCGCGAACGGATTTCGCGGCACCGATGTTTTCGTTGGAAAATACCTAAGCGATGAAATCTGGAAAAATGCTATTTACAATGCGGCTACCGAGAATGAATATATTGTTCAGGAGTTTTGTGATTCGGTCGATTTTCTTGCCCCTAATGCTGAAAAAGACTGGACGCCTCATAAACTTATTTGGGGTTCATTTGGCTATGGAGATACCTACGGAGGCGTGTGGGTGAGGCAGTCTTCAACTAAGACAGATACGGGAGTCATTAATTCGGCTACTGGTGCCGTTGAGGCGATTGTATACGAATCCATTTGATAATAATTTATTTCTCCCCCCAAATGCTATTGGCTATAAAAAACTCTCTTGGAGTATAGCGATCTCCAAGGGTTATACTGCTACCAATCTAAATTCAGCGGTAAAACAACTTCAACCTACTTATGATTCATATTCTTTATGCTTTCCTATCTCGAAAGGATTATGAAATTTCACTACAAGATCAACTGGCACTATTTTCAAAGCAATTTCAGAAAAAAATTGTTCAATACCGGCGTTGGCAGGATGTTCAGGCATCTGTTTACGGCCGGTTACTTCTTATAAAGGGAGTTGAAGACCACTACCGCATTCATTGCAAGGGGGAACAAATTTTATATGACAAAAATGGAAGACCTTTTATAAAAGGGGTTCCTTTGGATTTTAATATTACCCATTCCGGAAACATCGTAGTTTGTGCCATTAGCGGAACGCAGCGAGTAGGCATTGATGTTGAGGAAATGAGCAACATTCAGTTTGAAGATTTTCATGATCAAATGACTCCATTCGAATATCAAAAAATTAGTTCTAGCCCAAATAAGCCCCTAGCATTTTACGATTATTGGACACAAAAGGAAGCCGTATTGAAGGCCAACGGGGAGGGGTTAGGTATTCCGTTGAAATCTTTTGAAGTTATTGATGGAAAAGCCCAGCTGTTTTCGGATGTATGGAATCTCGCCAAAATAGAGATTCATCCCGATTATAGCTGTCATTTAGCCTCTGACAAGAAATCGGACTATTTAATTATTCAGATGGAAGAGATGTTGGTTGCGGGACTGAAAAAGAAGAAGTAAGTTTATTTCGAATTACATTTGTAACCGAAATCCAAAGATGGGCAGCTCTCCTTGTATAAAATCGAGATCTTCGTACCGTTTAAAACCCATGTTTTCATACATTTTCCAAGCTATTTGCATGGATTGCGTACTGTGAATAATCAACTGATCATTGTTATGAATAGCCGTCTTTTTGATGCATTCTGCGGTTAGTAATTTTCCTATTCCCAACCCTCTTGTGTCTGAATCCACAGCAAGTAAACGAAATCCGGAAGCATTTTTTTCCTGTGTTGCTGTCCCTCCCGAACCATAGTACTGCATATCTGCAAAATACACTACACCTCCAACCACCTTCCCTTTTTCCGATACTGCCACTAAAAGTTCCGTTTTAGGCTTTTGGGTAAATTCACCAATGTTGGTCAGCATTTTATAGTAATTGGGCTGCTCCAAGGGACCTGGAAATCCGTCCAATTGAGAGTAAACCTCAACCATTAAGGATCCAAGGGCAGTAAACTCATTGGTTTTGGCATTTCGAATGATGTATTTGGACTTCTTCAAATTTAAGATAAAGTGGGTTTAGTTTTTAGGTAAATATTCCATCGGAATTGGATTTTCTTCGGTTTCCTGTGTCCAATAAATATTCATAATCCACCATCGTTCACCATCGTTCATAAGTTGAATACTATTAATTCCTCTCATGAAGGGTTCTGTTTCCGCTTCACTATGAAAAGATTCATAGGTGCTAAAAACCTGGGTGATATTACCAAAGGTTTGTTCTGTTCTGTGAAGCTCTTTCTCAAAAAAACCATGCTCCACTAAAAATTTTCCAGAAGTAAGAATATAATCTTCTACGGTCGTAAATCGAGCTTTATAGATGCCTGATTTACTTTTCCCTGACGGAATTAATTTCGCGTCGGGATGAAAAAGATACCGCATCAAGTCCCAGTCGCGTTCTTCATCTTTTTCTCCTGAAATAACACTGTAAAGGGTCTCTATCGTACTATCTAGGGTACTTACTTTATTTGGATCAGGTTGTGTGAATTCTTGAGCGTCAACCGCGAATGTGAAAACGAGGAAAATCGCTAAAAGGTATGTTACTTTTTTCATAGAGCTGAATTTAATGGTGCCATAAATATAACGATTTATGCAAAAGTTCAAATGGAGCATCTTTTGGAGTTCAGTAATTAATATTTACATTCTTTCTTCACAGCTATGAATGTGCTCGAATCACAAGATCGATTATTCTATTTCTTGTTGTGCGTCGTTTATTTTCTTCACGAGTTTGTCCAATTCAGATTTAACTAAAGGTTTCAAATCGTATGCACTGACCGTACCAATGACTTCCTTTGCTTTTTCGAAGTTTTTACGCTCGTATTCAATTGTAGCCAAATTTAATAGCACGATGGAAGTATCATTTTTCGTTCTTAGACCAATAGCTAAGGCCTTGGTTAATTCAGAATAACTATGTTCCCATTCTTTTTTCTCTAAGGCAATAATTCCATTCGTAAAATGATACTAACTTTTGTGGCTTTTACCCAACTTATCTGGGTTTTTGATTTTTGAGATTAATGCTTCTGTTTTTGTTATATTCCCTTTCTTTAGTTGTTGAAAAGCTGCATAAACGGTACCATATTTAAAATAACCATAAATAAAGAACCCTGCCGACAATAACATCAATGACATATTCGTGTAAGCCCCTTCCGAGTAAAAGTAGGCTGCCAAACTCAGGTTTGCGATAACTAGAATTAGTCTAATGATTGGTGTAAACATTTACATATTCTTTATTATAGGTTTGTATTTGCTTTGTTCATGTTCAGCTATGCAATAGGTTACCCCAAAAAGTAAATTTAATAATATATCCAAGCTATGCATTTAACATATTTAATTCATGTCTTAAATTTTCTTTTGCTTGCTTCTCGTAAGCTTGTTTGAAAAAATCAGTTTTATAAATTGCGTCCAATTCTAATATACTTTTTAGGACCTTTATTCTTCCCTTGCGATACATGAAATCGGGATAAATTTGATATTCCTTTCTTATGTTTTCACTATACTTTTTATATGCTTCCCAATTTTCACCTAAAATGGAAAGATCTATATCTAGGAGGATATTGGTGTCGTGATCTGCCGATAACTTATGCTCTTTGGTCAATTCAATTTGTGTCATACATTCCATCAACTTGGGAAAAGAAGTTTTAGAGATTCTCTTTTCAAAAAGTAAAGCACTCTGGTGTTCGTTATCATTTTTGGTTGCTTTGTATACAATGTCGTGATAAAAGACAGTAAAAAGAAGGGTGTCTAAGTTCTTAACCTGTGGCTTGACTTTATCCAATTCAGAAAGCATATGTTCCAAATGTTCGAGATTGTGATAGTGTCGTGATTTTGAAGCATAGCTGGTCTCAATTTCAGTCCAACATTCCGAAATATACTTTTCGCTGTCAGAATATTTACGAATCAAATTCAGAAATATTTCTTTGATCATTTCAGTTTTCTTAAGTGGCTTGTTGTGCAATAACTGCTACTGTTTCTATGTCCTAACCGAAAGATTGCGAATTGCCTTGAAACTGCTTTCTTATTTTTTAGGTTACACAGAAAAAGACCAAAGGTATATCAATACTAAGAAACTAAGAATTTAAAACTCTACTTGTAGGGTTCCCAGTTGGAGGGGATTGGATTTAATAGTCTTATGTAAGGTATATCAAGAACTCCAATTGGTCAGTCAATAATCACTCGCTTTACGATCTTATTTTCTTCCGAAGTAATCTCAAAAAAGTACACCCCGCTTTGCAGCGATTGAACATTTATAGTACGGTGTTTGATGTCGATATTGGTTTCGATAATTTTTTTTCCTGAAACATCATACACCACGACCAGTACAGTAGACGTTGTTGTTTCCGGAAAATTGATACTAAGCGTATTTGTGGCCGGATTTGGATATATGCTAAACGCCGACACACTCGAGTCCTCAACTCCTAAAACTGGATGCTCTCCTTCGACCACCACCAAATGTTCATTGATAGTCACGTCCTCTAGTACATCTACAATACCGCTCAACCAGGTTACCTTTACGTAGTCTACAATAGTAGCTTCGGCAATTCCAAAGAATTCCCAGCTGCTATTTTGCCCTAAATAACCCTCTCCACAAACCGTGTATTGATATTGGACAAGCCCATTAGAACGTATCTCAATCCAGGAGCCAATTCCCATGGAATTACTTTCCGTTCCCTGCAGTCCTACTTTGAGCCAATTATTAGTATGAGGAGACATATTCTTCCAGAGAAAAATATCGTCATCATTATCGTTAAGTACAGCAATATCGGGATAGCCATCATTATCCACGTCGCCAATGGCGTTGCTAAAACTTTGTCGTGTGTCAGTTAGGAACCCAGCATTGACGGGAATCGTAAAGTTCCCGGTACCATCATTTTCGAAAAAAGCAGACGGCAAAAGGCCGTTAGTGCCATCCAAGGAACCGCTAACATACAAATCGTGATCGGAATCATTTTCTGCGTCCAAGAAAACACATCCCCAGCCAACGCTATTGAATGTGGTGCCATTTTGCTGGGCAATATTTGTGAAAGTTCCATCCTGATTGTTGCGTAGGAAGGCATTTCCTTCTGTAGTGTTTCCGCCTAATTGCTGGTCATCGTTGGAAACATAGATATCCAACCAGCCATCGTTGTTATAATCGTCGATGGTTGTAGACATGGCCCCCATGATTAAGTTAGTTCCAGAGGCAGCACTTACATTTTCAAAGGTTCCATCTCCGTTATTTTTATATAAAATATTTTCGGTTACATATTTATCGTTGGCCATATAAATATCTTGATAACCATCATTATTATAATCGAAAAAAGCCGCACAAAAGGAGATATAGCCCGTGGTTTCAACACCTGCCGAAGCAGTAACGTCGGTAAAAGTTCGATCACCATTGTTGTGAAATAACAAATTGGGTTGTGATTCGCTCGCATCCCTAATCGTAAGGAAAACGTCTAGAAAACCGTCATTGTCATAATCACCCCAGGCTCCTCCAAAAGTATCGTAAGGTACCAATGGCAAACCAGAATCGGCTGTCACATCTACATAGGTGTTGTCTCCATTGTTGCTGAATAATTTGTTTAGGCCTTCATCACTGGCAGCAAAGAAATCCAGATCGTCGTCATTGTCAAAATCTACCCATATCAATTGCTTGGTTTGAAGGCTTCCGCCATCGATGGACAGGATTTCCCGTTCAAAGCTGCCTCCTATATTTTTGAAGAAGTAGATATCGCTGCCCGTTGCCGAACTGATGGTAATATCATCCCAGCCATCCTCGTTATAATCATAAAATGAGATTCCGCCGCCTAGAAAGCCATTTCCGTAGTGTTCGTCGATTCCTAAGGTACTTGCCTGATCTTGGAACATCACCTGAGCGTGCCCCATTGCAGAAAAAATTCCGCAAACAAAGAGTAGTATTTTCAATTGAAAGAAGTTAAAATAGTTAGTTGTTGAGTGACAATATAGATAAATTCCTAGTTGTTTGGTAGGATTCTATTGAAAATCGTTTGTTACTTAAGGATTTGGAATTGAGAAAGAGGAGCTATCCAGAATTTTACTTTTTAACTTTAAAGCTATTATTTAATTTTAAATTCGTCTTTGCTTTTTTGGCTTCTGAATAAGGGAAACATCGATCGTTCCATTTCGCATTGCAAATTGCAATGAATACACCTTATTGCTGTATAACTGTTTTGTTTTTTTAGGTCACACTGAAAAAGACCAAAGGCATATCAAATAGTGCATGAAGTAAGACCGCACTGAGAATGGATCCATCTTTTTCTCTAATGTAACCTAATGTTAGCCCAATGACAAAGGTAAACAGTGCCCAAGGCCATAAGGGAGGAGCTACTACAAGTGCGTGCATCAATCCAAATAGGAGCGCGGAAAGAAACAGGCCCCAACCAAATTTTACGTTTCCAATGCTAAAAGGTTTTCCAAAATATCGATTAAATGCAGATTGCATATATCCTCTAAATAGCAGCTCTTCCCCTAAACCAACGATAAATAAGTAATACAATATTTTCGAAATGACGGGAACATAGGCGTAGGTGAAATAGGCAATAACCACTGTTAGAAGACTAAAAACCACAAAGACAATGATTCTTTTGTTAGGAGCAATGATAGCAACCCTTGTAGGTAGTCTCTTGGTTATCTTCGGAACAAAATAGAACACTAAGAGATAGACAATACTCAGTGTTATTGAGCCGTACCAATCGTCGAACCCCCAACCAAAAATGGCGATTAATAAAAAAGTGACTCCTGCTGGACCGCAAATCATATAGGCTCTCAGCGAAAGCTTGAATGAACCCAAAAATTTGGGGAAGTAAATTCCGAAATCACCTTTGTTTTTATACAATAGATGGATGAGAAGCAGCGGAAACACAATGGTTACTAGGAACTTTACAAAGTATCTTAATACGAGATTGTTCTTTCCAGTAAAATCGTAGGGAATATGTTTAACATTCAAAAAGACCACTATGATTCCCGTCCATATTAGTATAGGAAGGATTAGATTTTTTCCGAGAAGTCTTTTTGTAGTTGAATTATTCATTTTTAGTCTTTTTGCTTTCAGAAGAGCGGCCTTTGTATGCAACTTGTGGCGTTTTGACAGCAGGCCATCCCACATATTTCCTTCAACCCAATGTACTCTTTTTTGTTAGCATTGATATACCTCAATTAGTTACATCCAATTAGAAACAGACTCGTAGGAAGTATTTTTCACGTTGGAATAGGGATAGACCTATAACAAATGCTAACTCGCATTTTTAAGTAACGCTCTCATCTTCTCTCTTCAAAAATATTATTACTTTTAAGGTATATGAATGCTCCCATACAAATCGACTTTATCGCAATAGTAATCCTACTAGGGGTCTTTCTCGGAGGATTTATCTCTTACTTCATTATGAAAAAATCACTCCGGAACATTCTGCCCAACCTTTTTATGGGGCTTTTTATTCTTTCCATTTCGCTGGCCATGCTAGAGGGGTGGTTGAACTATACCAACTACATCTTCAAGTTTTTGTGGTTGTCCAATTTTGCAGAGCCCCTTAATTTCCTAATGGCCGGGCTGCTTTATTTGTTTATCGATTCACAGATTAAGGTAATGGGGGAAAACGATATTGGTTGCATTTTCTTCCCTTCCTATTTTCGTTAGGTTATTGTACGCTTTATTTTCTACAACCTGAGGCCGTTAAATATAATGATACGATCGAGTCGATGCAGTTAAGTATTTCGAAGCTTCCCGAAACGCCACCTTTTAACGATGACCCTCTAAAAATAATGCGCTACACCAATCTACTTATTACACTGAAGTTTCTAGCTTTTTGGAAGCCCCTTCTTTGAAGTATAAAAAATCCTCTCTGGAGGAAGCTGAAAAAAACGCTATCCTCGATAAGATTGTTTTCCAAATGGAGAATGAAAAATATTATATAAGTAGTACCGCTTCCTTGTCCGGATTGGCGAAAGCAACACATGAAACTTCACACCACGTTTCCCAGGTCATCAATGAGAAAATTGGTCAGTCATTCTTTGAACTTTTAGCAAGCTATCGGGTTAAGGAAGCCAAGTCGATTTTAAGAACCGATCTGGGCAAAAAATTGACCATTGAAGAAATTGCGGAAAGGGTTGGGTACAACTCGAAATCGGTCTTCAATTCAGCTTTTATTATTGTGATGCTATTAATCATTCAGTTTAATTCATTTAGAAAAATGGTAATGATTGTAAGTACCATTCCACTGGGTGTTATTGGGATGGTCATTGGACTATTACTATTTGGGGTACCATTCGGGTTTATGGCCTTTTTGGGTGTGATTTCTTTAGCGGGAATCGTTATTAATAATGCTATCGTTTTGGTCGACAGAATAGAGATTGAAGAAAATGAAATAAAGAGAAAACCCCAAGATGCTATCATAGCTGCATGTTTACAACGTTTTAGACCCATTTTACTGGCCACTTTTACCACCGTATTAGGATTAGTGCCGTTGTATCTTGGTGGAGGTGAAATGTGGGAACCTATGGCAGTGACCATTATGATAGGTTTATTATTTGGCACCGTAATTACACTACTTTTCATTCCTGCTTTTTATAGTGTTTTGTACAAAGTCGATTATAATGGCTATGAGTTTGATGAATCACTTTTAGGTTAAAATATGTTTGGTAAGCTATTTCCATATCGATTCGAAATATTATTCTTTTCTCAAATAGCGATTCTTTTTGGGAGCTTATTATTTCCTTCAGAATTGTTTGAAGAGTACCTGTCTCCCATATTATTTATTCTTAATTTATTGGCAGGAATTCTAATGTTCTCTGCGAGTAAATCGAAAATGTGGTTTGTTACTATCTTATTAATTGTTGCCACCCTTTCTTTTGGCGTGGACATTTCAGAAATAAAAAATAAAGATGCCTTTAACTTTATGCATCTAGGGGCTTTTTTCCTCTTTTATGTGTTGCTTACTATAGAACTGGTGCGTCAAGTATGGTCGGCTCAAGAGGTTGGTAAAAATGTAATTTTAGGCCTAATAAGTGGTTATATTGCACTTGGATTATTAGGCTTTTTTATATGCATGACTATTGAAATGGCGACGCCTGGTTCCTTTAACGGACTTATTAATACTTTTGAAAACGGTGACGCTCGTGCCGATGAAATATTGTATTACAGCTATATTACATTGATGACGATTGGATATGGTGAAATGGTTCCGGTAACATCTGTAGCGCGCAAGGCTTCAATCCTTATTGGCCTTATGGGGCAAATTTATTTAGTAGTGCTTACCGCTATCATCGTAGGAAAGTATATCAATCAAAAAGTGATAAAATCGGATAATTAGATTCGAGTTACCGAATGCATTTTGACTAATCCTTATTCTTTCAATGCTTGAATAATCGGCAATCCAGTTGCCCCGTTAGGCAGTGATAGCTTTAAAAGGGTAGTTAGCGTTGGCACAATGTCTGTATTGTGAGTTGTTTTCAATGTAGAACCTTTTTTAATCCCCTTTCCATAAAAAAGCAAGGGTACATGGGTGTCATATTCATAACCGCTACCATGAGTCGACCCCGTTTCAGCATAAACGACCACAGAAGGTTTCAGTACATAAAGAATATCCCCACTGCGATCTATATGAAATCCGTTTTGCATAAGCCCTTCAAGGCCCTCGGTGAAATTTTGAGTCAAAAATTGTGTTCTAGTAAGTGCGGTTGCTATTTGCGGCTGATTCAATATAAACTGTTGAATGGTATCTTCCACTTTTGAATTAGTCAGTTTCATCGACTCCATAAGCTCCTTGTTCAAATACACCTGATTTCCTGAGATGTTGCGAATAACTTCCGTTGTTCCGTAAAGATTATAGACATATTCCCTCAGTTCATTTTTGAAAGTTCCTTCCTTGAAATACCCTCCAGGCTTACTATTTTCGTTGAGGTAATTTGGGTTTTCGGTAGCACCATGATCCGATGTAAGAAACAAAGTGTAATTCCCTTTGCCCAGTTGAGCATCCAGAGCCATTAGGAATTTTTCAAGATCATGATCCAATCGAACATAGGTATCCTGAATTTCCTTAGAGTTTGCTCCAAAATTATGCCCTATATAATCTGTACTTGATAAACTAATCAATAAAAAATCGGTATGGGCATCACGTCCCAACTTTTCCCCCTTCAGAGCCGCCGTAGCAAAATCCAATGTATAGCTGTTCCCGAAAGGAGTAGACTTCAATAGGTCGAATCCACCGTTTTCTTCTGAAAGAGCTGCCAAATCATAGGGAAAGGTCGGAGCCTCCTTGCCTTTGAAACCTCGTTCGAACCGGCGATCGTCTGGACCACTTTGTGTATAGGAATTGATATCATAAAGTGTTGTCCATGCTATCATATAAGCGTCCAATTGCTTCGAATCATTGAAAGAATGCACCCATTTGGGTAGTTTCTCTACATAATAGGAAGAGGAAATCCAGTGACCTTGCCTCTTACCTTTGAACCAATAGGCGGCGTTAGCGTTATGGCCCCCAGATATAACCGCTGCCCTGTCTTTAATTGAAATGCTGATCGTTTTGCCTTTCATCGCCGTTTCCTGTCTATTTACATCACCTATGGTATTGACCAATAAATTTTTTGGTGATTTTCGTTCGGACTTGCTTCCTGTTCCAATAGGCTCTACAGATGGGTCATAAACACAATAGAGACCTTCTCCAGCCTTGACATCATACCAAGAATTACTCATTATGCCGTGATTGCTCGGTGTTGTTCCAGTGTAAATAGCTGCATGACCTGGGCCCGTGTTTGTTGGGACATAATTAAGATAGTTATTCTTACAGAAGAAACCTTCGTCTATAATTCTGTTAAACCCACCTTCCGTAAAGTGTTCTGAAAATTTACTCAGATAATCATAGCGCATTTGATCTACCACGATACCAACGACCAGCTTGGGGCTTTGAGAATCACTTTGCCCCAAAAGAATAGCTACAGGAGCCATTAAAATGCTAATAAAAAATGAAAATCTAATTTTTTGTGAAAAACTCAATATTGAGGTGATTTAATTACAAGACATAACTACATTTTTATAAAGGTATTGTTTTCAAAAAAGCTATGCCCGATAAGAGTACAATTTATACGCATTAAGTATCTTTGACTATTGAATTTGACTATTGAATTTAGCTATGAATCGAACTTATTATTTATTTCTTGTTTTCAGTCTTGTTGTCATTGTAAATACTTGGGCTCAAGATTCGGTGGCAGAATTAACTGAAAATTACTACGGAATTGATCAAAAAAATAAGATCATTCTCTGCCATAATATATTAATTGACGCTCTAATTCAAAAGGATAGTACTCGGGATCGCCTCCAATTGGGCGACGCCTCCTATATTTTTATAAATCCTCCAACACAGTTGAAGCACACCGAGCGTTATTTAGTAGTAAATGTGGTTGATACCTTTCAACTATACATTACTTCGCTGCCAATTATAAAAATAGCGACTCCAGATACCATCGTTGATGAACCAAAAAAAATAGCTCGGATGAGTTATGTAGATTCAACTTCTAATTTTACAACTACCATCGGAATTGAATTGAGAGGGAATAGTGCTTTAAAATACCCGAAGAAATCCTATGATCTTGAGATTAGAAAGGACAGTCTTTCTGAAGTAAGTGCCGATTTGAAATTTGGACAGTTACGGAAGGACGATGATTGGATATTAAATAGTTTGTACAACGAACCGCTAAAGCTTCGGACTTATTTTTCCACCAAGCTCTGGTTGGAGGTCCATAAGCCTAGTTATTTGAGCCAAAAACCAAAGGCTAAAAGCAGTAATGACTTGGTTTTCGCTGAAGTTTTTTTAAATGAAACCTACGAAGGAGTCTATTTACTTTCTGAGCCCGTCGATAGAAAGCAGTTGCAACTTAAAAAAATGAAGCATGACACCGTTCATGGCGAACTTTTCAAGGCGAATCGCTATGCCGATGCCTCTAGTTTTGAAAAGGCACCTACATTCAATAACGCTTTCCCTACCTGGGGTGGTTTTCAAATGAAGTACCCTTATGAAAACTATCAGTCACATTGGGAGGGAATCTATCAATTTGTTGCACTTGTGTCCACTGAAGAAGACGAAGATTTTATCGCTCAAATCGAACAATATTTAGATTTGGACAACGCTATCGATTATTTCTTATTTGTGAATTTGTTACGCGCTACTGATAATCTTGGAAAAAACTATTTTCTAGCCCGACAAAATCATGATACGCCTTACTTTTTTGTGCCATGGGATTTGGATGGCGTATTGGGATGCATCCAGGATGGTAAATCCATTGCAACTACGAATGATTTATTGAGTAATGGACTCTTTAATAGACTGCTAGCGTCGAACCCTTCTAACTATAGGGGCCGACTATCAAAGCGTTGGGAAGAACTTAGGGCAACGATCTATAGTAACGACAGGCTCATTGAGAATCTTAAGGAAGCCTATTCTTTTTTAGATCAACACAAAATATACGAAAGAGATAGTTTGGTTTGGCCTAGTGAGAAGAATCCTATGAATGATCTTACTTATATGGAAAATTGGCTGAAGAAAAGGCTATTGTTCTTAGATGGTGTCTATAGCGATATGTGACCTTCCACTTACATTTTGACATCAATTACTTCTTATAATCCCAATTTGTTATTCATGGATGTAAAGACCTTTTTAATAAATTTTGGAGGGTCTATTCGATACCCAATATAAATTTTAGCATAGAACTTATCATTTAGGACGTGTGTATCGTCATCTTCATTGTACCAAGTGGATTCAAAGTTAAAATTTGCACCAAAAATCATTTTCCTTGAACTATAGCCAAGTTGGAATCCGCCACTTAAAGCGACAGGCCAGTAGGTATTATTCTCTTTCGTATTGATATCGTCATCGAATTCGCTCGAAAAACGAATCCCAATGGAGGGAGAAAGAAATGCAGAGGCATACCAATTTTTTTGAATCACCAACGTATAATAATAATCTGGCGCCAGACGCATATCAAAATCATCTTGATACGATTTAGAATCACCAACTTCAAAAGAAATTCGGGTATAACCATAACGAAAGCTGGGAACAAAACTCCCGGCACTTTTTAATTGCCATTCAGTATTGTATACTACATTTCTGAGAGAGAAATTGGGGTTTAAGACGTAGGAGGTCGAGCCTGCCCAAGTCGTAGTTTTAAAATCAGGAAATTGTAAATATGGACCTTCACCCTCGATCCAATCTGGAATAAAATCCCCCGTATTTTCGACATAAAACCCTTGAACTTTAGTGTATTTAAGTTCTTGCGTCCATTTCCCCAAAAAGAACCTGAATTCGTAATTGGTAAAAGAAGATTTCCCTTGAAGATCTTCATCATTATTTCCAGGAAGAAAATTGGGTGCAAAGCCAATGCTTAACCCAATAAATTCGTAATCGAGCGAGAGCGTAAGCCTATTCTGATTGTTGGCCAGAAGGTCCAATTCACCATCTAAAGGATCACTAACTTTATAAGAATCGGTTTGGGTATCGACATTTACCTTTAGAATTATTTTGTCAACGAAGGATATTATATTTGTTGAATCCTGCGCTACCAGCTGTTGACCAAAAACACCAAAACCGGAGCATAGGGTAATCCACAGAAAAATGGTTTTATGCATGTGTTTTTATTTCAGGATTGATAACCGATTTATTAATGGTATTTAAAGATAGATAAATTCATGAAATCAATTCAAAATTAGATCATTCCGAAGGGGAGTGTTGTTAACTGTTCTGTCAACAACATAAACCCGAACGAAAGTTGTGGGTTTCTTTTTGCGGAGAAGGAAGAATTATCTAGATTTTAATTTTCAAGATATATTTTTAGCACATCCGAATCACTTTAGGCTTGTTAAAGTATTCATAACCAATATACGATACTTGCTAATTATTCATTGTTTAATTATATTTGCACAAGATTAATCGATATATATTTATGGACATTATAATAGAAGCAACCATCTTTGAAAAAGCCAAAATGAGTAATATGACTACTAGTGATCGGGTGACAGCGTCAAGAGAAGCAAAACGACTTATTTTAGCAATCAATGAGATTTATAAAATGACAAAGGATACATCTTTAATGGATGTAATGAAGCGGTTAACCGTTAAGAAAAAAAGAATTGATATCCGATTAAAAGGAAGACCTGATTCAGGAATATAAGCATGCTAAAAAGCAACGAATTAAATGTTCTTGGAACAGCTTTAGAACCCTGTTGTACTAATCCTGCTACGGGATATATTAGGGATTGATATTGCAGAACTATTCAAGAAGATGCTGGTACTCACATCTTATGTGCTAGTGTCACTCAAGAATTTTTAGATTTCACAAAAACTGGGGGAAATGATCTTTCTACTCCAATGCCACATTGGGGCTTTCCTGGTTTAGCACCTGGTTCGAAGTGGTGTTTGTATATCTAAACGCGTCAATTGATTATCGCGACACCACAAAAACGCAGATTTGGACTTTGAGAAGGATCTAAAACTGATATTTGATTCTCCTAACACGCTAACGCAGCAAGAACAGGATGGAGTGTAAGGCTCAAAATAGTTATCTTATTTTGACTACAGGCCATCTGTAATTAATGAATAATACGTTCGATACCGCTGAAAACAATATCTTTACGATCCGTTTTAAAATACCATAAGATGAAATTAGATCTTACATTTTTTTTACTATTCGTTGGATCAATATCTTATGGTCAAATAGTTACTATTCCTGATGCAAATTTTAAGAATGCTTTGGTTAATGAGTTTACTATTGACTTCGATGGAGATGGTGCTGCGGATGGCGATGCCGACACCAATAACGATGGTGAAATTCAACAGAGTGAAGCTGAAGCTGCGCTTGGCTTGATTGTAATTGGTAGGTTTGTGGATTCCTTTGTTGGAATTGAAAGTTTCGTAAACTTAGTCTCTGTAAATATTAATAACAACAACGCGACTGAACTAGATTTGTCTTCCAACATCAATTTGACATCTATAAGGTCCATTAATAACGATCTAGTTTCTCTTATATTACCCAACTCTTCTACTCTTGAATCGTTGGAGTGTGCTGTAAATGAGCTAGTAACAATTGATTTTTCTCAAAGTATCAATCTAAATTTTATTGACATCGATGGTAACAATTTAACCGAATTAGATGTAACCAATAATACTGATCTAATCTATTTGGATTGTGATTTCAATGAGATTTCCGAATTGGATGTTTCCCAGAATATTATTCTCGAAATACTAGATGTTGAAGCTAATAATCTATCTTTTCTTGATGTTTCCAACAACCCTAATTTGAGAATCCTTGATGGTACATTTAATGAGCTTAACAATGTGATTTTGGAGAACGACAATCTTATAACTGTGAATTTAGATTATAACCTACTTACCACCGTTGATCTCTCTCAATGTCCCGGTGTAAGGGAATTTAGATGTACGAACAATCCTAACTTGGCCAACCTGGATATTAGTAACGGAACAATTACGGATTTTGACCATGTTATTGTGGATGACAATCCAAATTTATTCTGTATTCAAGTGGATGATGTTGCTTATGCAAATTCACAGGGATGGAAAAAAGATACATGGGCGAGTTATAGCAAGTTTTGCACTTTAGGAATCGAGAATAACCTCAGTTTGATTAATATTTCACTTACACCAAATCCTGTACAAGAATTTCTTACTATAATATCAGATTTCCAAATAGATGAAATACGAGTTTATTCATTGAACGGGGGACTTGTTTATGACTCACATGAATCTATTATTAATCTCTCACACTTGAAAAGTGGTATTTATTTTTCACTAATTATTATCGATGGTAAGGGCATTATTAAAAAGTTTGTGAAGGAATAATAATTTCGTTCAATAATACATTGGAGCAAAGCGAGACAAACAACAAAGTTCAGGGCCAAATATTCGTTCCTTGGAGTTTCATCAATCCACATTCCAATGGACGAACTTTAAAATCTCATAAGAAGCTGTTAATCAAATTTTTGCGAGATTTTTGTTTTTAAGTATGCGTACTTACGTATTTCTTTGGCTAATTTCTTTTAATGGAAATTGTTATCTTTGGTTATTCTCCCCTTTAATATTTTATAACAAGTTGCCTTTGTCCTCGTACAGTTTCGGGATAAACGTGATAAAATAGAGTATATAACAAGTTGGCAACAAGCTGAAAAATGAGATTAACAATTACAATTTTAGTTCTGATTTTATGCTTTTCGTCTTGTAAAGAAAAAGCAGAAAAAGAGCCTGAATCGGAAAAAGAAAAAACTGAATTAAAAGTTGAACCGACTGAAAAAGTAGATTTGACAAAAGTTCCTGATTCATTGGAATTGATAGCTGACAAAAGTCTGACTGGAGATTTTAACGGAGACATTAAAACGGACTTTGCCTCTGTGGTTAAAAATAAAAACAACCAAAAATATGGAGTTTTAATAATTCATAATTCCGCAAATCAAGAAAATTTCGTTTTCGGAGCAGGAAAAGAAATTGACCAAATGACGGATTTAGATTGGATTGAGGTTTTCGAAACTCTGCCGAAAGGAGAAATTGTCTCACCGACTTTAGTTGACGAAAAAACTGGAGACATAATCGGACAAGATGAGAACCGAAACTTTAAACTAATAGGAAACGGAATTTATATGAGTGTTGAGGGATCTCACGGTGGCGGAATTATATTTTGGAATGGAGAAAAATATAAATGGTATCATATAGAATAAAAAGCCAGTTGCCAACACCGTATAAAATTAAATACATTAGCACAAAACAGGACAGCAAGTTTTGAGGATGCTATAAATAAAACTTTAATATGTGGTACTGGGACACCAATAGAAAACAATCCAGCAATACTAAAAAGGGCTAATAAAAAAGTTGTAACAAATGCGGTTGTTTTGGCTATGGAAGACATTGCGAGGGCAAACGGAGAAATGGACTTATCCACCCGCTACTGGAATACCTTTTACTGCCAAGAAAAGCTTACTAGTTACTTAGGCAGGTATTACACAAGTTATTGCAAAAATAGATGGTGTACCACCTGTTGCGGAATAAGGAAAGCGCATATTTTAAACCAGTATTACCCAATAATTAGCAAATGGGAGGAACCTCATCTACTTACTTTATCGCTAAAATCTGTAACAGCAGAACAACTAAATGGACGAATAAACGAGGTTGTAAAAATCCTTTCTAGAATAATTGACCGATGCCGTAAAAGGCATGAGCGTGGCAAAGGAATGAAGATACTTTGTGTGAAGTCACTAGAATGTAATTTTAATGCCACTAAAAGAACCTATAACCCACACTACCATTTTGTAACTCCAAACAGGCAAACCGCTATTTATTTGATGCAGGAATGGAAAAAAGAATGGAATAAAAAGATTTTTCAAGCAGATGGAAAAGGGCAACATCTACGTAAAATAGAAAATGTAAAAAGAGACATGGTTGAGGTAATTAAGTACGGAGCAAAAATACTGAGCGATCCCGATCCAAACCATAAAAAGAAACGTAAAAAAGGGGATATGATTGGGCTACAAATTTACGCTAATGCCCTGCATACTATTTATAAAGCCATGGATAAACATCGTTTGTACAGAAGTATTGGGTTTAAGCTACCCAAAAAAACCACCCAAAGCAAGAATGAACCGTTTAGAGCCGCCTCAAATAGCGAACAATGGCTATACAAGCCCAAACAAATGGACTGGATTAGCACTAGCTCAGGAAAGCACTTTACGGAATACGAAATAGATGATTATCTCGATTATATTTTGAAAACCCAAATTGATAGAGAGCTTTGCTAAATTTGTTTTGTTATATTCAATATTTCTCCCCGGCAAAACTGAAAATAAAGATAAAAGCGGCTCTAAACCGCCACAAATCATATGCAAAACCGCTAGGCACTATTAGAAAACTGTAAATGGAATATTTCAAAGTAGATTCTAAGACAGAAATTTTATTTGATAATGATGATTTGGAAATAAAATCGAATGGAGTCATTCAAGCAATTAATCCCATAAGTCTATACAAATACTTTGCTTTGTCAGAATTTAGTCTTGATGCTCTTGAAAATAATTACGTTTATTTGAGTAACCCTAAGGATTTCAATGACCCATTTATGGTAATTAAAAAACTAGGGAGTTAATCGGTTACCGTTTAATAATCTTTTTCGTGATAGTGGTATGCTCGGTCTTCTTGTTTAATGCCAAAGAGCCTTCTATCGTGTCGAAAATTAGTTTTGGTAAAATAGGTGATATTTGGATTTATTTTTCTGTCCATACAGAACAGTATGAACAGAATGGAGTGGGATAATAGTAGTCAAAAAGTTGCCGTATTTTATGAACAAATAATGAAACCCCAACTCGATTGAGTTGGGGTTTGTCCTCTTTTGTTTTAAGTTAAAAGAACTATTTTTTTATAATCTTTTTAGCTAATTCACCAACATCTGTGAGTATTTTTAAAAAATAAATACCGGAATCAAGATCTATAACATTAATTTCATTGAGGCCTTGACTCTTGTTTTCGAAACTATAGACTTTCTTTCCATTTATGCTATAGATATGAATTGATAAAATCTCATTACTTGGAGAAGAAAGAGTTAATATGTCATTCACTGGATTTGGGTACACTCCAACATCAACCAATCTCTCATCATTAACAGCCAAGATTTGGTCGGAATAAATAGCTTGATCTCCATCTGAATTTGTCAAAGTCAAGGTCTTTTTATCCCCAACGGTTTCTATTAAATAGTTAAAACTATTAGGAGGAAAATCGGCATTAAAAAAATCATAAAAGTAGAGGTTTTGATAGCCTTCGTTTTCATTAAACTCACATCCAAATATTCCTGTTACGCAAGAAATTAAAGTAAAAGAATCATTTCCTCCATTAAAATCTATATCATTACAGGCGTGACTATCGCATACAACGGTATTAAAATCAACTAGTGATATATCCATCGGAATAACGGTGGCCTCTCCCTCTTCTCCTGGTGGATGGAACTCCTCACTATTCATAAAAAGATAGTCTAAATACCAAGTGGTATCCAATAGTTGAGGATCTTGTGCAAAGGATTGCATGGTACAAAGGATTGACAGTATTAAAAACAAATTTTTCATAGCTTATTGTTTTACTAGCGTTTGAGAGTTTTGAACTTCTCCATCACAAACCAAAATTACATTGTACAGTCCCACGGCAAAGGTGGACACATCTATTAAGGTAGAAGCGTCCTCTGTATCCAATATGTAATTGTCGCTGCTTCCCGTAATGGCATTGACCACCATAAGATAAGCAGAAGTGGCACCATCCGCAAGATAATTAATTGTTACTTGCGAACTCGTGGGGTTAGGTACTAAACTCTCAATACTATATGGATTTACGGTCACCTCTACAAGGTCGTAATCCTTAAAACCATCAATATCTGATACAATTTCCAGTTGATAGGTCGTTGTAATCTCAGGTGTAACGGTAAGATCGGTTCCAGAGTAAATAAGATTACCATCCGGGTCGTACCAGTTATAGGTGGCGGTCTCATTTATTTCTTCAGCGGAAATCGTGACCGACTCATTTATATCAATTTCTTCATCACTGCCAGCGTCAGCCGAGAATGCGTCACGGGGTTGTTTTCGTATTTCAAAGGTTTCTCCTCCAATAACCTCATTAGTAACGGCATCACGTTGTATCAAGTGGTACACATATTTGGTCTTATCCGTCATCTCAGCGATTAGGAAATTGAAACTTACGGTAACCGTACCAATTTCGTTTGGTGAGAATTGCAAATTTTCAATGAGAGCATGGTCATTTTCAACAATAATTTTATCATCTTGCCCAGTTGTTGCAAGATTGGTTGATACACTCCCTCCGCTTTCCCAAGCGTTATAGACTATGTTATCTAAGGTAATCGACACTTCGGCCTCATCATAGATTGCTTTTCCTGTTTCTCCCGCTTCTTTGACGAGTTCAAGATTAAAACCGTGGGTTTGGTCGTAGGGGTTGCCCACAGCCACTGCAACAGCTACCGGAGAAGGAACATCTGGAATAATATCAATCACGGTCATATTTTTCCAAGCAATGTTGTTGTTGTTAATTACATTTTCCGTAATTAAGTCTCCTTCAATGAAGGTCATTGGGTCATCTGCGGATTCAATGCGCGCTAACAAACAGAAGTGCCATGGGTTGTCATTAATATTAATATAGTCTTCTGGATTGGGGACGCTCCACTCAAATTCCAATGTTGCACTTTCCCCAATTTCCAATGATGGGAGGGTAAGTGTACCTACTTCATCCCCCATGAGTACAAAATTTCCAGAACCTATTGGGTCTTCAATAGTAAAGTTTCCTTCCCAGTGTAAGGGCCAAGTCAAGGCCGTATTGGCTTTAGCCCAATAGAGCTTTACAACATCGGTACCTGAAGAAGTCACGCAACTGTTATTAGTTACCCTAACGTATGCGTAGTTAGGGTTAATAGGGTCATATTCTGGATTTTGATGTTGGTCAATGTAGCTACCATCGTTTAAGTTACGCACCCAAATATCACGGCTAAACCAGGGTATATCAGTTTCGGTATCGGGTTCTACAAAGAGATCCAAAGGAGAGTTTTGCATGGCCAAATCCACAGTAGCAGAGGGATTCACCATGCAATCCGCCGTCTTGACTGCTCGATAGGCATTAATGCGACCAGTCCCCAATAAACCAATATAAGGTTCATTATATGGAATGTGGTAAATGTCATCAGTCGTATTCTTAATTATATCCCTTACTTCTGCTGCGGTAAGACTGGGATTTGCCGAAAATACTAAGGCAGCAACCCCTGAAACGAATGGGGTTGCAGAGGATGTGGTGAAAGAAAACCTCACGCCTTCTGGATGTTCATCAAATAAATTTGTCAGAACAGGTGTAAACCCCGTTGGCGAAACAACGTCTATTTTATCGCTATGCGTATGAGTATTAGTATTTCCCTGAATATGAGGTTTAAGAGGGTGTACGTCTTTCCAAGAACGTGGTCCATAAACAAAGCCGGTTGCAGGATTTATGATATTATGATTGAAGTGGATAGGAAACCTATGCCCAACACTGGTTACACCTATCGTGGTATCATATGCAGCCGGATAAGTGTAAGCGTTCTGGGCAGTATTACCAGCGGCAGCAATAATTAGGGGAGGATTTGGGTTTAAAGGAGTTGGTAGTAAAGCAATTTCAGCCATTACAAGATCAAGGTCATCTTTAGACCCGCTGTTTTCAGGAATAGACCAACTACAATTTACTACTCTAACTCCAGGATATTGAGCTAGCTGTAAGAGACCATTGATTAACGAAGGAGCATTGTTTTCACAGTTACCAAACACCAATTTTGAATTATATGCCAGACTTGCTACATGGCTATTATTATTAGTTTTTGCGGAAATTATTCCCGAAGTAGCAATACCATGAGCCTGATTGGTTGGAAAAATGTTATATATGATTAATTCATCAACAAATTGTCCATCTAAATCCGGATGAACTAAACTTGCAGCCGAATCATCAACACCAATCAAGACACTTGGATCTCCAGTAGTAATCGTCCAAGCCAGTGTAGTTCTCAAAAGGTCTAATGCGGTATTTCTTCCACCAAGAATTGGATCATCATAATCATTTGGTGAAACAAATAGCACTTCCTCTGCCAACCTATTTTCTGTTTCATCAATCAAAAAGAGTTTTTCTACCTCGACCCTGTCATAAATAGTTTGGAAATCAAAGTTTCCAGACACACGTAAATGATAAACCCTTTGTAATTCGGGTGTCTGGGCTGTTGGATACATTTTATTTATTTCAAAAATAGTATTAGTGTTTAAACTTTCAGCAAAACTTGAATTGGTCATACTAAAGGTCAAAGTTCCATCAATATTGGTGGTTGTCTGAATTGGCCCCAAATCGAATCCATCACCAATTTTTAAATAATAGCTAAAGGTACTTTGTCCGTAAGAACTTATCACTAATGAAAGAAATAAGAACAAAAGACTTCTTTTAATTTTTGACATTGTCATTAAATTTTTGAGCTAAATAAAATAAATCACCAATAGTTAAAAAGGCAATTGAAATTTAAGGGGAGAGATTAAAGATGTACAATTTATCCAATAATCAATCAGTAAAAGTTTTTTCATAATTATTGAGTTTTTGTTTGCTCCTTTACTCAAAGGAGTGTTCATACTGAATTAATTGAGTTTCAAATATATAAATATATTTTATATAAGGCTTCATATATGAAGCCTTATATGTAGTGCCTTTATTTTTTTGTTTTACTAATACCTTTAAATTTTCTTAAATGATATTAAAGCTATGATGTATTCTGATGAAAAAGAGGTGTTTAGGTGTTTCGGCAACAGAATTAAAGTCTTACGAAAAAAATATAAGTTATCTCAGTCCGCATTGGCTGGAAAAGCTGAATTAGAAAAGTCACTTATCCAACGAATAGAGAGAGGCTCGAACGTTACCTTAAAAACACAATTGCGTTTAGCAAATGGTTTTGATATAAGTCTTTCGGAATTATTAAATTTTTCTTTCCTTGATAATTCTAAAAAATAAGATATCAAATAGATATCTGGGTTCAAATTATTTTATTGAAACAACAAATATTATTCAGCTTTTACTTTGGCAATGGAAAAGTGATAAGTGGGTGTTTTTGGGATAAAAGCATTTGTTTGGTTGATAAGTTTTATTCTATTTAAAGAACCCTTTGCTTTCAAAGCGAGAAAAAGTTAACTCAGAAAGAGCTTGAATTACGTGCGGAGTTGGAAAAGTCTGAAACTCAGCGTTTGGAGCGTGGCACTAACACCACATTCAAAACGATGATAAAAATCGCTAATGCCCTTGATGTTGATTTGACGAAGATTGTTGTGTTTCCTAAAAACCAAGAGGTGAAATAAAGAAGGGGTTTTTCGGAATAATTATTTCAAAAATTACTTAAAGACATATACTAAACTCGATCAATTCTTTGACGAATAGCAAATTCAAGGACTGATTTACCTCCTCTTTCCATATCAAAATTTGAAAGGTCAACTTTTTGCGCAAAATCGGGACCTCCGTGTTTTGAAAGATAAAACCTGCTTTCATCATTAAAGAGAGTAGTAATAGCTAAGTCCATTCTTGCATTCAAAATTTCTCTTAAAGCTTTCTTGGCTTCTTTACCACCCATTTCTCTCCCTTTAATTTTCTTATTTTCTTGGTCTTCCACTGGACATAATTCAAAGTATAGAAATGACTCCAAGTAAAATATATTCTCGGGTTCGCAATTCTCTCAAAAAATTATCGGTTAAATCGAAAAGCACAAGAATCAACTCATTATTGACATTTAAATCGGCAAATAAGGGGTTTCATTTTTTTCACCAGACTGGGGAATACATATTCATTGAATTACCTAATCAAAAAAAAGCCTTATTCTATTTCATCTAAGCTACTTTTGATGATAATTCTAGATGCCATCAAGAGGCACAAATAATTATCAAAGATGTATATTAAAACTGCGCCAATCATATCAAATAGAAATACAATAAAACTCCTGTTCTGGCACCTATACGGACACCCATAAAAACAAAGCCCCGTCATCATTACGATAACGGGGCTTTTTGCGGAGAGTAAGGGATTATTACATGATCCCATAATGGGGAAATAACACATCAGTTAAGTGCTTCGGCCTATCGGCTTGGAGCATTTTTCAGCTTATTCCATCCTTGAAAGCTGTGCTTTCAGATTCCATATACTAAAAAATGCTCCACATCTATGATGTGAAGCATTTAATTGATGCGGAGAGTAAGGGATTCGAACCCCTGGAGGTGTGACCCTCAACAGTTTTCAAGACTGCCGCATTCGACCACTCTGCCAACTCTCCAAAGTGTCTCATCAGGTATTCCCTGATTGCGGGTGCAAATATAAGATGCTTTTTCAATAAAAAGAACCTTTTAATTAATTTATTTGAGCGCAATCTAAGTTGCTACTTTTCTGATTAAAATAAATGCCTTAACCTTGGCTATATGAATCAGTTTTCCGAAAGAAACGGCATGGATTCGTTCTACTTCGCTACCTTCTATTTATTAGGATTGTTCGCCTTGTCAGCACTCCCGGTAGAGACCAACAAATTAAAATTCCGAAGAAATAAAACATGACAGGACTTAAATTACAGCTAGACGTTCTATTTTTGTACTATGGAAGAATGGTACCACTATGTCCTTTTAATTGGCGTTGGTTTTGCGGTTGGTTTTATTAATACCGTAGCTGGAGGAGGGTCATTATTATCTCTTCCGGTGCTTATTTTTCTAGGTCTTCCTCCCAGTGTAGCCAACGGAACCAACCGTGTGGCTATTGTTATTCAGACGGCCACGGCTGTTGCTGGGTTTAAAAGTAAAGGGGTTTCAACTTTTCCATTTAATGCTTATTTAGGGGCATCCGCACTAGTAGGTGCTATTATAGGAGCCCAAATTGCGGTAAATGTCGATGGGGCTTTATTCAATCGGATTTTGGCGATTATCATGGTGACGGTTATTGTGATCATCA
>Ga0256847_1000126_pt1 | contig 52552 bp, 45 predicted proteins | sample TeddybearmetaG_FD_189099 | JGI IMG/M metagenome (GOLD analysis project Ga0256847, IMG submission 189099) | Hydrothermal vent microbial communities from East Pacific Rise, Pacific Ocean - Teddybear | ecosystem: Environmental > Aquatic > Marine > Hydrothermal vents | place: Pacific Ocean: East...
AGGTGTTTACCCAGCTTTCTGAAAATATATATCCTGAGGTTAAATGTCAGAGTGTTTATGGTGGCGTAAAAATTAACCCGCAAATGATGGCTTTAAGGGGAGGCGCTGATGTTTTGGTGGCTACACCAGGACGTTTGCTTGATTTGGTAGACCAAAATGCCATTAAATTTAATCAAATCAAAGCATTGGTTATTGATGAAGTTGACCGTTTGATGAAAGGCGATTTTCAGGAAGAAATAGAACGCATCAGTAAGTTGTTACCTAATAAGCGCCAGAATCTGATGTTTACAGCGACTTTTCCAGAAAGTATTAGTCAATTGGTTCGAGAAGTGCTGAATGAACCTGAAATTATTAATATGGACGAGTTTGTTGATGAGCTGGAGATTGAGCAACGCGTGATTACGGTGAATCATCATCAGAAAAATGATTTATTAGCACATCTGTTGCATGAAAATGATTGGCAACAGGTATTGATTTTTTGTAGTGCCAAGCGTACTTGCGATAATCTGGTTAAAAAGCTGGAAAAAAGGAGTATTGCAGCGGTTGCCATGCATAGTAACAAAGAGCAATCTAAACGTATGGCTGCATTAAAGCGCTTTAAGGCAGGAGAAATACGCGTTTTAATTGCAACCGATGTGGCGGCACGGGGGATTGATATTGAACAGCTGCCTTGTGTGATTAATTATGATCTGCCTAGATCACCTAATGATTATGTGCATAGAATTGGGCGTACGGGGCGTGCAGGACAAAAAGGACTTGTTATTTCTTTAATTGCCCATCATGAATATCAGCACTTTTCAGTGATAGAAAGACATAATGCACTTAATTTAGAAAGAGAGGAATTGAAAGGTTTTGAGGTAGACGAAGTGCCTCCACCCTTACCGCGCAAAAGTCCTAAAAAGAAAAAAGCAAAGTTAACTAAAAAACAAAAAGCGAGGCAGTTTAAAGAACAACAAGCTGTTACACAGGCTGAGAAACTAAGAGTTGATGATAATGTTGAGGAAGAAGAGCCCGCTGTGAATGCCCATATCTGGGGGAAGTTATAATTTTGGGGGTTGGTTTGGAATATTCAGGATGCAGGACCAGTGATATTTTGTAGTGGACTCCTTAAGGATAATTTTCCTGAGTTAGAATTGCCAAAATGACGGCTTTTTTCATTACCATTTAATAACTGGGAATGATCCAATAGATTTTTTAAAAGTCATTTACCACAATGTCATTAAGCTGAGGCGATTTTATAGTATGTGCTGACTTTAGGAAGCGTATCAATTGAGAAATGAGAAATATGCGCTTTGTTTCTCAGCACACCCCCATCGAATTTTTTAACTGAATATGGCTGTTAACCTATTGCAGGTTACTCTCAATTTTGACTTGAAACTGGATTAACTTCACAAACGATGTCATTCCGACCAGCGGGAGGAATCTTGAGTCTAAGTCATTACTGAGCACCAAGATTTCTCGGCAACACCGCTTCGCTGCTCCTCGACAACTGCACCTGCGTTATTCTACTACACACCCTCCATGGCATTATGCATTGCCCTACCTTCTGTGTAAACCACAGGGAAGTGGTGAATGCAGATATTGCAAGGAGCAATATATCTGTCCATACAAGTCGTCCCGCTGGTCGAAATGACAGTTCATTAAAGTCATTAAAACTGTCAGGAGTGACGTATTCTTAAGCGATGATCTTTTTATTTGAGGAGAAGAGGCTGCTTAATCTCGTCGTTAAATAGATATAACCTAGTAATTAGACTACACTTAATCAACACACAATTTAATGTGATTGTGGATGAATAATTATGTGAATAGAGGCAAGTTTTCAATAAATAATTTGTGTCTCTTATATTGAGAAAGGATATGCTTAAATGTTTACGGTTTTAATTTATTCTGTACTGAGTGGGATTTTTTTTATTTTAGGCTGGTTCTTTAGTAAAAAAATTCAAAAAAATGTTTATGACGACTTGTTATTAAATCAAGAAAAGTTACATGAAGAAAACCGGCAAGATCTTTTAAAAGAGCAAACTGTAATAGCGGATCAGTTTTTTCAAGCTAATCAATTAGATTTGGAAGAAAAAGGACAAAAACTAAATAACGCATTTCTGGAAAATGGACAAACCATTGAAGCAATCGCCGCTGAATTGAAAAACGCGCAAACTGTGGTGGATAATGCATTTTCTTCTTTACCCGATATTTATACCTCCAGCCAAAGAACCAAGGATGCGACCCAAAAAAGTAAATCAAGCATAGATGCACTTTCACGCTCGGTTGATTCCTGGCAAGGTTCAATGCAAACACTGCAAAATATTCAAGGTTTAATTGATGCAATTCATGATAAAGCAACCCAGATTCGCGATGTTTCTTCTGAGGCAAATCTTTTAGCGCTCAATGCATCCATTGAAGCAGCCAGAGCGGGTGAACATGGTAGAGGATTCGCTGTAGTTGCTACCAGTATGCGTGAACTTTCAAATAAAAGTGCAGATGCGACTATAGATATTAATTCGGCAGTTGATAAAACACGTACAGAAGTCAGCAAAATTATTGAAGGTATTTCAGATAGTGTTAAATTGTTAACAGATGTTTCTTCGGGTGTAACTGACAGCTTTGCTGAAATTGAAAATGAAGTCGGGAACATTGATTCAATTGCACAAACCGCTTTATCTGATGCTGAATTATCAAAAAATAAATTTTTATCAATTAATACAGAGGTAAATACTCAGCTTGAAAGTATTACCCGATTGTTAGCTGATACCTTAGGCGAAGTTACCGGTAGTAAAATTGAAGATGTCTCTGTTAGTGATGATTTTTCAACTATGAGAATTATCGATGTGCGTAGGCCTGATGAATATAATGGCGAACTAGGGCATATACCCGAGGCAGAATTAATGTGTTTACAAGATAATTTTGATCAGCATTTACAACGTTTAGATAAAACAGCGCCTCATTTATTTGTCTGCCGAAGTGGCGGTCGATCGGCCAGAGCAGCAAGAGTGGCACTGGGTCACGGGTTTAAACATATATACAATATGCAGGGAGGGATGCTGGAGTATTGTAGAGTCAATGGAACGCCAGCAAACGCTTCAGTACCTGCGCCAACACATTCACAATAGGTTGCGCAGTTTCTTTGTGCAAACATTTAAACTGGTTCTATAATGAGTATTATTTCGAGGAAAAACAGTGATTTTCAGACAACTATTTGATAAAGCAAGCTGTACCTATACCTACTTAATTGCAGATCTTGAAAGTCACGAAGCGCTTTTTATTGATCCTGTTGAGAGTAATATTGATGATTATCAGGCTTTGCTCAAAACCTTAAATTTAAACTTAGTCTATTCTTTTGAAACCCATGTCCATGCCGATCATATTTCTGCAAGCGGTTTATTAAGGCAAGCAACGGGGGCAAGTACCTGTATTGGTTTGCATTGCGGTGCAGAAACTGCAGACTATCAATTAGAAGGCGATGAAACTTTTACTCTGGGTGCTCGTGTTATTATTAAAACGTTAGGCACACCGGGACATACACTTGGAAGTATGAGTTTTTTATGTAATGATCGCGTTTTTACTGGAGATGCTTTGTTTATTGGTGGTTGTGGGCGGACTGATTTTCAAAATGGAGATGCTGGCGATTTATATGATTCTGTCACTCAGAAAATATTTTCCTTACCTGGTGAAACACTGGTTTATCCTGCCCATGATTATAAAGGAAATTTTGTGAGTTGTGTTTTTCAAGAAAAAACCAAGAACCCACGACTGGCAGGAAAAACCAGAGAAGAGTTTATTGAAATTATGGACAACCTTAATTTACCCATGCCTAAATTATTAGATAAAGCGGTACCGGCTAATCTTTATTGCGGTATTGAAGAGGAAGAAGCTCAGCAAATGGCTAATGCCAGCGAGTTTAATCAACCAGGTAGAGAGCGTAGAGGTGTGCAGGGTAGTATTAATCATGCCAAGAATAGAATAAAGCAAGTTGATCTAGCCACTGCAAAAAATATGATTGAATCCAATGAAGTTATTATTCTTGATGTGCGCGAGCAAAATGAATATGAACTTGGACATATTGAAAATTCTATATTACTACCCAGGGGCAGAGTTAAAGCGGAAGTTGAATCGGTACTGACGGGTATAGATAAGGATAGCAATATACTTATCTATTGTGCTTCTGGAAACCGTTCAGCGCTTGCCGGGAATGTAATGCAAGAACTCGGCTATTCAAATATTGTATCCTTGATAGGTGGTTATATTGCTTGGAAAAGGGGTTGAAATAAAGATAAAAAAGCAGAATTTACTATCATATATTAATGATTCATTATATTATGATGAATTGTATTTGTAATTGTATTTTTTTTGGTTTAAATATATTTAATTTCTCAATTTAGAGTGATTTTAACCTTTCAGGAGTTTTTTATGATTTTTAAACAGTTATTTGATAAAGAAAGTTGCACCTATACCTATTTGATTGCCGACCTGGATAGTAAAGAAGCTATCTTCATAGACCCTGTTGATAGTGAATTAGAAGGTTATCTGGACTTGTTAAAAGAATACAATTTGACTTTAAAATATTCACTTGAAACGCATGTGCATGCCGATCATGTCACCGCAAGCGGTCAATTAAGACAACTATTAGGGGCAAAAACTGCGGTTAGTTCCCTATGTGGTGCTGAAAGCGCAGATGTTCAAATTCAAGACGGTGACACTTTTGAGTTGGGTGAAAATGAATCAATTAAAGTAATTTCCACACCTGGTCATACACCTGGTAGTACTTCTTTTTTATGGCGTGACCGGGTATTTACGGGAGACTCTTTACTAATAGGTGGATGTGGGCGTACTGATTTTCAAGGCGGCGATGCCGGTGCACAGTATGACGGTATTACTCAGCGGTTATTTACTTTGCCTGATGATACTATCGTTTATCCTGGACATGATTATAACGGACACTGGATTAGTAATATTTCACAAGAGCGATTAACTAATCCCCGCTTGGCAGGAAAAACTAAACAACAGTTCATTGAGATTATGCAAAATCTTAATTTACCAAAACCTAAGTTAATTGATTTGGCAGTGCCAGCAAACCGTTATTGCGGTATTGATGAAGAGCAGGCAAATCAAGCGGCAGAACCACGTATTGAAGGTTCAGACCCCAAACGTCAGAATGCATCTATGCAAGACCTGATTATGGCGGCCAAGAAAAATATAACTGAACTCAGTCCAGCAAGAGCTAAAGAAATTATTAGCAATAGTGAAGTATCTATTATTGATGTAAGAGAAGAGAGTGAATTTGCAGCGGGGCACCTGGATAATGCAATTTTATTACCACGGGGAGTTCTTGAGTTTAAAATTGCAAATTTCCCTGAATTAGCGGATAAATCTGGCGCAATTATCGTCTATTGTCGTACCGGAGGACGTGCAGCCTTATCTGCTAATACACTGCAAAATATGGGCTATACCAATGTCTTGTCGATTGCGGGTGGTTATGAGGCTTGGAATCAACAAAATTAAAGAGTAGTATTACACTAATTATATATCAACTGGAGCATGGTTTATAGCGCAAGCTATTGATTTTGCTGCCAGCTGATTTTATAGGAATATTGCTTTGTTAGGATGTGGCTAAATGATAATTATTTGTACTAAGATATTTAAGTCGTATTGTATTCTAAGCCATATCTCTGCTAATTTTTAGAACAAAGCGATATTTCCATATGTACATAGAGAGTTGCTTACTTGGGAATTTAAGATGTTGAATATTTTTTATTGAGGAGAAATATATTCAACGTTTCTGCCTTGGTATTCAAGTAATAATAAATAATGTACGATTAAAATTATAAAAATATAAAGTGAGGAAAAATGTCTGAACAACACCATTCTGTACTAATTGTAGGTGGCGGAGCTGCTGGGGTATCAGTAGCTAATAATATGCACCGAAAAGACTCATCAATTGATATTGCCTTGATTGAGCCCTCTGAAAAACACTACTATCAACCTGGATTTACGATTGTCGGGGGTGGTGCTTATACACTGAAAAGATGTACTAAAAATGAGGCTGATTTAATAAACCCTGGTATTAACTGGATTAAGGAATATGCTGAAAGCTTTCAACCCGACGACAACAAAGTGACTTTAAAGTCCGGTGATGTGATCAGTTATGATTTCCTTGTTGTATGTCCAGGTTTACAATTAGATTTTAATAAAATTGAGGGTCTGGAAGAAACCTTAGGTAAGAATGGGGTATGTACCAATTATTCAGTTAATTTTGTTGAATATACTTGGGAAACTTTACAAAAAATAGAATCAGGTAACGTCTTTTTTACTCAGCCCCCCATGCCAATTAAATGTGCGGGTGCTCCTCAAAAAATCATGTACCTGGCTGCTGACCGTTTTCGTAAAAAAGGGATTGCGGACAAAACCAATGTCGAATTTTTCAATGCCGGCCCTGGTATGTTTGGTATTCCTTTTTTTGCTAAAGCACTGAGTAAAGTTGTTGCTGGTTATGGAATTAAAACCAATTTTGGACATAACCTGGTTGCCATTGATGGAAAAGCTAAAACAGCAACATTTGAAACCGCGGATGCTGATGGCAATAAAACCACAGTAACAAAAGAATTTGACATGATTCATGTTACTCCACCTCAAAGTGCTCCTGATTTTATTAAACAAAGTCCCTTGGCAAATGAGGGTGGCTGGGTAGATGTTAATCAATTTACATTACAGCATAATAAATATAGCAATGTTTTTGGCTTAGGTGATGCAACATCTACCCCCAATGCTAAAACCGCTGCAGCAGTACGTAAACAAGTACCTGTTGTAGTTGATAACATTTTTAAACTAAAAGTCAGTAAAGAGCTTGTTGAAGGTTATGATGGTTATGGCTCTTGTCCATTAACCACCTCATTGAGTACTTGTATGGTTGCAGAGTTTTCTTATGGTGGAAAAGTAACACCCTCATTTCCGTTTCTTGACCCTAGAACCAATAGCCGGTTTTGGTGGTATGGTAAAATTTTTGGATTTCCATGGTTGTACTGGCACATAATGATTAAAGGTATACGTTTTGATGTTCCGACTAAAGAGTCTTATGTGGAAAAGTTAGTTAAAGAAGATGCTGAGTCTTAAATAATCAATGGTGGCTTAAGGCAACAGGCGTATTTTTCTATATGCCTGTTTGTTTAACAAAAAGTTAAATAACCTCCGTGCTAATTGGTAAATGTGTATTTGATATTTGTTTAAACGGTAATTGTAACAACTTATTCCATATGCTATTTTTATTATATTTTGTAGATATATGTAGGTAAGCACTATGTCTAATCGTGAGTCTGATAAAACCCGGAAATTACTTGCTACCATTCAAAAGCTGGGTAAAAGTTCTGAGGAAACAACACAAACTGTTCAAAAAATAAAAGTAATCAACAATTCGCTGGTAGAAATAACCCAAAAGCAATATAAAGTTGTTAATCAAGTTTTTGCGGATGGTGAACAGATAAAAACATTACTTTCTGAATCAGTCAATAAAGCTGACAATTCTCTTTCAGTATTGAATGAAACCGTGCAAAAAATGGAAACTGAATTCAGTCGTATTGAAGAAAGTATACAGTTGTTTGATAAAATAAGAGAAAGTACACAATCGCTCAATAATGTAGCCCGACATACAAAAATGTTAGCACTTAATACTGCTGTTTTAGGTGGATCATTAGGTATAGAAGGAAGTGGAATCAACATTGTTGCAGATGAAATGCAGGAATTGGTTAAAACCTGTGAACAGGTATCTAAACATATTGATAGTGTAGTCACGTCTGCTAGAGATAATGTTCAGAGCATAGTCGAACTTAATAGAGGTTATATGCAAGCCAGTCTCAAAAACACCTCATCAGTAGAGCAAGCATTACAAACATTAATTAGCCTTTTTAAAGGCAATGAAAACAGTCAATCTGAAGAGCATGGTCCCTCAGTAAATTCAATCATTACTGCTGTTGGAGTCATTGAACAATTAGCAAACCAGGTGACAGGTATAGTAGACGAGACTAAATTAAATTCAGAAAACCTCAATAATGAAGTTGAGGTGTCTAATCAGGCACTTTCTGATTTAATCGGTGTTGTGACTAATACGCCTATTACTAATCTTTCTCCAACACAAGCACTTGAACAGTTATCATTATTCCGCATTATTGATGTTAGACGCCCTGATGAATTTAATGATCAGTTAGGACATATTCAAAATGCCAAACTGTGTACTATTAATGAAACCAGTTTTAAACAAAAGCTTAAGTCTTTAAACAAAAACCATCAATATCTATTTGTTTGTCGCAGTGGAGGTCGCTCTTCACGCGCAGCGCGAGTTGCCCAAACTTTGGGATTTACACACATATTTAATCTGGATGGCGGTATGTTAGCCTGGGATAAATGTCATTTACCGGTAGCAAAAAAATAATTTATAGGCCCCTACACTCATGGCTTCAATACAACCCAAGCAATGGATCTACAACTGTTTTCCTATTACTGGCTGGTTAAAAAACTATTCAAAACAAGATTTTAATGGTGATATATTTGCAGGCATTATTACTGCCATCTTATTGGTTCCTCAAGGAATAGCTTATGCCATGTTAGCTGGATTACCTGCTCAGATGGGTTTATATGCCAGTATTCTCCCCCCCGCTATTTATGCGTTATTTGGTACAAGTAAAACCTTATCAGTTGGTCCTGTGTCCATTGCGGCTATCATGATTGCCAGCGTCTTATCTGCTCCTGAAATTACTGTACTGGGTAGTTCGGTGGAAAATGCCATTATTTTAGCGGCTGAAGGTGGATTGATATTATTGCTTATGGCAATGTTAAGAATGGGCGGATTGGTAAACTTTATCAGTCATCCTGTTTTATCTGGTTTTACTAGTGGTGCAGCAATATTGATTGTATTAAGTCAAATACCTCACTTACTTGGGTTGTCAAGAAATCAATGTGGTATGGATTTTTCTTGTTATGGTGATTATTTACAGCAGATAAATCAATACACAATGGCGCTTGGTTTTTGCAGTATTACATTTCTAATACTGTTTGGCTCCCCACTATCAGCAATTCTAAAAAAGATTAATGTGAATAAGGTTTATGTGACAGGCATTAGCAAATGCGCACCATTATTAATTGTTGTTATAACAACATGTATAGTGGCCATCTATCAATTTTCAGAATTACATCATGTGGCCATTGTTGGAGAAATTCAATCTGGTTTTCCAAAGATTGGCTTTGACTTTATTAATAATTCGGCTCAATGGAAAGCATTGTTGCCTAGTGCAGCATTTATAGCCATTATTGCTTATGTAGAAAGTGTAGCGATTGCCAAAGTGACGGCTAATTTAAGGAATCAAAAAATAAACCCAAATCAGGAATTATTAGCTATAGGGGCTGCTAATATAGCAACTGCATTTTCTGGCGGTATGTCTGTAGCAGGGGGGTTTAGCCGGACTATGGTTAACTTTTCTGCGGGTGCACGTACCCAGATGGCGATGTTAATAGCCGTCATTCTACTCAGTATCGCAGTTATTTTTTTTACCGAACAATTTACTTATATTCCTAAAGCTGCCTTAGCGGCAATTATTCTTATTGCTATTTCACCACTAATAAAACTACGTGGAATTATTAAAACATGGAAGTATGACAAAGGGGATGGTACAGCTGAACTTATTACTTTGCTGGGTGTGCTTATTTTAGGAATAGAAGAAGGTATTGTGCTGGGTGTAATAATCACCATTGTAAGTTTTTTACGTCGAACCAGTCGACCACATATTGCTGTCGTAGGTCGAATAAAAGAGACTGATCATTTTAGAAATATTAATCGACATCAGGTGGAAACCTGGGAGAATTTACTACTGATTAGGATTGATGAAAATATTAGTTTTGCTAATGTAAGTTATATTATCGATTTTATAGAAGACAAAGCACTTGAATATGCTAATTTAGAACATCTGATACTAATATTTTCATCGGTAAGTTATATTGATACTACAGCTTTAGAAGCTTTGGAAACACTGGTTAATTCACTCACTAAAAAAGGGGTTATACTCAACCTTGCAGAAGTTAAAGGTCCTGTTATGGATAAACTGAAGCAGACAGATTTTTTGCATCATTTGAATTCTGGTGAAGTGTTTTTTCAAACCATTGATGCAGTTGAAAAACTAGAACAGAAAAAGATGTAAATACTTAGGAACGTGCACAGAATGACTTGAACAATTTACTTGTATTTTTGCTTGTCTCCTTCGTTGTAGAAAAAGTTGCGTAGCTTGCTATGCGCCTATTGCTACCCCTTGAATACAAACAAAAATACCACGCCAATTGCCCAACTTATTCCGTGCGCATTCCTTAAGTATCACTGGGCAACAGCATATAAAATCAAGCTGGCTGACCCCATGTTTTCCGAGATGTAAGGATCTTTGGGGCGCAGTGCTTTAGCCTGCTTTTTCGGCAACCAAAGCAGGCTAAAGCACTGCGCCCCGTTATGAGAGCAACCCATCAAACCAAAGTTGATGGAACACTAGTACTCCATCAATGTTGTATTGATGAGTACAGAAAGCCGATAAATGGCCATCTGCGTTGTTGCACTCGTTTGGATTAGCCTGCTAGTCCTTCACTCGTGTGCCTAGCAACTAAAACTCCCTATACCCATCAATGCAACAATGACAGAGTACTAGAAAGATCAGTTGGACATGGAATTATTGTGCAAGAAATTGGTTTCACAGTGGCTTAACAAGTTTTACAAAAAGAAACCGTGAAGCCCTGTAAAATCAATATCCTGTACATGAAAATGGAGCGACATAATGAACAAGCAATTATTGATATTACGTCATGCTAAATCTGACTGGGGGCTTAATGTCAGGGATTTTGATAGACCACTCAAAAAACGTGGTAAACAAGCCGCTCAACGCATGGGTTTATGGTTACAACAACAAGATTTAGTACCCGATTACATTCTTAGTTCTCCTGCAGAAAGGGCCAAAACTACTGCAGAGAAGTTAACCGAAGCAATGGATTTATCCGTTAACTTGGTCCACCATGATTCTCGACTTTATGCCGCTGAATTGGATGATATAATAGCTGTATTATCAGATTGTCCGCAACAGGCAAAACGAATATTGCTGGTTGCACATAATCCAGGGCTGGAAGAATTGATAGAGTTTTTACATAAAGATAGCCTACAAATACCTGAGGATGGAAAACTGCTACCCACTGCAACATTGGCAGTATTAGCTATGCCTGATGATTGGTATTCACTCCCCAAGAATTGTGCAGAAGTCTTGTCTATTACCCGCCCGGTAGATCTTCCATGAACCTGGAAAACAATTGCGCATGAAGCTATAACATAATATGACTATTAACAAAGCACTGGTCAAACTTTAAAAGGGCTGTCATTTCGACCAACGGGACGACTTGTATGGACAGATATATGTTTCCTGCAATATCTCCTCCCTTTGGTTTACACAGGAGGTAGGGCAATGCAGAATGCCATTGACGGTATGTAGAAGGGTAACGCGAAGCAGTTACCGAGGAGCAGCGAAGCGGTGTTGCCGAGAAATCTTGTTGCATAAAAATGTGCTTAGACTCAAGATTCCTCCCATTGGTCGAAATGACACGGTTTGTGAAGTTACTCTACAAACGAATAACCTGCGGTAGGTTAATATAATATAACGTTAAATATTCTCTTGGCAATTTTCTTCACTCTTTGCAGACTGGCAAGAGTTAGGGACTAAAGAGAAACCAATTCTATGCCACGGGAATAGGGGACAGACCACGATTAATTAGGATTTAATAGCGAATGTTTTCAATTGCCATCAGATTCTATCACGTCGATTTCTTTCTATCCGCTGAAAAAGAAGCATTAAGTTTAATTCAGAAAAAGTGAAATTAATCGTGGTCTGTCCCCTATTACCCGGGAATCAAAGGGATTGCACAAGCCTCAGCCATACAAATACTGAGTGAACTCATGATCTTGCCTAAGAATATGACTGCACGGCAGTGGGTTGCCCACGCAGGGCTAGATCCAAGGATATTTGATTCGGGTAGTAGCGTATCTAAAAAACCGCGCATCAGCAAAGTAGGTAATAAATATATTCGCCAGGCCTTGTATATGCCCGCACTGGTGGCCAGCCGATTCGAGCCGAATATTAAAGGCTATTATCATCACTTGATTGAGGATAATGGCTTAAAAAAAGTACAAGCAGTCTGTGCTGTGATGCGTAAATTATTACACGCCATCCATGGCATGTTGCGGATTAACAAAGAATTCGATGGGGCTCGTTTTTATACGTTACCTATCACTACAAATTCATAAAAAAATGAATATTTGTAAATTTACGCTTGCGTTTTAACAGAGTATCTACCTGGCTGAAGTTTTTTAGCAAATTGACGTTCTGCCTGTTCCTGAAAAACCTCAAGATTTTCCTTGATGCCGGATAACGCTACCGCTCACCCGGCTTACGACCTACCGTGCTATCGAAACATTTTTAGCCCAGCCCTTGGAGTTTTAAAAGGGATTTTTATTCTTTCCCCCTTGTAATTGAAATTATTATCTTCCATATCTTTAAATATTGCATAGACATATTCACATGCCTCTTCTTCGCTACTAAAAACCTTATCAACCTGTCGATTACCCCTTTGATAACTTGATACGACCCAAGATGAATTTTCTTCTATGATGCTTATTTCGCCATCGTTGCCATGCTTTCCGAGTTTAAGATATTCGTCAAAAACATAAAGATCATGAACCGCATTTTTTAATTCTTGAAGTTTCAACCTACCGGGCTACTTATTAAAAGATTGCGGAATTATACTACCGTCATTTAAAGCAACAACATAATCTACACCATTCCAATTCCCTACTATTAGTTGACTTTTTTCTGTAATAGATATGGAGGTATATGGCTTGTCGGCTTCTGTACCATGTGGGCTTTCAGTAATTTGCCACTTTACTTCACCATTGGCATCCAAGGCAAAAATATTGCGATTGAATGTTACTCCAAGTGCAGGGTCAAGCCTAACTAAAATTAACCCTTGAAATTCTAAAGATTGGACTACAGGATAAGGAAATTCTATTACTCTACCTTGTACCATTAAAACGCCTTTATTCAAGCTGTAATTCAATTCCGTCATTTTTCCAACCTCACTGTATTTTTAAATACGGACTCAGGTAATCTTTGCAGTAACTCATACTGTGTAGCATTACCATTTTCATCAAAAACAGGATTTACTTTTCCTGTTCTAACTCGTGTACCACTAGGCACATGTACTTCGGACACATAAGTAGGAATTTCAGGTAATGCATATTTTGATTTAATTTGCTGAGGGGTTAACCCATCAACGCCTTCACGTTTCATCATCCATGATCGTGCCTTGTTCGTTTCACCGTGAACACGAACATAAACATCGTCAACTGTAGTTGTAAATTCTGTAACTCGCGTTCCTGGAGGGAATAGGGGACAGACCACGATTAATTAGGATTTAATAGCGAATGTTTTCAATTGCCATCAGATTCTATCACGTCGATTTCTTTCTATCCGCTGAAAAAGAAGCATTAAGTTTAATTCAGAGGGAAATAGGGGACAGACCACGTTTAATTTTGGATTGTAGCGAAATACGAGAAATAATCGTGGTCTGTCCCCTATTTCCGCTCCTATTTCCACTTGCGCTTACGGCCTGCTGGCTTGCGCCCATCGTGCTAAACATTTGGAGTTGCCTCCGCCTGCCCGATGTTTACTATCTGGTGGCTGACCTGCCTTGCCAGAGCGGGACTTTCACCCGCTGGAATTATCGACCTTGCTCGGCCGCACACCCCTTTATTGCTTTATTGCGTAACCACCTATACCCTGGCGTTGCAAGATAAGACCCCCGATCTTGTTCTAATTAGTTATTACTTTTATCATTTCAGGAATCGCTTGTTTTTCAAAGCCAAACCAAGCTTCGTCAATACTACTTACCAGCGCAACTCCATCAACATCAGGCATTTTTATAACCATTTCTAGAATTTCTTTACCACTCATTCCAGCAAAAGGTTGACCCAATTTAGAGTTATCAGACTTCGTATAAAACAAAGCTAAATTGTGACCATCTGTATTCATTGAAGAAATCATCAAGGGTTGTCCCTCTTTATTCTCAATAGAAGCATAAAACTCCCCATGATAAAATAAATTATTGAACCTTATATGGTCTTCTTTTGATCGAGAATTGTTTTTAGCAAAATCCGCAATTAACCGATCAATTTCCATAGCATCTGAATGTGTTTTTGTATATGTCAAAATCCGGGAAATTTCTGCTTTTAACATGACTAATATTGAGCCTGATTCACTGCCCAAATAAATACCATCAAAATCATGATTATCTAGTATCATTTGTAATGCGTATTCACCTTCAATTCCCACAAAAGGTTTTTTTACATTATTATTTCTTTTAGTCGTGTAAAAAACGAGTAATTTTTTTCCATCAATTTCATAAACAGCCAGTCCCGACTTCCCTTGTTTGTTTATAATCTTCGGGCTAAATAATTCTGATTCAAGCAATACTTGGTGAAATTCATTTCTGTCAGAATAATCTTGAGAATTGACTATTAAGTCCAGCAAAGAATCTAACCTCTGTTCTTTTTGTTTAGTCATAGCTTTTTATTTTTACCCCATCTTTGTATACACCATCAATATCAAATACAACATCGCTAAATTTTTCTTTTGCGGCAGAAGTACAAGCAGCCCAATGACACTCTCCCATATCAGGTTTAAGCATCTCACTTAATGTAGTTGGTTTTTCTACTGTTACAGGGTTACCTTTTATATCCAAGCCTTTTGGTTCATAGAGGATATTGTCTGGCATTAATTCACCAGAACCGTAGGTTTTTTTGGTAACTTTTGTAAGATCACCTCCTGTTTCTATTTTATTCCCTAACCTATCTGTAATTGACCCACCTGGTCCAGAATAAACTGTGACTGAAGTTCCCTCGGGAACTTTAGTGACTTGATTAGAATGTGCTCCATGCCCTGAAAAAACTGTCCCTTTCTGTTCCAAACCAGTACCAGATGTCGAAATATCGTCACCTTTTGTTGGTTTATCAGTAGCATTACGTATTTTAAGGTCATTAACATTCTTCACCCCAACATCAGAATCAGCAACAGGACATCTCTGAATAGGAGAAACCTTATCATCGAATTCGTTTATCACTGGATTAACTGAAGCTGCTTTCGCTTTTTGAGTTGCGCCAAGAACATCCTCTGCATTCTCAACTTTTTTTGCAGCCTTGGCTGCATCGGCAACATCATCTGCTACACTGGCCACTTTTCCCAGCTTTCCAGCTTTTGCCACTAGGCCTACGGGCACCAGTATACTTCCCACTTCAAAAAGTGCACCTCCGGCCATGTCTCCAAAAAACTCTGCTGAACGACCTTCTGCTGCCGCCAGGTCTTTGGCTTCTTCAAACCGGTCATAAGCCGCCAGTGTGCCATCCCGTGCATATAGGTATGCTTCTCCTGGGTTTTCTATGACTGATTTGCTATAGTCTGCTGCCGCATCAGCCAGTTGTTTGGTGGTTTCCCAGGCCGATTTTCTGGCATTGGCATCGGTGGCTAGTTTATAGCCGCCTTTTGCTAAATCACCTAGTCCTTTGACCATTCCAGTGCCAGCATCCCATACGCCATCCCCTAATGCCTCGGTAAAGGCCCAGCTATCACCTAATAAACCTCTATTATCTGCCATCTATTTACACCATTCGTCCGTGATTCAGTGCTATTCTATATTTCAGCATGGCTATTCTTTCCCGTGCGGGTCGTTTGTTGTCCATTATATCTGTGAGCCAGGGATAAACTTCGGGGTTGTTAAATTGAATTCCATAAAGACTACGCCATACCACTATGGTTATTGGGGCATCATTTATATTATTGAATCCCAGTTGATTGGCATATTGTATCGCACTGGTTGCATATTGATGGGCATCAAATTCTGCCTCTTTGTCCCATAAAACCAGCGGAATTGCACTGGCGGTTTGTTCTGTTAACGGGGTATTGATGAATTCTGCTGATAAGAAATAGGGTAAATCATCGCTATTGGCCTCAGCTTCTAGCCAGGCGGCATCTGGCACATACTCGGTTATTGATTTGATTCGATGGTTGACTTGCGCTGGGTCACTATCAAGTACTCTTTGAATTTCTACTTGCTGATCAAAGTTTGGCGCTATTGAGATCATCAATTCTGCAAAACTGACTAATGACGATTTCCAGTTTATGCCCCATCGTTTGGTACCATCAATCATGTTACTGACGATTTTTAATTGTATCTCTTCAGGAAACCGGGAAAGCATCTGTGGATATTTATCTGCCAGTGCTTGTTGGAGTTTTTACGTAAATTGATGTTCTGCCAGTTGCTGGAACATCTCAAATTGCTGGGGATTTATTTTTAGCATTCCTTACTCGTGTCTTTTGCTTGCATGTGTTGCTGTGTTATTACCAAGACTGATGTAATCGCCTGGATTTCAATTCACACAGGATTTGTTCTTTAGGACTAGCATTTAGCTTCTGTATCCTAGCATAATTTTTTCCAGACTGTTAATACTATCCTGCAGTCAAAATTTTGATGCAATTAAACAGTAATAACTGTGCTCTAAAAAAATACACAGCGTGCTTTCAATCGATTTAAGTTTGTTTGCTAAATTTTCCATAGCGTAACAACATGCAGGGTAGCAGTAATAAATTTAAAATTGTGGAAGAAGCCAATCCTCCAATAATAATGGCGGCCATAGGCCCCATAATTTCTCTACCTGGATTATCGCTGTTAAAGGCAATGGGAAGCATGGCTAATGCCGTCACCAGCGCGGTCATTAATATGGAAGGCAAACGTTCCTGAGCGCCTAACACGACAGTCTCCATATTCCATTTTTTGTCTTCAACATCTAACAGATGTTGGTAATGGGATAACAGCATAATACTGTTGCGTACAGTTATGCCGAACAAGGTGACAAAACCTACGATAGAACCGACGGATAAGGTTGCTCCGGTAACAACAACCGCGGCAATACCTCCAATCAATGAAAAAGGTAAATTTGCCACTGTCAGTAGTACATGGCGACTATTACCTATGGCAATGTAGATAAGCATAAGCACACCCGCTCCTGCCATTAATGAATGTAACAGCAGATCTTCTTTTGCTTGCGCCTGTTCTACGGCTGCGCCAGTAAATTCAGGGTAACTGTTAGCAGAAAAGGGAATTTCATTTAACACTCTGGTCTTAAGTTCATGCATAAATGCATCCATATCCCGGTCTATCACATTACTGGTAATCGTTTGTTTGCGTTGGGCGCCCTGATGAAGAATGTTATATCGTCCTTCTGAATATCTTATATCTGCCACTTGAGAAAGTCTGATCAAGCGACCATCTTCTGTTCGGATCGGTAGATCAGCTATAGCTTGCGGTTGCTTTCTTAGTTCCGGTGCCAAGGCCACAGCAACATTGTAAATTCGGTTTCCCTGAATATTTTTGCCTGTGACATGGCCTTCATAAGCAGTTTGCAATGTGTTAATAACTTGTTCGGGTTTAAGTCCCCATAGTGCCAGTTTATCCAGATTTAAGTGTATCTGTAGTAGAGGTGTTCCTGGCGGTGAGCGCATTTGTACATCGGCTGCACCTGGAATATCACGCATGATTTGAGCAACTGTTTGTGCTTTGACATCAAGACTATTTAAGTCGTTTCCATAGATATTGACTACTATGGGAGAGGTATAGCCAGTTATGGTTTCGTCTACGCGTTCGATTAAAAATGTATTGGCTTCATACAAAATACCTGGAAAATCATCCAGAATTTGCCTCAAGTTGTCGAGAACCAGTTGTTGTTCTGCGCCCGAAAGAGGACTAAGACGCACCTCGTATTCACTATAGTGACTACCAAAAGTATCCGCACCTCGTTCTGCGCGTCCAGCCCATTGTGACACAGACTCTATGCCTGGAATTTCCAGGAATTGTTGGGTTAATTCAGTGCCTATGCGTATGGATTCTTGTAATGATGTGCCGGGAATACTGGTGGTATGGACAATATAATGGCCTTCACGTAATTCAGGCAAAAATTTATTGTCCAGATTAAAGAAAGTAAGTAATCCGGCAACGCAGACAACAAGGCTACTATTCAATACTAATTTAAAATGATTACTTACCCATAACAGAGCCTGCTTGTAAATGGGCTTTATCCATCTAATTAATAGAGGGTCTTGTGCGTCTTGAACTGAGTGAGAGCTATTGCCAAGGAATAAGTAACATAAAGCCGGTGTTAGGGTTAAAGCGACAATCAATGACATTAATATGGCAAGGATATAGGAAAATCCTAGTGGCGAAAATAATCTTCCGGCAACACCGGATAAAGTTAATAAGGGTACAAATACCAAAGCAACAATAAAACTGGCATAAACGACAGAACTTCTTACTTCCATAGAGGCTTCGTAAACTACTGTGGCAGTTGCTTTTGGCTGAGCCAGTAAACGATTTTCCCGTAATCTACGAAAAATGTTTTCAGTATCGATGATAGCATCATCAACCACTTCACCCAGAGCGATGGCTAGTCCTCCCAAAACCATAATATTCAGATTGATACCGCTTTCCAGAAGTACGATGATGGCAGTGATCAGAGATAAGGGAATAGCAGTTGCTGAAATGAGAGCGGTGCGAATGTTAAATAAAAAAAGATAAAGAACAGCAATGACAAAAAATCCACCAATTAACAAATGACCTGACAGATTTGATAATGAGGTTTCAATATAATCAGCGGGACGAAACAAGTGTGAGTAAAATTTAATATCCTGTTTTTTAAAAATACTGTCAAATTCTGTCAGTGCAGCTTCAACTTGTTTGGAAACAGAGAGTGTATTAGCCCCAAACTGACCAATAACCATCATTACTATGCCGGGTTTACCCTTGATTTGAGCGGCTCCAATTGGGGGTTCAGCTGCATAGGTGATTTTAGCAACATCGCCTAAAGTAATGTTTGTGCCTGATTGGCGTTTGACGATAATTTTTTTAAATTGCTCTGGGGTAGTGGGTTGTCCAGAAATTTGTATGGTAAATCGTTGATTGTCATTTTCAATAAAGCCGCCGCCCTGAATATCACCTGCTTTTTTTGCGGCATTAACTATATCCTCAACCGCCAGATTAAAGTGATGTAATTGTGCAGGATTAATTTGAATTTGCAGTTGCTGTATTTCACCGCCAAAAATATTAACATCTGCAACACCTGGAACAGCGAGTAAACGTGGGACAATTGTCCAATCTACCAGGCTGCGTAAATTCATCAGGCTTTTAGAATCTGAACTTAAACCAATAGTGAGTACTGTGGCTGATGATGAGGATAGGGGGAGAGGGATAGGTGTTTCTATACCGGCTGGTAATTTACTGGATAGACTGTTTAATCGTTCACTCACCAGTTGCCTGTTACGATAAATATCACTGTCCTCTTCAAAAATAGCAGTAATAATGGATAAGCCCTGTATTGATTCTGAACGGATTGATTTAAGCCCAATTAATCCGCTGATACTGGTTTCTATTTGTTGTGTTACCAAAACCTCTACTTGTTCTGCAGAAAGGCCTGGAGATTCAGTTTGAATAATCACTTGTTTTGGGGAGAATTCTGGAAATATATCCAGACCTGCTGTAGAAAAACGGTAACTTCCATAGAAGACTAATAACACCGCGAGTGCTATAACGATGCCGTAAAATCGAATGGAAAAGCGGACTAAGGTTGAGAGCATGATTTTATCTAGTGGAGGTTCGAAAATTTCGTACCTAGAGTTTAGTAATAAGGAACGAAGTTGTCGAACCTGCTGTTTGGATTATTTTAATACATCAAGTAATAGAAAATCCAAGCGTGGCTAGGAGGCTGTCCGAGAATAGAAACCGTAGCGAGGGAAATCCATTTTGAGTCAGTTTTTTTGATCATTTCAGTTAATGGTTTACGCGTGTAACGAAAATGATCGGAAAAACTGGCCAAAATGGGTTTTTCCACAGTAGGTTTTCTATTCTCGGACAGGCTCCTAGTACTCCGTCAATACAACAATGACAGAGTACTTGTGTTAAATATACAATTGCTGGAATTAGTCGTCGTCATCCTCATCCGGTATTTGTGATCTAAATTCATGAGATAAAAGCATTTGTGTACCGGTAACTACAATTTCTTCGCCATCGGCAATTTGTTCAGCAATAAAATAGCCATTTGAAACTTTAATTGGAGAAGTTACATTGCGATGAATGAAGTTTTCTTCATCTGTTTTTATAAAAACAAAAGATTGTCCAAGGTGCCAGGCAAGAGATGATTCTGGAATAATAACACCTTTCTGATAGTGTTTTTGCAGAGGTATCCACGCGGCAAAGTTCATGCCTGCTTTAATCGCTGGATTTTGGGATAGAAAAAAATACTGTAATCCCTGTGAAAATGCATCAACTTGAGGGGATATACTAATCAATGAAGCTTTAAACGCAGTATTACGGTCAGCTGTCGGGTTTATATAAATGCTACTAGTTTTAGAAGGTAAGGCGCTTTTTGCTGGCAGGGTAAGTTGCAATAAAGTAGACTTTCCAGTTATTAGGTTTTCAAGTTGTTCAGAATGATTGCTGATTACCCATTGCGTCAGAATTTCTCCCCACTGCAACTGACTATTGTTGATAATAAGCTGGCTTTGATAGGCGCTGGTATTATAAGCCGCCTTGTCCGATTGCCATTGAGATTGTTGTGATTGTAGCTTTCGTGTAGAAATGATTTCATTTTTATGTAAATTACGCAAGCGGGAAATGTTTTTCTCTGCTTTAGTAAGATGTGCCTTTGTTCCTGCTTTGTTGGCAGAGGCGGTCAGGTATTGTTCTCGAATAGCAAGTAAAGGACTTGCGCTAATTGCTTTACCATAGACAATAAACTCCGCTTGAAAGTCAACTTGCTGGAGTTTAACTGTTTTTAGTCCTGATGATTGTTGTATTTCCTGGTCAAGAAAAATAACAGCCTGGCCATTAATAACTTGTATAGATTGCAGGTCATTATCAATATCACCTGTTTCAGTTGCAGCAATATTTAGAGTATAAAGTGATAATAAAGCGAAAAGAAAGGTAAATAAGTAACGTTTCATAAAAACAAAATGGGCTGAGTTAGTTCGATTATACGGTGTGTTTTTATACAAAATAAATTTTTTTGTTGTTTTTAATGAATAGCAGGTTATCCTTTACCTTAGGAAAGTGCACAGAATAACTTGAACAATTGGCTTTGTATTTTGTCCGTCTTCTTCGTTGTAGAAAGGGTTGCTTAGCTTGCTATACGCCCATTTCCACGCCTTGAATACGAACAAACTACTTCGCCAATTACCCAACTTATTTTGTGCACGTTCCTTAAACCTAGAAAAATCAGTTGGATCACTGTTTCTAGCACAAACTATTGATTCCACAGCACTTCACAGAAAAATGCTCCTGCTTTTTCTGCATTCACCACCTCCATGTGGTTCAAAAAAATGCCCACCTAACCTAAATCGGGTGAGGCTAAGATTTTTTGACCTACATGGAAGTAGGAAATGCAGGTTTTGCAGGAGCAAAAACCTGTTAAAGCACTGTGAAACCAATAGCTTGCACTATAAATCCGTGCCCAACTGATTATTCTAGGTTAATTGAATTTAAAATTAGATATTGAGAGACTTTAAATGAGTGATCTGCCGGAAAATCTGAAATATGCTAAAACCCATGAATGGTCAAAACTGGAAGATGAAAATGTTGTCCGTATTGGTATTACTGACTTTGCTCAGGAAGAATTAGGTGATTTGGTTTATATAGAATTACCAGAAATTGGTAAACAGGTAAATGCAGGAGCACAATGTGCTGTTGTTGAATCGGTGAAAACAGCTTCAGACCTATTCAGTCCAGTGACAGGAACTGTTGTTGCCGTTAATGAAACCGTGATGGACGCACCTGAGAAGGTGAATGATGAGCCATATGATACCTGGTTGTTTTGTATTAAAGCAGACAAACCCGCTGAATTGGATTCGTTAATGGATGCAGTTGCTTATCAGCAAATGGTAGACGAATAACCGGAGTAAAGAGTGACTTTTTACAACGAAAAAGGTCTAAAGAGATTTATAAATGCTTTTTTATTTTCTTTTGCCGGGTTTAAAGCAACCTGGAAATACGAAGAAGCTTTTAGACAAGAGGGTATTGTCTTTTTTCTGGCAGTACCGTTAGCAATATGGCTGGCTGATAATAATATTGAAATAGTTTTATTGATAGGTTCGGTTGGGTTAGTACTAATAGTTGAGTTATTAAACTCGGCAATAGAGGCGGTTGTTGATAGAATCGGCGTTGAGTATCATGAGTTAGCTGGAAGAGCTAAAGATATAGGGTCAGCTGCAGTTATGTTGACAATAATGTTGTCAATAACTACCTGGTTACTAATTTTATATAAACATTAAGAGGAACAAAATGAGTGCATTAATATGTGGGTCTATGGCTTACGATACCATCATGGTATTCCATGATAAATTTAAAAATCATATCTTGCCGGAAAAAGTCCACATGTTGAATGTTTCTTTTTTAGTGCCGGTAATGCGCCGAGAGTATGGGGGATGTGCCGGGAATATTGCGTACAATTTAAAGTTGTTAGGCGAAACCCCAGCTATCATGGCCACAGTCGGGCATGATTTTGAGCCTTATGCACAGTGGTTGAATTGCTGTCAAATATCCTCTAAGTATATACAAACGATGGATAGTGACTATACAGGACAAGCTTATATTACCACGGATGAAGATGATAATCAGATTACCGCATTCCATCCGGGAGCAATGAACTCATCACATAAAAATTCGGTGCCCGAAGATGATGAAGACATTAGTATTGGGATCGTTTCTCCCGATGGTAAGGACGGCATGCAATTACATGCAAAAGAATTTGCAAATTTAGGTATTCCCTTTGTGTTTGACCCAGGTCAGGGTATGCCGATGTTTGATGGCGCAGAGTTGTTAGAACTTCTGGATTTAGCGACTTATGCAACATTTAATGATTATGAATCAGAGTTGATGCAAGATCGCACTGGATTGGCTCTGGAACAATTGGCAGAACGTGTTGAAGCATTAATTGTGACTATGGGGGCTGAAGGCTCGAAAATTTTTACCGGTGGAAAATGTTATGATATCCCTTCTGCAAAAGCGAAAGAACTTGCTGACCCCACGGGTTGTGGAGATGCATATCGAGCGGGTTTGTTGTACGGAATCATGAATGATTTTGACTGGCAAATTACCGGTCGAATTGCCTCACTATTAGGGACCATAAAAATAGAGCATCACGGTACTCAAAATCACAGTTTTACAATGGATTCTTTTAAAGAAAGATATTTTGAGAGTTTTGGTAGTTCGTTTTAATTCAGATTTATGTCTTGTTTGAAACCGTTTTCAATGGCTTTGTAATCAATTGAATTTAACAAATACTGAAAAATTACTTTCTATCATGGCGCATTTACGCCATCCAGAAAAAGGCTGTCCCTGGGATTTGAAACAGGACTTTTATAGTTTGATCCCCTATACCATAGAAGAAGCCTATGAAGTTGCAGATGCCATTGAACGTAATGATCTGGATGATTTACGTTCTGAATTAGGCGATTTATTATTACAGGTTGTGTTTCATGCCCAAATTGCAGAAGAACAGGGCCTGTTTAATTTTGAGCAGGTTTCAGAAGCGATTTCTGATAAGCTGATTAGCCGACATCCACATGTTTTTGATGATGTGATATACCACAGCGATGAAGAACGACAAAAGGCCTGGGAAGAAGCAAAATTACAGGAAAGAAAAGCCAAGAACAAACACCTTGAAAATGAAAGCGTGTTATCAGGAGTGGCAATTAATCTTCCTGCTTTAGTTCAGTGTGAGAAGATTCAGAACAAAGCGGCCAGTCACGGGTTTGACTGGCCAGAAGTAGAACCTGTTTTTGACAAAGTCATGGAAGAGTTAGAAGAGGTAAAAGAAGCATGGCAATCAGATGATCAGCCTCATATACAGGAAGAAGTGGGGGATTTATTGCTTGTAGCTGTTAATTTAGCCCGTCACCTGAAAGTTAACCCTGAAATAGCACTTAAAGAAGCGACTAAAAAGTTTACAAAACGTTTTAATTATATTGAACAGCAAGTAGAGTTATCCGGACGAAATTTGCGAGAATGCGAGTTAGCAGAACTGGATGCTTTTTGGGATGAAGCAAAAAGAGTGCTAAAGACAAAAATATAGTGCAGGACCTGTCCGCGGTGTGATCTAAAAAGTAGCATAGATTGTTAATATGGATCAACTAGTTCTACTTTGTCAGATTATAAATGTAGGTTGCGTTGCACGCACCCAAATTATTTTTTATCCTCCTTTGCCGAAAGGGTGCGTACAACGCAACCTACGAAGATACTTTTCTATAGTATCCATTCAAATGTGACAAAGTAAAACCAGTCCTTCAACAAGTTTTTTATTCCTTAACAGGCCGTTTATCCAGTTTTCTCTGTAATGTTCGTCTATGCATATTTAAAGCACGTGCAGCAGCAGAAATATTGCCATCATGTTGCATTAACACTTTTTGTAAATGTTCCCATTCCAGACGTTTTATTGATAATGGATTCTGATTGATTTCAACTGAAGAATCACCTTCGTTTTTGTATAAAGCATTAACAATTTCATCAGCGTTGGCTGGTTTGGTTAAATAATGTATAGCGCCCAGTTTAATCGCTTCTACTGCGGTAGCAATGCTGGCAAAACCAGTAAGCATGACGATCTGAGTGTTATCATCAAGGGACATTAGTTTTTTTACCATTTCCAGTCCAGAATCAAAGCCAATGCGCAGATCAATGATTGCATATTCAGGTTCGGTCTGTTCTGCCAAGGCAATGCCTTGTTGAATATCATTAGCAACAGAAACTTGAAAGTTTCTTTTTTCCAAAGCCGGCTTGAGGACAGAACAAAAAGTTTCGTCGTCGTCAACTAATAGCAGGTTCGGTTTGTCCATTTCCGTTGTAGTCATGGGTAGTCTCGGTTATTAATAAAGGGAGTGTGATTTCAACACTGGCTCCACCCCATTCCATGTTGTTGAATTCTATTTTACCGCCTAATCTGTTAATAGTTGAATAAGTTAGGAATAAACCAACACCTAGTCCTTGTTTACTATTAGTAACAGGCTGTTTTCCTGCAAAATCAACTATTTCTGAAGGGAAGCCAGGGCCAAAGTCTCTTATCTTAAGAAGTAACAGCTCACTGTTCCAGTTAACACTAAAGTTAATTCCTTTGTCAATGGGCGTTACTTGTGCTGCATTATTCAAAATATTAATAATAGAATGAGTCAGTGTTCTGTCGGCAATAATGGAAGCGTTAACTTCAATTGAAGAGGGTGAAATAAATAAATTCAGTTTGCTGCTAGTATTGACAGCCCTCCATTGATTCAGAACTTCATCGATATATTCAATGATAGACATGGGTTTTCCCGATTCAGCTCGCATTTCACCGGCTGAGGCCGAAAGTAATGAAAGAGCCTCTTTGCAGCGACCGATTTGCTGATTAAGAATTTTCATTTTTGAATGTAAATCTGCAAATCTATGCTCAGGGTACTCCAATTCCATTTCATGAATTAGAATTGCCATGGTACCCAAAGGGGTTCCCATATCGTGAGCTGCACTTGCAGCCAGAGTACCCAAGGAAACAACACGTTCGTTACGTAAAGCATTTTCTCTGGCATCAGCAAGACTACGTTCTCGTTCCTTGAGTGTTTTTGATAATTCCACAACAAAAAATGCAACTAAACCGGCACTAAAAACGAAGCCAAACCACATACCAAAAATATGCAGATTAAAATAGTGTTCATCTTGTACCATATGCATGTAATGCTGTAATTCAGGACCCACCAGTCTGGGGTCAGGAAGATGAGGCTCAACAGCAGGCAAGGGAACGTTATAGGCAATTAATACAGTATAGGTACTGCAAGTCAGAATCACCATATTCCAGGCATATGCCTGGGGTAGCATGATAGCAGTAAGAATTAAGGGTAATAAAAACACCCAAATGATAGGATTTGATGCGCCCCCCGTTAAATAAATTAAAGCTCCCAGCGCTAAAACATCAATTGAAATCTGGGAAAAAATTTCCAGTTCGCTGATAGGTTCATCGGTCTGTAAACGCATCCAGGTATACAGATTAACAGCACAGATAGAAAAAATAACCAGCCAGAGCTGTTCCTCTGGTAATTTAACCTTAAGGCCATAGACAGAGACCAGGATGAGTATTGATTCGGACATAATCATCAGGTTTCTGAGAATATAGAGCCATTTCAGGTTTTCTCTTATTGTCAGGTTTGATTTTGGTAAAACTTCAGCAAGCATGATGGGGGGGTAAATTCTGAATAACCTCATTAAGCATAACTAAAAATGATGCTGCTTTCAAACTAATATAAAACAACAGGGTTATGAACATAGTACAAGTTGCTTGCACTGGTTCCATCAGGACACGGCGCGAAAGTGTTTATGAAGCTTTATAGTTCCTTTGAATGGATACTATAGAAAAGTATCTTCGTAGGGTGCGTTGTACGCACCATTTAGGCAATGGAAGGATAAAAAATAATTTGAATTGTTAATTTAATATAGCTTCTAAGTTTCCATTCTACTTTAGTATTAAAAGCAGTACTGAACATTTAAGCATTTTTTTACTTTTGCTATAACACTTTGACTTACGTCTTAAGCGTGCTAAGAAATGTCTAAAAAGACTGTTATAGCCTTCAACAGTATGAGTTTCAGCTTTTGACTGAGTATGCATCTCTTTTGGAACAAACTTTTCATAAGGACTCCAATAATCACTCATGACATCTCTCAGGTTTTTGTCTTTAATGGCTTCCCATAGTTTTCGCCCTGTTGCCGTGTCGCGGGAGCCCACTTCGCAGTGGAGAAATCTTTTTCCATTGCGATCAACAGCAATCCAGATCCAGCAATAGTTTTTTTTGAGCCAATATATGTATGTATTTCATCTAGCTCAACAATTTCTATTTCTTTTTCAGACCGAAGGGGTTCAATTGACTCGCCATGTGCTTTAATCCAGTTATAAACAGCAACATGACTACAGTTAAGGAATTGTCCAATTGATCTAAACCCAAGTCCTTCAAGATAAAGCTGAAGCGCTTGGTATTTAATTTCTGGACTTATTCCCAAGTATTTTACTGTATGTCTATAACCACATGTCTTGCATTTATATCTTTGCTTACTTTTTACTATACTGTCTTTAGTGCATCCTTCTGCATTACAAGATGGACAAGCTGTCATTGTTATTCTCTCAAGGAAAAACAACAGAATATTAAAACTATACTATATTAACAATAATAATTATTTTTAGGAATGTGAGATTGGATGATTATTTGTTTCTACCTTTCTAAGTGCAATACAAAGCTATTATTTCTCCCTACTTCAAAAGTTTAAGGCACAGGTGGAACTTTAGAATACGTCATTCCTGACAGTTTTAAAGATTTTAATGAGCTGTCATTTCGACCAGCGGGGAAAATCTTATTGCTCGGTAGTGACCTTGATTCAAGATTCCTCCCGCTGTTCGGAATGACACCGTCAATTAAAGTTAATCAGCAGTATAATAGTCATATGGATTTATTCTCCCCCCAGAAAACCATGCTGTCTCCATGCTTCATAGCTTACAAGGGCGACAGTATTAGACAGATTCATACTCCGGTTATTTGCTTGCATGGGTATTCTTAGCTGATGGTTTGCATGAATAGTTTGCTGAACTTCTGCGGGTAGACCTGCTGTTTCTGAACCAAATAATAAAATATCCCCAGGTTGGTATTTAATTTCAGCGTAACTTTGCGTTCCTTTGGTTGTTATTGCCAGAACCCTATGGTTCGGTAGTGTGCTTAATAAGGCCTGGTAATTTTTATGTTGGGTAATATTGGCTAAGTCTTGATAATCCAGGCCTGATCGCCTGAGACTTTTTTCTTCAAGATCAAACCCCAAGGGCTCAATTAAATGTAAATGACAGCCATTATTTGCCACAAGCCGCATGATGTTTCCTGTATTTTGCGGTATTTTGGGTTCATAGAGTGCAATATTAAACATGATTATTGGTGTGTTTTTACAATTATGGTCGGAAATAAATAAAGGTCAGCTAAAAATTTGAGAGGAGATTTTTAGTATAAAGTTATATTTTAAACAATTAAATGGCTATTAATAAAGCACAGGTTAAACTTTAGAATATGTCACTCCTGACAGTTTTAATGATTTTAATGAACTGTCAATTCGACCAGCGAGAGAAATCTTGGTGCTCAGTAGTGCCTTAGACTCAAGATTCCCCTCGCTGGTCGGAATGACACCGTTTGCGAAGTTAATCCAGTTTAAAGTCAAAATTGAGAGTAACCTACAATAGGTTAATAATCATAAACAATTATTAAAAAATATTTCCTTGTTGTTTTAATAATATTTCAATTTCGTTGGCTGAGACAGGCTTACTAAAATAATAACCTTGAACATAGTTGCATCCATGAGCTTTTAGGAACATAAGTTGTTCTTTGGTTTCAACGCCTTCTGCGATCACTTTCATGTTTAAACTTTGTCCCATAGCTAAAATGGCTTTAACTAGAGTATCTTCACCAGACCCCTGGTTGAAGTCTCTTATAAACGATTGATCTATCTTCAATATATCAATGGGAAAGCGGCGTAGGTAGCTTAAAGATGAATAGCCTGTTCCAAAGTCATCTACAGAGAGGGATATACCCAGATTTTTTAACTCGAAAAGGCTGTTTAAAATCAGTTTAGAGTCTTCTAACATTAAGTTTTCTGTGATTTCTAACTGAATAATACGTTCGGGTAATTGATTTTGTTGAATCAGTTTTTTTAATAAAGTAACACTGTCTGCTTTTTCTTCAAATTGCCGGGTAGACATGTTAATAGCCATGTGCAGGTCTGAAAAACCTTGCTTATGCCATGAGCTTATTTGTTTGCATGCTGTGGTTAAAACCCATTTTCCTACTTTTAATATCAAATCACTTTCTTCGGCAATGGAAATGATTTTATCGGGGGATACCTGCCCATGTTTTGGATGTGACCAACGTAACAGAGCTTCGACCCCGCAAATGGTTTCATCTTGCAAATTGATAATCGGCTGGTAATTCAAATAAAGCTCGTTGTTCAGTAATGCGCTATACAAGTCTTTTTCCAGTTCCATGCGTTGATTAGCATGTTCTGTCATGTCTGAGGAAAAAAAGGCATAAGCATTTTTCCCTTTTTCTTTCACTTCGTACATAGCCATGTCAGCATTTTTTAACATGGCATGTAAATTTTCTCCGTCGTTAGGATAGGAAGTAATACCAATACTACAGCCTATGTGTATCAGTTGACCATGTATTTCAAAAGGATGGGATAGTTCCTCGATGATTTTTTCAGCAACAATTGCAGCATCTTCTTTTTTTTGGAGTTCTGTTAAGGTAACGGTGAATTCATCGCCTCCTATTCTTGCAACTGTATCAACACCGCGCAAACATGTTGAAAGGCGTTGCCCTACTTGTTCCAGTAATAAATCTCCTATGTGGTGACCTAAAGAATCATTTACATGTTTGAAACGATCCAGGTCAATGAGTAATAATGAAAAGGAAGAATTATTCCGTTTGGCCAGCTTGTAGACGTATGCCAGACGTTCGTTGAATAAATTTCTGTTAGGTAGCTGGGTTAGTTGGTCATAATTAGCCAGGTGATGTAATTTTTCGTAAACTTTTTGCTTTTCAGTTATTTCACGAGTGAGTTCTTCCGTACGGTGAGCAACGAGCTGTTCAAGTTTAAACGAATGTTGTTGTAATTTTTTATTTGCCTTTGACAAGGCAATTTGCGTGGCTACTCTGGCTTTAACAACGGGGGGGCTAATGGGTTTTATAATGTAGTCTACTGCTCCCAGGTTAAATCCTTTTATCTCATCTTCAGTTTCATTTTTTACGGTAAGAAAGATTATAGGCGTCTTACGATAAAGCTCAGTTTGTTTGATAGTTTTACATATTTCATAGCCATCTAAATCAGGCATGACTATATCTAGCAAGATTAAGGCAATATCATGCTTAGTGAGTGACTCTATAGCCTCCTTACCATTTTTTGCAATAACTATTTGGTATAGGTCTTGAAGAATATTTTGTAATAAATTACAAAAAAAACGCTCGTCATCAACTATTAAAATGGTGTCTTTAGACATGAGGTTTATGTGCTACAGAAATTAAGGTATTTCAACGAACAGAATATACCCATTTGTTCAGTCAAGAGCAATATTTAATTGTACTGATATTTTTTTTAAACAAGTGACTGCCTGTTCAAAATCATAATCTTCAATTGCTTGCTGAAGACTTTTGGTTTGATTTGCAGATATTTCATATAAATTTCCTTTTATATTATTTAGCAGGGTGACAGCATCACTGTCACCCTGATTTAGTGATTGGTATAGTTTTTCGATTTGTTTTGTCAGTTGATCTTTCGATAAGTCGACTTTAACGGTACTGACAGTTAATGTTTGTTTAAAAAATTTTTCAAACTCGGTCATTAATAGAATAAACTCCTGAGTAAATAAACTAAGAGTTGTTGCATAGTTATCCAGTGAATTAATGCCTTGTTCCAGCTCAGATGCCAACTGTTGCAGTTTATGTGCACCAATATTTCCTGCGACACCTTTAATGGTGTGAATAATTTGTTTGGCGGTTTCAATCTGGTTGCTGTCAATAGCGTGTTGTAATAGTTGAATATCATTGTGATGATCTTGATGGAACTCTTTGAGTAGTTTGTAAAAGAGTGATCTATTGCCGCCTATTCTTTTCAGTCCCCATTGAACATTCAGGCTGTCTGAGTAGTCTGGTAATGGGGCCAGGTCATTCTGATGGCTTAGTATTACAGCATTACTTGTTTGTGAATTGGAAGGTTGTAACCAGCGCTTAAGTGTTTTGTAGAGTTCATCAGGGTCGATAGGTTTGGTAATATGCTCGTTCATTCCTGCATTCAGTGATTTTTCCTTATCGCCAACCATGGCATGAGCCGTCATGGCGACGATAGGCAAGTCTTTAAATAGCGGGTTCTTCCTGATTTCCTGGGTGGTTTGTATACCATTCATCTCAGGCATTTGGATATCCATTAGTACAATGTCAAAAGCAGAGGTACTATCGGTATTCTGAGTGATTTTATGTAACGCATCCAAACCATTGACGGCTATTTCCACTTTTAAACCGAAAGAATTGAGAATTTCTTTCGCAACCAGTTGATTAACTGAGTTATCTTCAACCAATAGAACAGAACCATTTAATAGTTGTGTTACTGGGGTTGTTTTTTCAATGGTTTCAATTATCGATGGTTTCATTGCCTTGATAACTGAATCAAATAAAGTTGATGGAGTTGCGGGTTTTAGAATGAAGTCATCCAAACCAATGTTTTCTGCTTCTTTAACAACATCTTCTTGAGCATAAGCTGTAACCATAATTATGGCAGGTATTTTACTCAACTGGATATTGCTTTTAATATGTTTAACGGCATCCAGTCCATTAATTTCAGGCATAGACCAGTCCATGAGAATTAAATCAAAAGATTTTTCGGATGTTACTAATGTCGAATACGCTTCTTTTGCACTGGATACAGTTGTAATCTTAAATGATAGTGAGGCTAATTGATCGCGGAGTACATTGCGTGCAGTTTCATTATCGTCAACCACAAGAATACGCAGCCCTCTTAAGTCTGTTTGAAGTAGTTGATGAGGTGTTTTATATTGAGGGTCTAATCCAAATTCGGCAAAAAAGAAAAAATTACTTCCCTGATCCGATTCACTCTCAACGCTGATAATACCATTCATCATTGCAACCAGCTTTTTGCATATTGCCAAACCTAAGCCTGTGCCTCCATGTAGGCGAGTCGTAGACGAGTCTGTCTGGAAAAATGAATCAAATAAATTATTTTGTAGATGTGTCGGTATGCCACAGCCTGTATCTGTTACAGAAAACTTTAAGATTGCTTTGTTTGTGGAAATATTTGCCGGGTGCACTGAGATTTTTATTTCTCCCTGATCAGTAAATTTGACCGCATTGCTGCATAAGTTGATTAAAATTTGTGTGACACGGGTAGGATCACCAATCAGTATTGTGGGTATTTTAGGGTCAACATCAAAAATCAATTCGATATTTTTTTCTTCACATTCAAGGCGAAATAGATCAGCTAAATTTTCAAACAGAGTGTCCAATTGAAAGTTGACGGATTCAAGATGTAATTTACCGGCTTCAATTTTAGAGAAATCAAGTATGTCATTAATAATGGTTAACAATGACTGACTGGCAGTCTGGATTTTTTTAATATAATTGCGCTGCTGGGAATTTAAGTTCGTTTTTAAAGCTAAATAGCCCAGACCTATAATTGCATTCATAGGAGTACGTATCTCATGGCTCATGTTAGACAAGAAGTCACTTTTAAACTGACTGGCTTTTTCTGCGGACTGTTTGGCTTTTGCCAGCTCAATTTCAGCTTGCTTGTTTTCTGTAATATCGAAAATGGCGCCTTGTAGATAGAGTGGTTGGTTATGCTTATTATATATGACAGTGCCTTTTTCATGCAGCCAACGTATAGATTGGTCTTTGTGGATAATTCGGTATTCAATGGTAAAAGACTGGTGGTTTTTGATTGCAGTTTTTACGTTTTCCAATACTCTTCGTTCATCATCTGGGTGAGTGATTATAGAAAGGCTCAGTTTGTTGTCGGTAAAATCGCTGGATGGATAGCCGCTAATGGATTCGATTTCATCAGTTATAAAAAATAGTTTCCATTTACTTTCAAATATATATTGATAAAAGGTACTGGGAATATTGTGGATTAATGAGCTAAATTGCTGCTCACGTTGTTTAAGTTTTTGTTCTGCTATTTTTCGTTCCGTAATATCTGTACGAATTGCGATATATTGATATAACTTTTTCTGCGTATTGAACAGGCCGAGTATGGTGCTATCCACCCAATATAAGGAACCATCCTTGGTCTTGTTGCAAATCTCATGGCGCCATGGAATTCCCTTTGATGCCTGATTAAACATTTCTTGCCATAAAGATTCAGGGTGTACACCTGAGTTCAATAATCGATGATTTTGACCAATAAGTTCTTCTCTGCTATATCCGCTAATGCGGCATAATCGGTCATTGGCATAAGTAATATTTCCCTTTACATCAGTCATAGCAACAATGGAAGAAGAATCCAATGCAAATTTTTGTTGTTCCAGAGCGGTTTGAATTTTTTTTCGTTCGGTAAAGTTTTGTTGCGTGCCTAAAGCACGAGTTGCTTTGCCTTTTTTATCGGTACAGACAACTGAACCTATCGAACGAATATGAAGATAGTGTCCAGATTTATGGCGTAACCTGAATTCATGTTCATATTGTTGGGAACAATTTCTGATGGCTTGTGCTAAAAAATTTAAAGCGGAATTTTTATCTTCAGGGTGTAACAGGTTTTCCCAGGTTAAATATGTTGTTTCAAGCTGCTCTTGTTTATAACCCAGCATTTCTGCATAGCCGGGGCTGAAATAGACGTCGTCGGTTGTTAAATCCCAGTCCCACAAGCCTTCTTTTGATGCATGCATTGCCAGTTGAAATCGCTCATCGCTAAGTCGAAGCGCTTCTTTTTGTCTACGAATCTGCCATAACCAAAGGCTAAAAACCAGAAAAATAAACAGAGTGATAGCATAAACCTGCCATAACAATGTGTTGTCAATAGTATGCTCGTAACGTATGGAAAACCATTTCTTCTTATAGGCATTTTTTTCTCTTGGGGTGATGTTATCCAGTGTTTGCTGGATCATAGTCATGAGCTCAGGCCAGTCTTTACGCACGGCAAATGCCAGATCATTGCTGAATGGGGTTGGGGCGGCTACTTTTATGTTAGTGATGCCGGTTTGTAAAATTATATGGCTTGTTGCAGCCAGGTTTCCCATGTAGGCATCCGCTTTTCCCAGTGAAAGTGTAGACAAGGCTTGTTCAGTATTATCAACAAGCACAAGATCTATATTTGGGAATTTCGTTTTTAGAATTTCATGGTTGGCATAATTTCTTTCCACGACTAATTTTTTATCTATTAGTTCTGTGAGACCAGTGATTAATTCCGCATCATTTCGAGTAAAAATCACGTAAGGAAATTTAAGATAGGGTCTAGTGAAATTAAGATATTTCTCTCGTTCCGGTGTTTTTGAAACGGCTGGCAAGATGTCAATTTCTTTTGCTTTTATTTTGTCAATTACCTGTTTCCAACTCAATTCGGGGTTAAATTGCGTTTTTATTGATAGTGATTTTTCAAGATAGGCAACATATTCCGAGGCAATGCCTTGGTAAGTTTTTTTGTAAGGATCTATATATTCAATCGGAGCCCAAGCCGAGTCAATTCCGATGCGGATGCTTTGGTGTGCTTTTAACCATGATTTTTGTATGGCGTTGAGCTTTATGCTGGGTGTATTTTTGCTAATAGCACCAAAATTGATCCATTTTCGAAGGATTGCTATGTGTTTTTTATTAGAAATCGTGTCCAGGCCTTTTTGCATGATGCTATGTAACAGGTGCCAGTCCTTACGGATTGCGAATGCTAATTTAGATTTTTCTGTAGGTAGACGGTTATCGATTCTAAGATTGGTTAATAAATCCTGTTCCATAATATGACTGATGACGGCTAGATTTCCTACATAGGCATCAGCATTTCCTAAAGAAAGTGCTTGTAAGGCGTCTTGGTTGGACTTAACAAACACGAAGGTTATGTCCTGGACATTATTTTTAAGTAGTTCATGAATATAGGTTCCTTTGGGCAAAGCCACAGTTTTACCAACCAGATCTGATAATGAATTAATCGCATTTTGCTCTTTACGGCTAACGAAAACAGTGTCTATTTCTATATAAGGTGTAGTGAAGTTGAGATATTGTTGTCTTTCTTTAGTGATAGATGCGCAAGCAAGCATGTCCAATTCATGAGATTTAACGGCATTAATGACGTTTTTCCATATGTCTGGCGTTATTTTAAACTGGACATCCAATATTACTGAGAGTATTTTTATATAGTCGGATGCAATACCTTGGTGGTTTTTAGCATTATCAACAAAATCAAAAGGGGGCCAGTTTTGATCAACACCTACTTTAATTATGGGATGCTTTAGCAACCAGGCTTGTTCTTCATCTGTTAAGTTGAGTTGGTTAGACGCAGAAAACAATAGACTGGAAAATAAAAAAAGACAGGGAAGTAGAATCCAGTATTTAAATAAAAATTTCAATAATATCGGTTGAGACATAATTAATCAGGTAAAACAGCATTAAAATGCTGGGTGATTGCTTTAAATTCAGATTCTATTTCGATAAAGGCATTCACCATGTCGGGGTCGAAATGAAGTCCTTTTTGCTGGTTTATATAATCGACTGCGTTCTGATGACTGAATGCGGGTTTGTATACTCTTTTATTGACTAATGCATCATAAACATCAGCGAGAGCCATGAGTCTGGCACTGATAGGTATTTGATTACCCTTCAAACCCTTTGGGTAGCCGCTGCCATCCCATTTTTCCTGATGGGCATAAGCTATTTCTCGTGCAAACGTTAAAAACGATGAGCTGCCAGAAAGTTTTTCAGCCTTGCTGATGGCATCTCCTCCATAAATCGTGTGCTTTTGCATTTCCTGCGTTTCTTCAGCAGTTAATTTACCCGGTTTTTTCAGGATGTGATCTGGAACAGCGATTTTACCTATATCATGTAACGGAGCTGATTTGAAAAGTATCTCTATGGTTTTATCATCAAGAAAGGATTGATATTTGGGGTGTGTTTGTAACTTTTGAGCCAGCAATTTGACAAATTGTTGGGTACGTTGAATATGCTCACCTGTTTCCTGGTCTCTGGCCTCCGCCAGCAGACTCAAGCTATAAATGGCCGCTTCTTGAGTCAATTCTATTTCGTGAGTGCGCTCACGCACTTTTTGTTCAAGAAATAGATTTTGTTTTTCCAGGGCTTTCCTTGTTTTTAATAGTGACAAATGTGTTTTTATCCGTGCTTTTACCGTAGCAGGGGTAATGGGTTTGCATATAAAATCTACAGCGCCAAAATCAAAGGCTTTAGCCTCTGCCTCTTGATCCGTTTTCCCGGTTAGAAAAATAATGGGGATAGATGTCCATAATGGATTTTCTTTAATCTTTATACAGGTTTGGTAGCCATCCATGTCTGGCATCATAATATCCAGAAGAATCAAATCAGGTTGATTGCTTTTAATTCTTGTTAAAGCCTGTTCTCCACTTTTAGCAATATAGAGTTTGTATTTTTCTTTAAGTAGATCTACCAGAACATTGATATAAAACCTTTCGTCATCAACAATGAGAATTTTAGAATTTTTTTCCATATCAACTATTGTGTTAATTTTGGTCTAGGTCCTTAATTCTACTTTGTCAGATATAAATGGGTGTGTTGCACGCACCTAAATTATTTTATATCCTTCCATTACCGAAAAGGTGCGTACAACGCACCTTACGAAGATACTTTTGTAGAGTATCCATTCAAATGTGACAAAGTGGAATTAACTAAGAAACGAGCATGAAATTGAGGCCGTATTCATATAAACGAGTATAGTTGGGTTGTTATAAAAAACAGTTTATTTCTGGGGTTTTATTGATTTTAAAAAAGAACGAGATGTCAAGTTGACAGATGTATTGATGCTTGATAATAGGTGTGTTGATAGAATCTAGCTGTTAGTTTAATCTGTTATTTAACAATGTTTTCTTATGCGGAATACAGTTTTCTGTGTTAAAAAGGGAACGGGGTGAGTCGATATGTCAACATTTAAAATAAATCTCCATGAAACGATTTTTTTCTTGTCGGATGCACTTAATCTGGTTGCAGGCAATCAAATAGATCATGGAAAACGCGTTGCGTTCATGGTGGCAGAATGTGCTTTAGCTCTTAAATGGGATAGAAAAAGAATCGACGATTTATTTCTGGCTGCCATATTGCATGATTGTGGAGTATCCAAAACAGCGGTTTATGAACGGCTGGTAAATTTTGAAGGTAAAAATGCTGGAAATCATTGTTCAAGAGGCGAGAAATTATTAAAAGCCTCTCCTCCATTGGCCTATTTATCGGATTGTATTTTACATCACCATGTAGACTGGGTTGATCTTAAAGGTATAGATTTACCTGATAAGGTAAAAATGGGTGCCAATTGTATCTATTTACTGGATAGGGTCGATCTTTTGGCGTTAGATTATTTGCATATTGATAGTAATATCTTGGCAAGTAAAGAGCATATTCGAAAGAAAATATTTGAAAAAAGAGAAAGCTGGTTCCATCCACAACTCGTTGATATTTTTTTAGAAATTTCTAAGCCAGAAGCTTTTTGGCTGGCCTTGGAGAAAGGGCATAACTCGGGATATGCCCGTTCCTGGATCGAACATGATTTAATGAGTGAAATCGATTTTATCGATTTAAAAAGCATCGTGATGATTTATTCCCGCATCGTTGATGAAAAAAGTTATTTTACAAAACAGCACTCTGAGGGCGTGGGGTGTTTATCTCGCTATTTGGGTGAGTTGATGGGTTTATCAGAGCATATTTGCGATAAATTAGAAATAGCAGGTCTATTGCATGATTTAGGTAAGCTAAGGGTTCCAGATCATATTCTGGATAAGCCTGATCGATTGACTGAATCAGAGTTACTGGTGATGCAACGTCATAGTTATGACACTTATGACATCATTAAAGACATTAAAGGTTTTGAAGAAATTTCAGTCTGGGCTTCACAACATCATGAGCGTAATGATGGCAGTGGCTATCCCTATCGTTGCAGTAAAGAGAATCTGTCTCTGGAAGCAAGAATTATTGCTTTAGCCGATGTGTTCCAAAGTCTCGCACAAAACAGACCACACCGAGAGAAGTTAAATCCAGAAGAAATTTTGAGTATGTTAAAGAAACAAGGGAATAAAGGAAAACTGGATAAGGATGTGATTTTAATGGTTGAGAAAAATCTGGCTGGATGTTGGCAAGCTGCCAAACCTGTTGGTTGTTAGGTTCGATAGACACAAAAAATTAGATTGATGTCAGTATATGGTTGGTGTTAGCATTGGGAGCCTCTCGTTCCTATAATTCCTGTTATTATGACTCGTGTTATTACTAATATAAAAATACTACTTTTTTTTATACTTTTTTGTCATTCAGCGGGGGTATTTGCAATGTCTATTTTTAGTAAAAATATTATGTTTTCAGAGGGTACTGGTAAAGTAACTCTAGGAGGTAAGCTCGTTCAAGGTGCTGAAATAGAACGAATTTACCGGTGGTCTTGGGATAGCAATGAAGTAATGGATAAAGCAATAACTAATGAAAATGGAGAGTTTAGATTTAAACAAAAAACAAAAGCAGGGGGGGACGTCTAAATTTTTGCCTCATGAACCAGTTATTTTTCAGAAAATAACGATTCAATATAAAGCCCATAAGTATATTGCTTGGCAACATACCAAACATAATTATGACGATTTAGGGGAATTAAAAGGCAAGCGATTGATAATGAATTGTGAGTTGTCCAATGAATTAAAAGATGATGGTGTTTATTTTGGAATTTGTAAATAATACGGAAGGCATGGTTTACCCCTTATTATCAGGACACGTGCTATACATGAATTTTATTCCGATCTATTATGGGAGTTAGATTAGATTTAAAAAAATACGCCTCATTTTAGAAAAGGATCTTAGATGATCGAACTGTTATTTTGTATTCAACCTTTAACGTCTGAACTATTACAAACACTACATCAGCTTGAAATGAGTAACCTGTTTGGATTGACTGATTCCAAACCATCAATAACCAAACCCTATACACCCTATATTATTGAAAATACCCTCAAGGATATAGATCGAGGAACATACAAACAACTGTCTACTTGCCCCATTCACAAGCAAAGGAATTAACCCAAATAGCACATCGGTAGGTGCAGAAAATATCGTGGCCATAGCGGATGTCACTGCCATAGTGCATGATTACAATCTGGGGATGATGGGTGCTTCAACCAGTGTCTATGCCAAAAAGCTGGAAGGGTTTGCTGGTGTGGAAAGTAAATGCAATGAAATAGGGTTTAGATTTCTCTATGCACTACTCTGTATTAACTTTTGTAGCAGGCTGGTTTTTTGCCTTGTTATTGGCTATGTCACCGTTAAGTGTGGAATTACAAATATAAGTTATGTCATTTCGACCCGCGGGAGAAATCTTGCCTCTATTGAGTATATTAAAGATTTCTCCCGCGAGTCGAAATGACACGCTTTTGATAAAACTTAGTGTTTTGTCAGTCGTAGAATTCATTGAAAATACTGCTACCCAAAGGGTCGTGTATGTTTTAATAAAGCAAAATCCAGATAAATAATATTTTCCAACCTTAGCGGTGACATAGCCTTGTTATTTAAGCTTATCTTTTAACATTTTATTCACTTCGCCGGGGTTAGCTTTTCCCTGCGTAGCTTTCATTGCCTGCCCAACAAAAAAGCCAAAAACTTTGTCTTTACCACTTAAATATTGCTCAACCTGTTTAGGGTTATCAGCGATTATCTTATCAATAATCGCTTCAATTGCTCCGCTATCAGTGATTTGTTTCAGACCTTGTTGGTCAATGATTTCATCTGCAGTCGCATCAGACTCCCATAAAACATCAAATACTTGTTTGGCTATTTTTCCTGAGATTGTATTATCTGCTATGCGTTTTAATAATCCGGCCAGGCGCTGATGACTAATTGGTGTATCGTTAATATCAAGTCCCGCTTTATTGATAGCCCCCAGGAAATTACCTGTTACCCAGTTAGTACAGAGTTTGGCTTCACAATCGGATTCCTCAATGACAGCTTCATAGAAATCAGCTAATTGGCGAGATGAGGTTAAGATGGTTGCAGATTCGCTATCTAGTCCATATTGTTCTATAAAACGTAGTTTTTTAGCGGTAGGTAATTCAGGTAAATCGGCTTTTACTTGTTTACGTAATTCATCTGTAATTTCAACAGGTAATAAATCGGGGTCAGGGAAGTAGCGGTAATCATTTGCTTCTTCTTTACTGCGCATGGAGCGTGTTTCATTTTTGTCTGCATCGTACAATCGGGTTTCTTGTAATACAGTGCCGCCTGATTCAATTAAATCCTTCTGCCTTTCAACTTCGATATTAATGGCTTTTTCAACAAATTTAAAAGAGTTAATGTTTTTTAATTCGGCCCTGGTACCAAATTCTTTTTGACCTTTGGGACGTATAGACACGTTGGCATCACACCGGAAAGAGCCTTCCTGCATGTTACCATCACAAATATCCAGATACCGTACCAGTTCATGGATTTTGCGCATATAGGCAACAGCTTCTTTAGCTGAACGCATATCCGGTTCTGAAACGATTTCCAGTAAGGGGGTGCCTGCACGATTCAGGTCAATGCCAGTCAATCCATGAAAATCTTCATGTAATGATTTACCGGCATCTTCTTCCAAGTGTGCACGAGTGACACCAATACGTTTGGTTTTACCATCGACTTCAATATCTAAATGACCGATACCAACGATGGGCAATTCCATTTGACTGATTTGATAGCCTTTAGGTAGATCAGGGTAAAAATAATTCTTTCTGGCAAATACCGAATAAGGTGCTATTTCGGCACCTATGGCCATACCAAATTTAACTGCCATACGTACAGCTTCCTGGTTTAGTACAGGCAATACACCTGGAAAACCAAGGTCTACAGCGCATGCCTGAGTATTGGGTTCTGCTCCATACGCAGTAGATGCGGCAGAAAATATTTTAGATTTTGTGGCCATCTGGGCGTGAATTTCCAGACCAATCACTGTTTCCCATTCCATTATGTTCTCCTTACTCGAAACCTTGGGGTGTTTGTTGATGCCAGTTGGTAACCTGTTGATATTGATGAGCAATATTCAACAAACGAGCTTCTGTAAAATAATTGCCTATCACTTGTAAACCCACGGGTTTGTTATCTACAAATCCAGCGGGGATAGACATGGCCGGTAAGCCAGCTAGGTTAATGGCAATGGTATAAATGTCAGCAAGATACATTTCGATAGGATCGCCAGTTTTTTCACCTTGGGCAAAAGCAGTGGAGGGTGAAACAGGACCCATCAGTACATCAACTTCGGATAGTGCTTTATTGAAATCTTCAGAAATTAAGCGACGAACTTTTTGTGCCTTAATATAATAGGCATCATAATATCCCGCAGATAAGGCATAGGTGCCCATTAAAATACGACGTTTGACTTCAGCGCCAAATGCTTCACCGCGTGAACGGATATATAAATCATTCAAGTCAGCAGGATTGTCGCAGCGATAACCAAAACGCACACCGTCATAACGGGATAAATTGGCAGAGCATTCTGCAGAGGCAATGACATAATAGGCGGGTATTGCCAGCTTCATATTAGGTAGCGAGACTTCTTTGACTTCTGCTCCTAATTTACGATATTCATTAACTGCTGTTTCAATTGTTGTTGCTATGTCGTTATTTAAACCTTCGCTAAAGAATTCTTTAGGCAAGCCAATTTTTAATCCTTTAAGGCTGTTGTTTAATCCATTTGAATAGTCTGGAACTGCTTGGTCTACACTGGTTGAATCCTTGTTATCAAAGCCGGCCATGGTTTGCAGCAAGAGCGCTGCATCTTCTGCAGACCTGGCCATAGGGCCGCCCTGGTCTAGGCTGGATGCGAAAGCAATCATACCATAGCGGGAAACTCTGCCGTATGTGGGTTTTAAACCGGTAATGCCACATAATGATGCGGGTTGGCGTATTGATCCGCCGGTATCAGTGCCAGTAACAGCAGAGGCTAACCGTGCGGCAACTGCAGCAGCAGAACCACCTGATGAACCACCGGGGACAGTGTTGGTATCCCATGGGTTTTGTACTGCGCCATAAAAACTGGTTTCATTGGATGAACCCATAGCAAATTCATCCATATTTAATTTACCCAGCATGATTGCACCCGCATTATTGAAGTTTTCAATAATGGTAGCATTATAGGGTGCGATAAAGTTATCCAGCATTTTTGAACCACAAGAGGTTTTGATGTCTTGTGTACAAAAGATATCTTTTTGGGCAATTGGTATTCCTGTTAATAGTTTCGCATTGCCTGCTGATAATTGAGTGTCGGCTACCTTTGCATCTTCCAGTGCGCGTTCTTCGGTAACCGTAATAAAACAATTGAGTGCTTTATGTTTTTTTATTCGTTGCAGATAAGCTTGTGTCAACTCTACGCTGGAGTATTCTCCTGAACGTAAGTCCTTAGCCTGTTCTGTAATAGTTTTGTTGTGCATAGTGATTCTTAGTCGATAACTTTAGGTACTAAATACAGTCCTGCTTCAATTTGCGGGGCAATAGACTGGAAATTTTCGCGCTGATTGTCTTCTGAAACGGTATCCGGACGTAATCGTTGCATCTGATCCATAGGGTGTGCCATGGGCTGGACGGAATCGGTATTGGTATCACCCATTTGGGTCATTAAATCCAGCATATTAGATAAATCTTTAGCGTAAGCATCGGTATCTTGTTCATCAATTCCCAGTCTTGCCAGATAGGCAATTTTTTTTACTTCATCAGCCGACAACGACATTTTTTAACTCCAAAGGTTACTTTTTATAAATATGATACTTTATATCTTGCCCAAATACCTGCTTGATTGTTAAAGTAGTAAGATTTTATATCGCTAAGGATAATGCTAAAGATGTTCAAAAGAATTCGCGGACTTTTTTCAAATGATTTGTCTATTGATTTGGGTACCGCTAATACCTTGATTTATATACCTGGACAGGGGATTGTATTAAATGAACCTTCTGTTGTGGCTATTAAGGAAGATAGAATTCGGGGGGCAAAAACAATTGCAGCAGTGGGTGCTGATGCAAAAATGATGTTAGGTCGCACACCCGGAAATATTACGGCTATTCGACCCTTAAAAGATGGAGTGATTGCCGATTTTGCAGTAACTGAGAGAATGTTACGTTTTTTTATAGAAAAAGTACATGAGTCCAAGTTGTTTCGTCCAAGCCCACGTATTCTGATTTGTGTGCCTTGTGGCTCCACCCAGGTTGAACGACGTGCTATTCGTGAATCAGCAGCAATGGCAGGTGCCAGAGAAGTTTATTTGATTGAAGAGCCTATGTCAGCAGCTGTAGGCGCTGGGTTGCCTGTAGATGAGGCGCATGGTTCCATGGTACTGGATATTGGTGGAGGGACTTCTGAAGTTGCAGTTATTTCGTTGAATGGCATTGTCTATTCTGCCTCAGTGCGAATAGGTGGTGATCGGTTTGATGAAGCGATTATCAATTATGTCCGTAGAAACTACGGTACTTTAATTGGTGAAGCTACGGCAGAAAGAATTAAACATGAAATTGGAACCGCCTATCCCGGTAGTGAGGTGAGAGAAATTCATATTACAGGCCGTAATCTGGCTGAAGGTGTGCCACGCAGTTTTTCTTTGAATAGTAATGAAATTCTAGAGGCCTTACAGGAACCTTTATCAGGTATAGTGGGTTCGGTAAAAGTCGCTTTGGAACAGACACCACCTGAATTGGGCGCGGATGTTGCCAGTAGGGGAATAGTTTTAACCGGGGGAGGGGCTTTGTTATCAGACATAGATCGATTGATTGCAGAAGAAACAGGTTTGCCTGTCTATATAGCTGATGATCCACTGACTTGTGTTGCTAGGGGTGGGGGTATGGTTTTGGAAATGCTGGATGAAAAAGGTTTATCTACTTTTTCTTTGGAATAATTGATATTGATATAGGCATTTGTGGCTAGGCTTATGTCTGGCCATTTTTGTTTTAGATGTATCGTCTTTGCCAAACCATTCTTATTCCACTTAAAATGGATTTTTTAGATTGAACAATGATGATGTTTGCAGTACTAATGTGTAAAAATTTTGTGTGTGAGGTTTTGTTATAAAACTTTTATTTGCTTCAGGTCCTTCTCTTAACACCCGATTACTTATTGTAGTTCTGGTATCAGTTATTTTACTTGCTGTCGAGCATCGTAGCTCACGGATGGATAATACACGTTCGATTTTATCAGTACTTGTTTATCCAATTCAGTTACTGGTGAGTATGCCTGTAGATTTTGTCGAAGATACTTATGAAATGCTGATTTCTTATACTGACTTGAAGAAAGAAAACGCGATTCTTAAACAAAAACAGTTGATTGATAGTATCAAGTTGTTGAAATTTGCTGCTTTGGAAAATGAAAATATTCGCTTACGAAGCTTATTGGAAAATTCATTTAAATTGGGTGAGCAGGTTTTGGTAGCAGAATTGCTATCTGTTAATCTTGTGCCCTATGAACATGTGGTAGTGGTTAATAAAGGATCCAGATTTGGAGTATATGCCAAACAGCCTGTTTTAGATGGTAGCGGCGTTGTGGGACAGGTTATTCGATCTTTGCCATTGAGTTCAGAAATCATGTTAATTACTGACCCAAATCATGCCATTCCGGTACAGGTTAACAGGAATGGTTTAAGAACAATTGCTATAGGTAGTGGGCAATTAGACCGTTTGATTTTACCTTTTTTGCCCAATAATGCGGATATCTTACCTGGTGATTTGTTAGTGACTTCTGGTTTGGGGGGGACATTTCCTCAGGGCTATCCAGTGGCCGTGGTAGATAATTTTACTGTTCAACCAAATAAGCCTTTTGCCAATATTTATGCGACTCCAAAAGCACAGCTGGACAGAAGTCGTGAATTATTAATTGTCTGGACTGATTCAACACCGGTACCACTTACATTTCCACAACCACAACCACAACCACAACCAAAAACAGAAACACAACCAAAAACAAAAACAAGTGCTGAAAATGCAGCACAATAATCAACACAATACCCAGCGTTTTCTGGTCACTCTTTTGTTGGCAATGTGTTTGAAAATATTACCACTACCAGTGGTTTTAAATTACCTAAATCCAGACTGGGTTCTATTGGTTTTGATCTACTGGACATTGGCAACACCCGAAAGAGTAGGTGTGTTTAATGCCTTGGTTATCGGCATATTGGTAGATGTTTTGACAGGGCGTTTATTAGGGCAGCACGCGTTGATATATGCATTAATCAGTTATACTTGTTTAAAACTTCATAAACGTTTACGACATTATCCGGTACCACAGCAGGCATTGTTTATTTTTCTGTTACTGATGTTTTCTCAAATGATGGTGTTCTGGATAGAAAATATACAAGCACCTGTACAATTAACAGTCTCATTTTGGGTGCCTGTATTTACGGGAACAATACTCTGGCCTTTAGTTTATTCAGGGTTGCGTTATATTCGTATTTTTGGATTTCTTGGTAGACATGACTAGATATAATGCGATAAAAGACCCGTTAGCTGAAAATCGAATTTTTCTCAGTCGTGTTGTTGCGGTTTTCATTATTGTTTTGCTATTGACCTTTGGCTTAATTGCCCGGCTTGTCTATTTACAGGTTGTTGGGCATGAGCATTACTCAACTATGGCAAAGTCAAATCGGATCAAGATCGTCCCCTTAATCCCAACACGAGGCATTATTTATGATCGGCATGGACGAGTATTGGCAGAAAATATTCCTTCCTATAGTCTGGAGTTAATTCCTGAGCAGATCAAAGATCTTGATGATACCTTACAAAAATTACAACAATTATTAGATATTCCAGACGAAAAAATTGAACAGTTTCTGAAGCAGAAGAAAAGAGAAAAACGATTTAGCAGTGTCCCTTTATTACTGCGGATGAGTGATGAAGAGGTAGCAAAATTTTCTGTAGTCAGACCTTATTATCCAGGTGTTGATGTGCATGCCAGATTGGTTCGTCATTATCCCTATGATATTTTGACAGCACATGTGGTAGGTTATGTAGGTAGAATTAATGAAAAAGAGTTGAAATCCCTGCCTATGTCAGAGTACAGAGGTACACATCACGTAGGTAAAATCGGCATTGAGAAAGCGTACGAGTCGCAATTGCATGGGCAGACGGGGTATTCAGAAATTGAGACCAATGCACAAGGCAGATCTGTTAAATCTGTTGCTTCTGATGATCCTGTTCCCGGTGCAAACTTATACTTGACTCTGGACATAGATTTGCAGAAAACTGCCTATCAGGCTTTAGAGGGATATAACGGTGCTGTTGTTGCTTTGGAGGTTAAAACAGGCGATATTCTGGTCTTCACTAGCCGCCCGGGGTTTGACCCTAATCCTTTCGTCTATGGCATTAGCAGTAAAGCATATAAAGCACTTCAACAGTCTGATGACAGACCCATGTTTAACCGTGCTTTACGAGGACAATATCCGCCAGGATCGACAATTAAGCCTTTTATGGGGCTGGCTGGTCTTGAATACAAGGTGACAGATTTTCAGCATAAATTGTATTGTCCCGGTTATTATCAATTGCCGAAGGTAAAACATAAATACAGGGACTGGAAAAAATGGGGGCATGGTTGGGTTGATTTGAATGATGCTGTGACTCAGTCGTGTGATGTGTATTTTTATGATTTGGCACGCACTTTAGGAATCGATAGAATGCACGATTTTCTACAAAAATTTGGTTTTGGAGAAAAAACAGGGATAGACCTGGTTGGAGAAAAATCAGGGCTGTTACCTTCCAGAGAATGGAAAAGAAAGACCAGAAAACAACCCTGGTATCCCGGTGAAACATTAATTGCGGGTATAGGACAGGGTTTTATGCAAGTGACACCTTTGCAATTGGCAAGAGCTACTGCTACTTTGGCTAACCGGGGCAGAGTAGTGATGCCCCATTTAGTTGATAGGATTGTTAATTCAAATTATACAAAGGCGGGTGTATCAAAATCGAAATTGCAGATTAATTTGAATCCAAAAAATGTTGAAGACATTGTTTCAGCAATGGTTAATGTTGTACATGGTGCAAGGGGTACTGCCAGAACATTGAAACAAGACATCAATTATTTAATAGCGGGTAAAACCGGGACTGCTCAGGTTTTTTCGGTGAAACAGGAAGAAAAATATAATGAAGATGAAATCGCTTTCAAATTAAGGGACCATGCTTTATTTATAACTTTTGCACCGGCTTATGATCCACAAATAGCGGTTGCTGTTATTGTGGAAAATGGGGGGCACGGTGGTTCTGTTGCAGCCCCTATTGCAGGCAAAATAATGAAACAGTTTTTAATGGGTTCTGAGGAGGATGTTGTTGCAAACTGAAACCAGAAGTGAACAATTCGTTCCCTCTTCTTTTATTGGGAATTTACTCAGAAAACTGCATATAGACATTCCTCTTTTTATAGGTCTGTTGCTAGTTTGTAGCTTAAGTTTTCTGATTTTGTACAGTGCAGGTGGGCAAGATATAAACATTTTAATGCGACAAGGTGCGCGGATAGGTGTGGCTTTTATTTTGATGATTGTGCTGGCTCACATAAATCCACAACATTTTCATCGGCATTCTGCAGCACTCTATATTTTTGGGGTGTTATTACTGTTAACTGTTTTATTGGTCGGACAAATTGGGAAAGGTGCCCAGCGCTGGCTGGATTTGGGTTTGTTTCGTTTTCAGCCATCAGAAATGATAAAAATTACCACCCCGATGATGATTGCCTGGTATTTATCGGGTTATACATTACCACCGAAACCAATGCAGCTTTTCAGAGCAGCCGTTTTAATTGTTATTCCCACTTTATTGATAGCAAAACAACCTGACCTGGGGACCTCTTTGTTAGTCGCAAGTTCAGGTGCTGCGGTATTATTTTTTGCCGGATTATCATGGCGGTTTATGTTAATAACGGTAGCGGTATTAGCTTCATTAACACCTGTTTTATGGCATTTTATGCGTGATTATCAAAAGGGAAGAGTGTTGACGCTGTTAAACCCTGAAGCCGATCCTTTGGGCAAAGGCTACCATATTATCCAGTCTAAAATTGCTATTGGTTCTGGGGGGGTACATGGTAAAGGCTGGCTGGGTAGTACTCAGGCGAAGCTGGATTTTCTTCCAGAAAGTTCGACCGATTTTATTTTTGCTGTTTACGCAGAAGAGTTTGGATTGTCGGGTTGCCTTGGACTATTAGTTTTATATTTGTTGATTATTAGCCGCTGTTTGTATATTTCCGTACAAGCCCAGGATACTTATAGTCGGTTACTGGCAGGTAGTTTGACCTTTACTTTTTTTGTTTATGTTTTTGTAAATATTGGTATGGTGATTGGTATATTACCTGTGGTCGGGGTACCTCTGCCTCTCATAAGTTATGGGGGGACATCAATGGTGACCTTGTTGGCCAGTTTCGGCATTCTCATGTCTATACACACGCACAGAAAATTATTACCCACTTAGGACAATTTAAAAATGAAAAAAACAGTTAGCTGTTTATTGATATGCTGTGGTTTTATAGTTAGCTTCAATTCATTTTCTGCTCTTGAAGAAAATGAATTATTTAATCGTTTTGTGACTGGTATGGTTAAAAAACATCAGTTTAAAGAAGAACAGTTAAAACAGTTATTTCAATCGGTTGATATTAAAGAAAATATTATTAAAACCATGAAGAAACCTGCCGAAGGGTTGCCGTGGTATAAATACCGAAAGATTTTTATGAGCGATAAACGTATCCAAGGGGGGGTAAAATTCTGGCAAGAAAATGAGGCGACATTAACGGCTGTAGAATCTAAATATGGGGTATCTGCAGAAATAATAATAGCTATTATTGGTGTTGAAACCTTATATGGAGGAAACACTGGGCATCACAGAGTGATTGATGGACTTTCAACATTAGCTTTTGCTTATCCGAAACGAAGCAAGTATTTTCTTAGTGAACTGGAAAGTTTTTTGATACTTTGTCGTGAAGAAAAAATGAACCCATTGGAACCCACAGGTTCTTATGCAGGAGCAATGGGAATCCCACAGTTCATGCCGAGTAGCTATAGAGCATATGCAGCTGACTTTGAAAATGATCAAAAAAGAGATATTTGGAATAATCCGGCTGATGCAATAGCGAGTGTCGCCAATTATTTTTTTAAACATCATTGGCATAAAGATGAGGCTATCGCTTTTCCTGTTACTACTGAAGGTGAGGTTTATCAGCAGGCTTTAAAAAAAGGGCTCAAGCCGGATACGAGTTGGGCTGATTTACAAGCACTGTCGGTGAATTCACTGCAACCAATAAAAGCGGATGAAAAGGTTAAATTATTGGCTTATCAGCAGCAAGAAAGTCGCGAATTATGGATAGGATTGCATAATTTTTATGTGATTACCCGTTATAACCATAGCCCTTTATATGCTATGGCTGTGTATCAATTGAGTGATGCCATTTATAAGGAAAAGCATAAAGATAGCTTACCAAATGTTTTAGAAAATAAAATGGCTGAAAAAGTCCCTAAGTTAAAACTTGAAAATGAATAAAGTAATTGTTGTTATAGCTGTCATTGTTAGTAGTGGTTGTACTATAGAACCAACCGTTAAAGATAGTGCGCCTGATTCTATTCCTGTTGATGTGATGGCAGTGCCGGATGCAGTCCCCAAGTATGAAAAACGTACCAGGGCAGGTAACCCGACACAATATAAAGTGTTGGGAAAGCAATATAAAGTATTAGCGGATAGCAAAGGTTATCAGGAAAAAGGTATTGCTTCCTGGTATGGAACAAAATTCCACGGTAGAAAAACTGCGAATGGTGAGCGTTATAATATGTATGCCATGACTGCCGCACATAAAACCTTGCCTATACCTAGTTATGTACGAGTGACAAATTTAAACAACCAACGAAGTGTCGTTGTTCGAATTAATGATAGAGGTCCGTTTCATAATAATAGAATTATTGATTTATCCTATACAGCGGCAATAAAACTGGATATCCAGAAAACAGGAACGGGATTTGTAGAAGTTACTGCTTTGCAACCCAGAGCATCAGCAAAGAGTATTAAAAAAGACTATCAATCTATGCCGCAGCAGAAAAATAGTGCATTTTATTTGCAAATAGGTGCATTTAACCAGCAAATAAATGCCTGGCAAATGCGAGAAAAGTTACTGTCAGGGCAGATAATAGACTCAATGATTAAGGTTGCCAAAAATCAGATTAATGATTTATATAAGGTGCAGGTTGGGCCTTTGTATTCAGTCTATCAGGCTGATAAAGTCTATAAAAAGCTAGACCTATTGGGCTTTAGAAATACACAGTTGGTGTCCGAAAAATAAAGTTGCTGCTTAAAATCCTCACTCCTTAATTCTACTTTGTCACATTTGAATGGATACTATACAAAAGTATCTTCGTAGGGTGCGTTGTACGCACCATTTCGGCAATGGAAGGATAAAAAAATAATTTGGGTACGTGCAACGCACCCTACATTTATAATCTGACAAAGTAGAATTAATAATATCTCTAATAATTCGTGGTAACTATCTATAAACATATAATCCTTACTATGTTTTCAAAAATTATAATTGCATATTTGCTCAGACAGAATTATTAGAGCTGCCCTTAAATGCTACAATAACAGAATCTTTTTTAGAGTTACTTCGGATAATAATAATGCCCTTATTTATACGTAATTATTTTATTTTGTTTTTAGTTTTGTTTTTGTTTTTGTTTTTAAATACGGCAAAGGCAACAAACAAGATTTTGATTCCAGCTGCACCTAGTGTAGCCGCAAGTAGTTTTATACTGCTGGATTTTAATAGTGGAAAGGTATTGGCTGAAAAAAATGCAGATCAACGGCTTGCGCCAGCAAGTCTAACCAAGATAATGACAGTTTATGTCATATTCAGAGAATTAAAGAACGGTCATTTAACCCTCGATGAAAAAGTAACGATTAGTAAAAAAGCCTGGCAGACGCCTGGTTCAAGAATGTTTGTTGAAGTTAATAAACAGGTTGCTATAGAAGATTTACTACATGGCGTTATAATTCAATCAGGTAATGATGCGAGTGTTGCATTAGCCGAACATGTAGCGGGTGATGAATCAACTTTTGCAGCAATGATGAATCAAAATGCGGTACGGCTTGGTATGATGGATACTCATTTTGAAAATAGCATGGGCCTTCCCCGTGAAAATCACTACACAACAGCAAGAGATCTGGCTAAATTAACAACAGCAGTGATTCGTGAATTTCCTGAGTATTACCGCTGGGATTCAGAAAAAGAGTTTACTTTTAATAATATTACTCAGCCAAATAGAAACAAACTTTTATGGCGCGATAAATCAGTAGATGGTGTGAAAACAGGTTATACGGAAGAAGCAGGTTATTGCATGGTGGCTTCGGCAAAACGTGAAGGCATGCGCTTGATTTCTGTGGTAATGGGTACAGCGAGTGCCAATGCCAGAGCCAATGAAAGTCAGAGTTTATTAAATTATGGATTTCGTTTTTTTGAAACGCATAAGCTTTATTCAGAACTTGAAGCTTTAACTGAGACCAGAATATGGAAAGGGGATAGTAAAAAATTGCCTATGGGACTGACTGATGATCTATACGTCACTATCCCACGTCGGCATTACAATGATTTAAAAGCAGAAATTAAACTGGATAAAAAAATTATTGCACCTGTTAAGCAAGGTGAAGTGTTTGGTGCAGTCAAAGTTTCACTTGCCGGAAATATAGTTGCAAGCAGGCCATTGAAGGCATTAAAAACAGTTAACAAAGGCGGTTTGGTTCAAAGGCTCTATGATGAAGCTATGCTGATGCTGGAGTTGGAGTAGCAAGTGACTGACTTTATAGATAAGCAAGTGTACCTAAATGGCGAATATTTGCCATTATCTGAAGCAAAAGTTTCTGTGCTTGATCGTGGTTTTCTGTTTGGTGATGGGGTTTATGAAGTAATTCCTTCTTATGCAGGGCTATTTTTCAGACTACAGGATCATCTGGATAGATTAAAAGCAAGTATGAGTCGCATTCGACTTGAATTTGATTATGATTTAGAAAAATGGCTGGAAATACTTACTCCGTTACTGGATAAGACCAAGGATCAATATATTTATTTACAAATCACCCGTGGGGTTTCATCGACAAGAGATCATGCTTTTCCTAGAGCCCCTGTTCCTACGGTTTTTGCCATGTGTTCTGAAATCTTGCCTTTTGCCGGAGTAGAAACGGGAGTTAAAGCATTAACCATAGAAGATAGTCGCTGGGAAATGTGCGATGTTAAAGCGACTACGCTGCTAGCTAATGTATTGCTAAGACAGAAAGCTATAGAACAAGGCTGTGCTGAGGCCATTCTGCATAAACGAGGCTATGTGACAGAAGGTGCTGCCAGTAATTTGTTTGCAATAATAGATGGTATTTTAATTACTCCTGAAAAAACAGCCGAAATATTACCTGGAATTACACGCCAGGTTATTCTTGAACTGGCAGAAAAAAATGACTTTCTAGTCAGCGAAGAAATTATATCGCTTGAAGCATTAAAAACAGCAAGTGAAATCTGGATTACCAGTTCTACCCGGGAAATCATACCGGTTGTAGAGTTAGATTCAGAAAAAGTGGGGGACGGTAAACCTGGGCCAGTCTTCCATAAAATGAATCAACTTTTTCAACAATATAAAAAAACTTTATGAGTGAAGAAGAAACATTACTAAAATTCCCATGCCAGTTCCCAATAAAAGCAATGGGTAAGAACACTGCTGA
>Ga0256847_1000127_pt1 | contig 52511 bp, 42 predicted proteins | sample TeddybearmetaG_FD_189099 | JGI IMG/M metagenome (GOLD analysis project Ga0256847, IMG submission 189099) | Hydrothermal vent microbial communities from East Pacific Rise, Pacific Ocean - Teddybear | ecosystem: Environmental > Aquatic > Marine > Hydrothermal vents | place: Pacific Ocean: East...
AAGAAAATACGTAAAGTATCAAGAGAATCAGGAAAGACTTCATGATGATAACCAACGAAGTTTTGATTTTTAGGGCCCCTATGGGGCTAGACCCAAAGCCACCTTCTTAGAAGGTGGTAGTTTATTAATTTTTCCTGTCGGTGTTACGCATTCCTCTTTGAACACCGGATAAAAATCCTTTCCGAATAATTTAGTCAGGACTTTTTCCCATTCTTCAGCAAGATAACCTTCTTGTTCTCTATAAAAGCAACGAAATATACTAATTGGACTAGGATTGCCCATAGAATTCATTTTTAATAATACATAGGCGAAATTTTTCTTCTATCGAGTCATTTGAAATAAAGTTAATTTGACGTTGTGAAAGTTTTGATGATATGTTGCCAAATTTTAAATGGATCGCTAATATTTTGTTTATATTATCTCTATTGAAAAATGAAAAAAAAACAACAAAATCAAAGGTGAATTTTAACATTTCTTCCTTTGCAATTCCATTATGTAATTTCTGGTCGTAATTGATTAATTGCTTTAATAAATCTTTTTTTATTTTAGCAAATGATAGATTATCAAACGCCTCCATCTGTTCATCCCTAATCACCATCATAACTTAAGAATTACATATTTCACAAAACGGTTTCCCATCTATAGCAGCTTGTTTGATGGAGGCTGCCTGATTTATAACTTGCTTGGTAGTCTCGCTCACTGCAGGATCATCCATTAAACTGCTCATTACTCCAGGGCTTCCTCCTCCTGGGCACACTTCACCTATTAAAACAGTTGGCAACCCAACAGATATCACTCCACCATGTGCTGTAGAATCTCCCATACGAGCAGCTGGTTTGCCACCTATAAAGACTCCTGTTGATCCGATAATAATAGAATCAGGTGGTCCAACACATGTACACATATCTCCAAGTACGGCTGCAGGTATCCCTCCTATCAAAACGGTTGGTATACCGGGACCGGTGATTGGTCCTCCGACATGTGGAATCGGTGGTGTCCCTGGAGTGACCATAGGGCACATGTGCATGTCTGTTAATCTTGCTGCTGGTTTTCCCATAGGTCTTATTTTTTAGTCTTATCTTCTATAATTTATTTATTTGCCTGACCCATTAGCATAGCGAGATAAATATTCCATGTAGAAAATTCCTATTTGATATTAGAACACTTGTCTAACTGAGGAAACTCTTATCCTTATTCCATCTTCAGAACCATCATCAGATACTATTGAACCATCAATCTCCCAAAATTTCTGACTCCCTATACTTCCTTGCATTTTTGCAAAGGTCTTTAGCCCATTAAGTGTTCTGAATGCGTAGACTGTTGATCCAACACTTGGCTTTTGGTCATCAAATCTATATGCTTTTTCCATTTTATTTTAATTTATTACTCTTCCATAAACTAGTCGTTCAAATTCACTTCCTTCCTCACCTTTACGATCTATACCATTTTGATCATCTCCCCAATGTATTAATTCATGTAAAAGGGTGACTCCAACTAGATAGACATTTCCCGCTCTTGCAACTTTTGTACCTTTTCCTTTCTCAAAATCTTTGACTAAGTCTGTATCGATTCTAAGCTCATTTGATTTACTATTAGGTGAAAATTCTCCATATGCACTGGCTAATTTTGTAATTTTAATTTGTGGACCTCTTCCCCAAGATAGAGCTTCACGGAGTTGTGTTCTATTTATATTCCCAATTTTATTCATTGCATTTACTAATGAAGAAACATTTAAAACCTGAGGCATATTTACTTTAACATAATATGACAATTTTGGATATTTCTTAATGTCACTATTCAACATTCTCATAATTTATATTTTTTCTGGGGTAATTAATTTTCTACAATTTTCGCTTCTTGGATTGTCCAATCATTATTTATTTTTGTGCACTTAACCTCAACTTTAATACCTTCTATTGGATAATTAAAATTAAGATTAGCGATATCAGTTTCAATTATTATTTTTTCAAATTCTAAATATGACATATTCACTTTTTTCAGATCTTCCTTATCAATTATATTAACCTGTGATCCAAATTTTTGAAGCTTTAACTTGGATGTTATTTCACTGTTTTTTATAATAGTTAAAGGAGATCGTAAAGGATCTTCATCTATATGATAATATTTTTGAAGATCGGGTAAGTCAATAGACATCTGAACAAGTATTTGAATGTCCAATTTAGCTGTGTCAGTTAAATCAGCATTTTTGAAGTTATTTGGTTCCGTTGGTTCTTTTTCAATAGAATCACTAGCTAATTCTATATTTTTGTTTTTAGAATTAGTACAGCTGAAAATCTGAAATAGGTTAAGGATTAATAAAAAATATATGGCAGTTCTTACTAGCATTTTATAATGATTTAAACTATTAATTGATTCTGGCCCTTTGAATTATTGGGAACACCTTTTATTTAATCAATAGAACGAGGATATTTGAGTTATCTTATTATTTTTACTTAGTATAGTCATTTGAGATGCATGTCTATAAACTTTTTGTTTTGAATCTTTTATTCAATTCTTAAGTAAAGTTGTCATTTTGAGCAATCTAGCTATGATGAATAGGCATCCATTTTAATTACTTAGTTCTTTTAGTGATTTATGATAATATACTATATAGAATAGTGTCAATAATCGTAAATAGTAAACCAAAGTCAATTTCAAATAATTCTACTTTACGAGACTGCTAAAATTTTGTTCGATGTTATCATATTCAATTTTGGGATATTGGTTGAAAAATCACTTGTTTTTATATTCAGCGCTTTAAAATTTTAAAATTCAGATATTTCTGAAAATCATCCTTTTATTCCAATACATTAAAATTCAGCTTTTGAAATTCTTCAAATGACATAGTATCTTCAAACAAATTGGAATCGGAAAAACGAAAGCTGTGCATGTCATTATTCTCATCACAACAAATAAAACAACCAACTTGACCAAAAAACTCAAAAAGCTGATTTTGAGTTGATGTTCTCAGGAAAGTTGGTAGTATGGAAGGGTCGTAAAATCTAAAATATAACTTTTGAGCATCTTCTGTTTTCACATATAGAAATTTGCGTAAGTGATGGTGTAAATCTTTGAAATTCAGTTCTGTTTGAATGATTATTCCCCATCTTTCATGGGAAGGATTGGATATAAAAATGTAAAATTCTTCTGACGAAAAATCTATATGACATAAATAAGGTGCAACAGAATCCAAGAGTTCACCTGTTTTACCTAGAAATAATGATTGACCCTTAACATTTACTTTATCCAGGTCTACCAGAGCTTTGTCAAAAATCGCATATGTCATCTGTACATATATTATTTGTTTCCCGTTAGTTATTCTACTTATGGTGCGCACTTTTCAAAGAGGTAAACCCAAATAGTTGTAATTATAAATCACCTCTTGCCCAAGAATAGTCATACTTCCTTTACATTGACTATTGACTTAAACGGTGGCTCTCCGTGTCGAACTAGTTTTATATTTAATTTCTACTTCTTCCGCTGTTCCGTTTGAGTACGAATTCCACATTTTATTGAAATTTAGTTTTATGTAACTTTGAATAATAAATTATTGCTTTTACCATACCCCTTTAAAAATATCATTCGGCATAAAATGACCTATTACTTGGCACTCAATTTCTTTTTTCAACATAATTTGATTTGCCCTTCCTCCTGCTGGATAAATATCTTCGTCTTTAGGACCAAGAATTGGTATTACCTTTACAAGTTTTCTGTTATTATTAATTCTCAACCACTCTCGCTTTGCCATTTCAATGGTCATAGGTGAATCCTTAGACCCGTATTCTTTTTCGACTGAATCCGAAGTCCAACCTGCCATTGCTATCCTTAGAAATCTATTAAAGTCATGAGCTGGATAAGTCTTGAGAAACCTTGTTTTATTCCAATTCATAGACCCTTTCTCTCCATATTTTATAAATTTTTCAGTAGAATATTTACTATAGCCGCCAAGTTCGAATTGATCATATGTGGGCAACCTTAAAGCAAAAATAATGTTCGCACCTTCATGTAATTGGCGATCTGGTAATCCCAATTCTTCAAATATTTGTTTAAGGGTCAAGCCTTTCAATGAGTATTCTTGAGTGAAACATCCTTTTTTCCTAACATCCACATATGGTTTAAGTAAATTCATACCTATTTATTTTATACTATGTTGTAACTAAAAATCCATTGTCCTTCAAATCTCTCTGTTCATCTTCACTCCTCCACATAATTTAACTCCTTCAACCTCCCAAATAATCCAGTAATCATATTGACATAATCTTCTATTTCTGTCAGACATTTGTTAATGTTCAGGTGGTCATATTTCATATTGTTCATGGTATCTAGACTCTCTAGAAAACCTTGTACAGGTAGACCAGCCCACTCGCTCATATATTGAATAGTCTGTTCTTTATTCTGCATGCTGATCAGACACGCGTTGATAATCCTATTCATTCTTTTGTAGAAGACTATAATTTCCTTGGGAGACTTACTGATATAGTTTTCATTGAATTCGTCAAGGTAGTTAGCTATAAAAAAAGCCATCTGAGTGGACAATACTTTAATGTTACTCTCCAAGAAAGAGCCATGCGGGTTGGCACTTATTTTTTGAGCAATTTCACTATTATAGGAGGCCAATTTAAAATTGTCATGTGCCAATTGATTGTGCCTCTCTCTCAAACTTGGATGCGCTAGATTGCTAGCAGAAGGTGGAATATAATCATCATCAACCCTCAATACATCTCCTTCTCTTTTTAATAATAGAATTGGAACAGTCATATCCAGAGAGTCTATGGGCAAGGACATATCAAATCGCATATGAGTCAAACTATATTCACCGCTAGAGTAGGGGTATCTGACAGGAAATTCTTCATTGTCAATATTTCCAAATACTATATTCGAATGATTATCAATCCTTAGGTAGACTTGGATAAGATCACCATCTTCATATTTATCCTTTAACTCTTTCAAGTCTATTTTTGATAGCGTTTCATTGTTTTGTTCATTAATATAGAAAACCTGACCTGTTCTAGAAATCCCATAATATTTCTCCAATTGCAGTGAATCATTGCGAATAGAATACTGCATGTCATCTTGCAGTTGATCTGAAATAAGACCGAAATTGTGATCAAATATTTCTATCCCTCCATAGATTTTAGCCAATGATTGAAAGTATCTTCTCTCAGCTTCGAAATGAGAAGAATTAATCTTCATTCCATCTTTCCAATTTATTGCCCAGTTAAATTTTTCTTTCATATCTTATTATTTATGATAACACCATCTGACCTAGTCGATGATGATAATCCAGCGTACCCACTACAAAGTCATCTTTTTCTAATTGTTTGTCAATTCTTATTGAATAATAAAATGGGATGACAAGCGACAAAAAAAGTTTTATTTTTTTGTCTATTTCTTCGGATTCATATTCTCTTTTATTGAGAGAGGATATATGTACAACAATATCTAAAATCCATTCATATTGAAGACTATAATCGCCTAATGTTGCATCCATTCCAAGAAAATGATTGCCGAGCATGTTCAATGATTCCTTTGCCTTTACCCATCTATATGTTTGCTTACCATTTATTGTAGTTGATAGATCAAATACATATTTAATTATCCTGGAAATGCCTTCATATCCTTCCTCTAAGAATATGGAATTTAATTCTGGAAGTAGTTTTAAAATTTTCAACTTTTCAGCTTGATTAAAAAGCTTAAGATCAATGGGTATCAATTCAAGCATGTGTTGAAAAACAATCCCAAAGTCATATGAAACGGAAGACTCTTCCAGATATCTTGCAGCTACTTTTAATTTTGAAATTTCACATTCAAAGACTGAAAAGAAAGATCTGGCATATCTTTCCTCTTCATTAAGCAGTTTTAATTGGCTTTTGAATCCATCTGTCGTTTGTCCTCGAACATCTTTAAATGAACTGTGATAATGAAACAAGCTCTCGGGCAATGAATCATATAGCCCTTCTCGATTAAGTGTAAATTCTAATTTTTGAAAAGATGCAAATGTTTTATGACTTATGTTTTCAACATCTTTGGCCACGTACCTCTTAAAAATGCCTTCTCTTTTAGGGAATAAACTATCTAATGAAAGCCCAAGCGTATTCAAAAAATAATACGCAAGAAACTCATATAATATATCATCTCTGACGCCTAATTTATTCATTTGAAACCGTATTTATTTTCAATGAAATTTCAAAACCTAGGATCGTATTTTCATTGCATTCTTCTTCAACAAGTCTTTCAAGTCTGCTGACATCATGAATTTGATCCAATTGGGCAAGATCGACTTCAACTTTATACAAAAACCGATATCCCTCACTTCGATTTTGAGAAGTAGCCAAATATTTGTCAAACCTAATATCAATAATGCCATATTGATTTAATCTTTCAGACACAAACAGCTTAATATCATTGACTGAGACAATTGATTTTCTAGAGTAAAGACTTCTTTGAAAATTCTTTAACTTTTGGTCAGAGCCAATATAGGATTGTCCACCTTGACTACTCGTTACTGAGAATGCACTTTGTATCGATTCGTTTTCACTTGTTACTTCGAAAAATGAACCCGCCGAAATGTCATTGGCATCATTTGAGTTTGAAGACCAATACTCAATGGTTAAAATATCTTCGGATTCAGAATTTTCAAATTCTACAAAAACGTCGGAAGGGTTTATATCTGAAGAGGTATCCAACTTTCCTTGAATCCTATTTATTGTTTTCTTAATATCTAGAAGTTCATCAGCAATCCAGTCAGGATTTTGTGCGGCAAAAGCATTTCTTTCTTCTTTGATAGTATCCAATATTTCATTTATGGCTTCACTAGCTTGCTTTTTATTTATTCTTTGTACTCCATCTGAGATTACTCTATATATTCCAGCTCTTTCCGAGTTATTGAGTACGTCCTCATGCGTTGTATAGTTTTTCCCATCTGTATTCTGGATAGATCTGATATCAACAAAGTGATCTTCAGTATTCAGTTTTAATATTTTGAATGGTGCTTTTACTTTTTTTAAAAGCCTGCACTTATTCATATTGATAAAAGGAAAACAATTGGTCTGACAAAATAGATGTTTTGCAAAATCTTTACTTTGTGGATGTGGAGGAAGTTCTACCTTGATCCATTTAAGGTTTTTCAACTCACTCAATGATGATTCTTCATCAGCAATTTTTGAGATGAACTCTGGAATGTAATCTTTTGAAAAATCAATATTTTCGAATGAAATAATATTCCGTTTATAATTTCGGTATGAACTCTTTATCTTATTCATAAAAGGATATGAGGTCCAAAAATTATCAGCTTCTATATCATCTTTAAATTCATAAAGGGGCTTGGATACCTTTATTAATTCTTTATCCCCAATTGACCATTTGGTAAGTTTGCTGAGATCATACAAACTCTTTTTTGCTGGATAGTTTAGCCAATCTAAATAGAGATCTAGATCACATTCTTGCTTTTGATCAAACCTTTCATCAAGACCAAGATATATAGCATTATCCATGTGTGTGTATGCATATTCCTCAAATCTATCCAAGCCAGAAATAGAATAAATGCCAAAACCATCCGCAATGTATTTTACTTGGATTGGTAAAGTTTTACAAGATAAAAGAGGGACAAACTCTAATTCTTTATCTGTTTTTTCAATATGCTTAGCAAAAGTCAATGTAAGATTTTCCTTGTTTACGATGGTAGAATCTTGCATGCTTTCTAAATGAATAATATTCTGGGAAGGCATGAAATCAAGACGATTGCCCGGAATCAATTTCTCTATCACATTAGATATTACTCTTGAATAGGATTCATGATATGACTGATATGATTTCTCTATCTCTTTTGCCAGACCACTCATCAAAAGGGATACTAATGGGTCAAAATTTTCTAGCTCTGCATTATTATAACCCCACTCTTTTGCAGCATAGTCCATCATTCTGGACCGTACTGCTTTTCGTTCGAAATAGTTGGAGTCAATCATATTATTCAGAAATTGGTGCAAAAAAGACAGTAAAATTTGACTTGAAAGATTCGTTTGTCATTATTATCTTTCCAGTTAAATTGACATGGATATACATTCTATAACTATCCGTTTTTGTTGAGATCATTTCCCCTTTTCTATCAAACCTCACTGTTATAGAAATATGGCTCAATCTTGGTTCATATTGTGCAATTGATTCTGTAAGTGAAGATTCTATTAATCTTTCAAATAGACCAGATTGACGTTCGTTAGAGAAGTCAAGGTCATTTACAATGGACCCATAATTATGATCATAGCGAAGATCACCAAATGCTGTGACAAAAAGCAAACGAATATGCTGATCAATATTATTGACCAAAGAACTTTTATGAAAGCTCTTCTCTGTAGACTTTCCTTGAAGTATATCTATTGGTCTAAAAGGGATGCTGTAATAATCGCTTCTCATTAGTTGATTTTAACTAGTCCTCCTTTTAAATTAGTAATTGCACCTCCTTTAAGGTCCAAATTCACATCTCCATTGATAGTAGTATTCATAGAAGAAGAAACAGTTGCGCTGTTATTACTCACACTTTTGAAATCCATACTTGACAATTTTAAATCTGTCTGTGCTTCTACGGATACACTGTTGGCCTCATTGATGAAATCTTTAGATTTGGTGTATAATTTCTGACTAGCTTTTATATTTATATTTTTAGCTTTAAGACTGATATTATTTTTGGCTTCTAAGTTGATATCACCGTCTGAATAGATACTCACATTAGCGCCACCATCCATTGTCAATGAAATGATGTTTTTTTTATTTGGACTAAATATTTCTATTGTTTCCTTTCCAGCTTTATCATTGAAGTAGATTTCATTTCCACTTTTGGTTTTGATTGCCTTAATGTTATTATCAGCATCATACCATTTCTCAGGTTTTTGCTTTCCATTGTTGAGACTAGCTATCACGATAGGGCAATCAGGATCTCCGCCTTCAAAATCGACGAGTACTTCATCATCTTTTTCAGGTGTAAAATAAAATCCTCGATCTCCATTTGCATGTTGATTAGATACTCTTATCCAGGGTGTCATTTCACCATCTGCCATCCATGGAAATTTTACTTTGACTCGACCTATTTTTTTCTCTTTATCATCATTTTCTATTATTTTAGCGGTCATGCATTCAGCATGGATATGAATATTGGATGATGGGGGAGGATGAATGATATCTGCCGAAACAGCTTTTATGTTATTGATATAATCTCCATTACTCCGTATAAAATGTGAAACATCTGTAACTATAAATAATCCTAATTGATTGAGTTCTCCCTTACTTTGATTTTCTTCCTTTTTTTGAAGTACATTTTTAACATCAATTTCTGTTCCTACATGAAGTGCCATTTCTTTTGTTGAAGCAGAAAAAGTTACTAACCTAGAAAGGATACCCGCTTTATGTAACTTCATTTCACCTTCCAGTGCTGTTTTCTTTCTATATTTAGTAGAAGCTATATCATTTCCTTCGGTAGAGTGCATGGTTTCTGAAGCCTCTTTCACCCCTTTCCCATATACATCAAGATCATTGAGTGGTTTTATTTGAGTACCACTTTTATAAATTTTGTCCTCTATATAATCATAGGATGACTTAGCATCTTTAAGAGGGAATGAAATGACATCAAGGGAATATTCATTTAGATTTTGTCCTTGTTCGAGGGCTACTTTTCCCTCGTCTTCCTTGGAACCAAAAACGATTTGTTCTCCATTGTAATAAAACCATTCTCCAAATCTTGATGACATTCGACATAAATAATCAAATGTTGTCTCCCTATATTGAACAGAATATTCTATTTTCTCTTTGAACATAGATTTCACCTTATTGGGAATAGGATAACTTCCCAATCTATCCTTAACAATTCCGTCTAATTTTTTATCAAGAAATGACTTACAGATATTATGATCATCCAGGAGTATTGTAGGACTAGCTCCAGAGAATGTAATCACTTCACCAGAATTTAGATTTAACCTTGCAGATTGTAATGCAGTGACTATGCCTTTATACTTATAGACTGATTTTCCATTTACCTCAGATTCAATATCCATATCACTGCCAATATATTTCTTGATGTCCATAAAGGAAAAACCGAGCTTCTCAAGGTTAGACAAAGGACACTCTACAACGATTGAGTGATGAGAACCAAGTCTTTCATTGATAGTCAAATAAGTGAAATCATTATTTGAGATACTGAGTCCACCTATATTAATCTTTGTCTTTACGATTAAAGGCACGTTGACGATTTATATTGATTAAGAGATGTTAGAAAATCTAGAGAAGCCAAAGGATCCTTCGGATTAATGTAAAATCTGGTACATGTTGAGATGAATTGATTTGAATGAAAATAGAAAAAATATTGAATGAGAATTACTTGAATTCTCATTCAACAGACTACAACTTACATTCTGCTTTCCCAAACATTCTCATGTGCAACTCCATTTGCTGTCAACTTTTGAGCCGAGATGATGATGTGTTCTACCATAGGTTCATTGCTTAAGGAGTTCATAGTTTCTGTATAGGAAGTACAGAAGGCATCATCGAATCCAACTTTCTTCATTTCTCCTTCTTCGCTAGTCTTCATAAATACAATCGATCCGCTTTTCTTTCCTACAGGATCTACCATCCAATTTAAAATTGTATCATCGTCTGATGATTCTATTTCGCAATTAATTGTACCACCCATAACGTTTGTTGTAGGTCTTCCATTCTCATCAAGATTTTGGTGCAATGAATAGGAACAATGACGAACTTTAAATTTTTTTCCTTCTAGTTCTAATAACGCTGAATATGCCATTTTTCTAAATTTTTTATTTTGATTTAATAAGAATTAAAATATATAATTGATAAATACTGTAGTTATTTTACTTCACCATAGTCACTTTCCCAAGTTACTTCATTGATATCTTCCCCTTTAGTTCCTTCGAGTTGAACTAAGAAAGTCTTAGCTGGGAAATACGGTTTTAAATGTAGATCAAGGTTGATTTTGTCTTTATCTATTGGGTCTTGATCAAGCTTTCGGAGTTCCCATTTTTCAATAAGTCCAGTTGGTCCTTTGATACTGTCTAAAAACTGTATGATTTGTTTTCTCAAATCTTTTTTGGTGTTTGCATTCCAATTTTCGAAAGCCCTTCTATTTAAAAAATCGACCAGGACCTTACTGATATAATCGAATACTCTTACAACTGAGTATGTTTTCATTCCGATGTTGTCTCCATTAAACAATGTCTTCCCGGAGAATGCCATTACTTTGCCATACTCATTGACCATAGGTACTAATCCTATCTTATCCAGATGAGAGATTTCACTTTTTTTAAGATCAAATTTTACTCCATCCACTTCATTGAGTGCTCCAAATGATTTACCCGCAGAAATCTGCGACATTAATGTGGTGTACAATCTTCCTGCTAGCGAACTTGATGGAGGTATATAGACATTATCTTCTTCTCCGTACGCACTTTCTTTTTCTCTACCTACAAGATAATTGCAAGACATGATCACATTGGATAGATAACCATCCCCTCCTGACAGATTAGCCTCTTCAAATAATTCTACAACATCATCAACACTATCCAGGTCTCTATAATCAGTAAGCAACATGGTCTTATTCTTATGTGCTATTCTGGCATAGGCATCAACTACTTTCTTAGAACCTATAAATCCTGGCATCACCAACATAGAATAGTTATCCCTCATATCTAGTCTATCGTAGTTAGCCGAAAGCTCAGTTGATACGGCATTCTGGACTAAGGCAGTATCTAAATCTGCGATTTGCTCCACATCAGCGTTGATAAAATTTACATTTTTAATTTTTTCCGCTTCTGCATTTTTATAGAATAGATTGACGGATCTGTAGGCACGTTCCAATTCGTTACTAGCCTCTAGAGCCTTACCAACATTATTTGACAAAACCTCCTCAAGTTTAGAAGCTTTTTCATTGCATCCTTCAACTATTTCTGATTGATCAGCACTAGATTCTAAAGCTTGCAACCATAGTTCAAGTCTTTTTTCTAAGGCTTGTCTTTCTTCTTTTTTACCTTCTTCAGAAAGGAAGATATTCCGTCTGGCCTTTCTTTCAGGATTAAGGTTTTGTAAACCTTCCACTGTAGTTTCTAGCAATGGAAATCCACCATATTTTTCAATAGTTTCTTTGTGTCCCTCTTTTGCTTTAACTGCTTGTTTGTCCTGTACTTTTTTTTCTTCTGCCATGATTTTCTATTTTGAAGCTTTTAATTCTTCTAGAAGAGATTTTAATTCTGTAATGTATGCTTCTTTAGCAGCTGGATTTTCAAGTACTTTTTTAAGAATCTTGTTTGTTTTTATCTGCTTCATAAACTTATAGAGCTCTTCTTTTTCACTATTGAGATTTTTGAGCATTTTACTCTGATTTAGAATACCTTTAACTCCAAAGTCTCCTACGCTTTTGAATACAAGCTTTTCATCTGCTTCTGCTCCATCCAAATCAGACATGTTTACGGTTACGGATGGTTTGAATGTTTCAAATACTTTATCTATTGTGTCCAATCCATTTACCACTTTAGGAGCAACTTCTGGATCATCCGTTAATTTCTGTACTATTAAAGTTTTATTCATAGGTATGTCTGCCATACCTTCAGAGAGTATTCTATCTCTTACGTTTCCACCTACTCCATAATCAAATTGTGCCATTTTAACATATATTTACTTGGTTAATAATACTAATCAAACCAGTGCAGGTTCTTCTATTTTGTTAATCTTGAATTCTACATTCCCGTCTTTATCCAGGTCTGCTACCACTTTACATGAGGGATATACTTCACCATTGATAATTTTTCTTGCTAGCGGCCTTCTCAGATGAGTTCGTATCTTCCCTTTGATAGGTCTAGCTCCATATCTCGGATCAAAATTTTCGAGTGCAACTTTCTCTTTTAATTCTGAAGTCACCTCTAATTCTATTTCTTTCAATGCAAGTATATCTTTCAATTTTTGAAGTTGTATTTCAAAAATCAGAAGCACTACTTCATTTGCAATCGGGGCAAAAGGAACTATCTCTGTCAACCTGGCCAAAAATTCTGGTCTGAAGTGATTTGACATAGATTCCATTAGTTGCGTAGCGCTTGGGGCGTCCCCTTTGTTGAAACTGTCTACTATATAGTCGCTTCCTATATTTGAAGTGAATAGAATTATTGCATTAGAGAAATCTCCTTCTTTTCCTAGTCTGTCACTCAATTTCCCTTCATCCAATATTTGTAAAAAGAGATCAAAAACGGATGGATGTGCTTTTTCTATTTCATCAAATAATACAATACTATAAGGTTTTTCTCTAATCTTATTTACAAGCATTCCTCCCTCTTCATAACCCACATATCCGGGAGGAGCTCCATACAATAAAGCAACAGAATGTTCTTCTTTAAATTCAGACATGTCGAAACGGATTAGAGCACTTTCATCATTGAATAAAAAATCTGCCATGGTTTTGGCAAGTTCAGTTTTGCCTGTACCAGTAGGCCCCATAAAGAAGAAGGAACCTATGGGTTGCCCTTGTTTTAACAATCCTGCTCTGGACTCTCTTATTGCCTCAGAAACAATATTCAATGCATGACTTTGACCAACAACTCTTTTATTTAGGATTTCTTCTAGCTTCAGCAATTTTTCTTTTTCATCGCTTTGTAACTTGCCCAGGGGTATGCCCGTTTTTTGGGCTACCATTGCTCCGATATTGAATTTGGAAAGCTCGGTAACTTCTTCTTGAAATAAATTTGAAACTTCTCCTAGAATACTTCTTATTTGATTCTCAATAAGATTTAAATTTTCATCGGAATCTTCAAATTCAGTTAGTTCTGTATCTATTTGACCTAATAATATCGGGCTTAGATTATTCTTGATTTCTCTGTATAACCAAGCATAGTCACTTATTTTTCTATCCTTATTTGCAGACAATTTTTCCAGGCTTGCAGAGGATTGTGTCAAAACTTGACTGGTAGTTTCATTTAGCATTTTTATTGCTGCCATAGTTTGATCTATCAAATCAATAGCCGCATCAGGAAGCCTTCTATCTCTAAAATATCTTTTTGTTAAGGTAATCGCTTCAGTGATTGCATGATCTGAAACTTTCAAATTATGATGACTTTCATAATATGGAGTTATATTTTTGATCATATGATATGCTGTATTAGAGTCAGGTTCATCAACGACCAATACATCAAATCTTCTAGAAAAGGCTTCTTCTTTTTCGATATATTTTCTATACTCTTCATGCGTTGTAGCTCCTATAACCGTAATTTCTCCTCGTGCGAGTTCAGGTTTCAACATATTGGCTGCACCCCCAAATCCCGAATTGGGGTTTAAGAGGGAATGAATTTCATCTATAAATAAAATGGCATTATCTTGCGATTTAATGTCTCCAATTATTTTCTTGAGTCGATCCTCTACTTCACCCTTATAAGCAGCTCCAGCGATCAATGACCCAAGATCAAGTTCATATAGAGTTGCACCTTTGAGGAAATCTGGCACATTTTCTTCAACAATATCCAAAGCAAATCCTTCTATTAATGCAGTTTTGCCTACACCGGGCTCCCCTACAACAATTACATTTGGCTTAGTTCTTCTGCCAAGTATTTCTTTTATCCTTCTTAGCTCTCCTTCTCTGCCTATTATGTTATCCACTTTGCCCTGAGCAGCTAAGTCTGTAACATTTTTGCAGTATTGAGCTAAGGCTTTATTTGATATTACAGTTGGTGAAGCCGATCCATTGTTACTTGAATTTTCAACAATTGTATTGATACCCAGAGATTCATTTTCTAAAACTAGCGTCAAGATCTCATTTTCTGATATAGGCAGTGTCTTCAACTGATCTTCTGAGAATCCTATTCCTGGTCTGGTCATTGCAGTGAATAGACTAAGTGGCTCAATAATATCATGACCAAATTTCAGTCTTATCATATCTGCTACTTCATATACCTTTTTGGTATCGGTACTTGGGTTTATTTCACTGGTCGGAGCACTTACTTTAGGAGTAGACTCCATTCGTACCTCTGCCCAATCTCTTAAATAATGAACATCTTTACCAAAAGATACTATCTCTGAAGCTAATCCTATTTCATTGTGCAATAATCCTCGTAAGAGGTGCGCGGGTGTAAATTCACCATGTAGATTTTCCTTCGCTAATGATTGCGCGATTTTTATGGATTGTCTTGCACTTTCTGAAAAATTCATTAACTACTTATTTGCCCTATAGTGCAGTACAGGTAATAAAAGTAAACTCCAATTCTATAAATTTTGTTAATTATTGGTTTTTGCTCATTTAACTGATTTCTAACGTCATCACAATTTTCGAGAAGAAAGGTTACTTTTTTGTTTTATCGATACTTATAGATAGAGAACAATAATTAGTAAGAAAAGAAATTGAGTTATTGAAATATTGTGTTTAAAACTATTTTGCACTAAACTGAATTTTAATTTTACATTGTCATCCCGACCAAAGCGGAGAATTGTCATTCTGAGCGTAGTCGAAGAACGACAATGAATAAAAGTAAAATTATTTCGACCGAAGTGGAGAAATCTGCATTAGTTCAAAGACTAGAACACGATTAGATTTCTCCACTTCGGTCGAAATTAGAGACACCAAAGCATTCTCGATTCCTCCATTACAGTCGGAATGACAATGCCAAAAGTGCAATTTGTTATACACACATAGAGAACATTAATTAAGTGCCACACATGTTACACTTTTTAATAATCTAAGGATGAAACTTTCTATTGAATTAAGAAATTGGGTTTAACATCTAGGAAGTTTAGCCCTGGCGGCTATTGTGGGATGAGGGAGCAGCTATGTGTGCTGCATTAGAGCCGCCTAGCGTTTTTGTTTTACTTTTTTGGCAATGCAAAAAGTGAAATCTCCCTGATAAGGGATGTCCAAATTGAAATTCAATAATTTAATATTAAGAAAAGATATTAGGTTTTTGGAAATCAAACTTTGTACAAAAGTAAAATTTAAATTCTTGTACAATATGATACTCATTAATTAACCTATGAAAAAGAAAAAAATTCTATTATTACTATTCATCCTTAATATGGATTTAGGTATGGCGCTTTATCTACTTTCAAGTAATGATGACTCAGATAGTATAAATTCAATTAACTTCCTGGAGGAAAGAACAAATATAAATTCAGAAGAACTTTATCAATTATCAATATCGCTAAGTCAAAAATATAATCAGACTCATCCAACTTGCTTCAAACAAGATCTTTTGTTGTTTGATAATATAGAAAGCGGTAAGTTTTATCTTGATCAAGGAGATTTGATTTTAAGTGTTTTAAGTAAAAATGAAGAGTATATTTTGAATTGCCAGAATGGTAATATGTATAGATCTTATGATGGACTTAAAGGAAAGGAGAAGACATTAAAAATAAATATTGATGGCTTTGTATGGGAGGAATTAAATAAAAACAATGTTGATTTTGAATTGATACAAATGATAATAGACCAGATGTTGAATTATGAAGATATATCTAATCGCCCTATAAATGGACTTCTTAAAGTTGTATATTATGAATATGGAATTTTAGAGGGGTTTGAAATTCTTGCTTTGCAATTTAAAATCGGTAGAAGGAAGGAAGTAACAATTTACAATCATACTGAAAATAAGAATACTAAATATTATGATGAAAGGTATGTATATGTTTCTTCATTATTTAATAAAGCACCTGTAAAATATGGAATTATAACCTCATGGTATAATAAAGAAAGAATTCATCCAGTAACAAAAGAGCAGAGACCACACTTTGGAACAGACTACGCTGGCACTCATGGAGATCCTATATATGCCATAAGTTCAGGGACTATTGATAAAATAGAATTTAAAAGAAATAATGGGAACTATGTAAAAATTGAACATGGTGCTGGAGTCTATAGTCAATACTTACATATGGATAGATTTAAAAAGAGTCTTAAGAAGGGTGACTTTGTTCAAAAAAATGACATTATAGGATATATAGGTATGACAGGTTTGGCGACTGCGCCACATGTTTGTTATAGATTTTGGAAGAATGGAAGGCAAATTAACCATTTAACCAATAGAACAAAAGGCACTAAAATGCCGAAAGACGTGCAATTAAAAGTTGCCCAGGAAAAAGATAGATTGAATAATATATTAAAAAATATCTAGGAATGGAAAACCCATTTAAGCTTAACTTTGATAAACAGAATGAGAAGAAATATAAAAAGTGTACGGCATGTAGCTATTTGATGGCTGAAACACTAGATGTATGCCCTAATTGCAATTTCGATAGCTCAGCAAAAGTAGTAGAAGCTCCAAAAAATAAAACAATAAGTTTTGATCAATTTCAATATTCGAAAGACATTGGGTTCAAGCTTATGCCTCATAATAGCGATGGCCAATTGATTAATTTTAAAGGAGAAACTAGTGTGCTAAACAGAGAGAATGTAGGACCTGAAGACATGTCTATTTCAGGTGAGAACCATGCAATAATTAGTAATGTAGATGGGAAGTGGTACATTGAAAATCGTAGCTCAAATGAAGCAACTTTTATTAGAGTAGATGGAAAAATTGAAATCTCAGACGGAGCCGTAATTATCCTAGGGCAATCAAAAGTGTATACTTTTCTAGATAACAAGGAATAATAATCCAAATAGGAATTGCTTTTGAGTACTAATCAAACATCAGATCGCTACAAGCGATCATCCGATGTTTTTTATTGGCACTTGAGGCAATTTCAAATTAACTATTTATTTTTTGCGTATGAACATTTCGTTCAGTTTGTATTAGATATGTATTCCAAATTTTTAATAAACTTATACTTATCAGTCATTGAGATGTTTTTAATTGAATTTACAGTAGCATTAAAATTTTCATATGCTTTTTTAAAATTAGAATCTTTAATTAATTTATCGTTAAAGAGCAAAATGTCATGTGCGCATAATTTGTTGAAGTGATAATATTCAAAAATTGTAATCAAATCATTTCTCATAATTATTAGAATTTAAGTGATCATCATTTTTTTTAATCGCTGCATACATTTGTATTTTTGACTTTTTACAGTTTGAACATTCTTATACTTCATGTCCGTTTTAATTTCTTCCATTGACAAACCTTCAAAATAGAACTTAGTCAGAATTTCTTTACATGGAGATCCCAAATTTTCCATGCACCGTATGCATATTTTGAATTGTTCCATTCGATCTTCTTGATCAGACAATTCACTATACATATAGTCTACCAAAATAGGCATAGGTAAACTACTTCCATACTTTTTTTCTCTTCTGAGCCAGGCGTGAGATAGATTATTACAAATACCAATTAAATAAGATCTGAGATTAGCATCTTTATTATTTATTTTATCTGCTATTACGTTTTCATATAATACGACAACAGCAGATTGAAATATATCTCTTGAGTCTTCCGGCCAAATATTAAATTTGGACGAAATCCAATTAATACATCCTCGACGGTGATCAAGATATATATCTTGTAATGTTTTGTTTGGTTGTTTTTTTACAGCTGTTATCCAGTCAAATCTCTTAGACTCAATTGGAAGAAGTAGGGGAGAATTCTTCAAGGTTATTTGGTTTAAGTTATTGCATAAACTAATTCAAATTAAGGTGTATCTAAAGTAGTGAAACGTTACCGCCCTATAGAAGATTCTATTCAATATAGAGTCGGTCTTTGTATATCTATTTAAAGCAAAAGGAGATATTGATTTTTGATAGAGTGTTAATTTATTAAGTATTTGAAATGATAAAATGCCTTTGAACTCATCATTAGATTTTGTGATTTCTTTGGTTGACATCTTCATAGCAATAAAGGTTTAATAATTACATAAAATACAGTTTCAAAAAATATCGGATAATTATTTCGAGTAGAAAATCGTACGAAAATTTAATAAGCTTAACCTCTGAATTATTGGAGGTGTGTTTAAGAATTTTCGACGAAATTCTTTATTTAAATCTTATACATAAGAAGTGGGTATGTAAGTATACGACATTTGATTTATATTTATATCTAGCTTGAGTAGAATTACTCTGAATTTAAGTATTTCTATGTATACCCAACTTTTGCTCTTTTAGATTTTTCTTTTTAAATTTTATTCAATTGAAGTCATTTAAGAATGCAGGACTAAATCGAACATAAAGGCTTAAGGTTGTTGGCAAAGCTTCCCGCGTTCCGCGGGACAGGCTATTTTGAGTTTCATAGCCATAGCTATGGAAGGAGAAATAGCTGTAGTCCAATGTCCTTAATGCCTGCCTGCCGGCAGGCAGGCTTTGTGTGTAGATAGTCTTCGTATTCTTAAATGACTTCATTATTAATATTGCAATGTTACTCGAATTATTTTCATTCTTAATATAACAATTGTTATGTATATTTAGATAATTGTTTGTTATAAAGCATTGATATAGGAGAGTAAAAGACAACTGAAACACGGAGTGCATTAAATCTACTAAAGAAGCCCAAATTTTAAGAACTGTAATAAAGATTGCATTTTATCGTGTACGTCTAAATAATGCTATATATGATGAGCAAATATTTTGATGCAAGTATCACGAACAATGTTTTGGCATATACTCAATATCAATACCGTATCCTAAAGATAGATTGAATCTCGAGAAGAACTCATAGTTAACTTCCTTGTGGTAGATAAGACTTTTCTAATGGTAGATTCTGGCTATGATTCATCCCATTTTTTCATCAAACTTTGATATTTGATATTGTATTCTTTTTCCTTCTTACAATCAGCATGAGTTTGATCAAGATTAATTTCATATAAAAATTTCATATTTTCATCATCATCAGGATCACTTATTGCCCTTGCTACAGCATTCTCAATTTTTTGAATTAGTTTATCACAAGACTCATTTTTATACTTTGATGCCTTTCTTTTTGCTTCCGCTTTTTCCTTTTGTTCTTCTTCAAATTTCTTTTGGTTTTCCTCCACTTTTTTAATGATGGCCTTTTCTTCTTTTATTTCATTTTGGGTTTTAGGTTTTGCTTTAGCAACTGACGCAATGCCCTTTTCCTCGCCAGGAGCGCTGTTTATGTCTTGACTAGCATTTGAGTTTACTATGGATGACTTATTGTCTAGAGAAGTATTCTTAGACGTCTCTTTTTTATCATTGATACAGCCTGATAGTAAAATCATAAGAATGCATAGTTTTATAATATGTTTCATACTTTTTAGGAGTTTTTAGTTTAAAGAGCGATTTATCGATTGTAAATAAGGTCTCCAGGTGCTTTGTTTAGAATTTTAGTGACAGATGTTTTATAGAAAAGAAACAGCCTGCAACCTATAATAATCCAAACGATCAGGATTTTATAATCAAAAATATTAAAGAAGAAATTCATGAATTCTAAGTTTTTGTTAACCATGTAGTATACAATTGAAATGGCAAAAGCGATAATGGAAGAGATAATGTAGAATCTATAAATTATATATAAATAGACCCATGTTATTGTGCTGTCTTTTAATCCAAATGCCTTGAGTGTACCTAAATTTGGTTTTATGTTTTCCAGATGATTTTGCAGTGTGTTCTTAAGATATAGGCCGATAGAAAAAGTACTAAAAAGCACCAATAAAATAATAAACAATTTTGCTAAGCTAGAGACTAACAAAAAGTTTTCTTTACTCTTGACTTGATGAAGCGGTATTTCTACGCCTTCACTTTTGGCAAACATACTGAATTCATTGATCTTACTTAAATCATTAAAATTGTATGCTATGTATGAGTAGGAGAAATTTTCTTCTATTGGGCTACAATTAGGTGGACTTATGTTTATGCATTTAAATTTACTTTTGACCGAATCAATAATTTCAATACTTTCAGCGTAAGATACTTTTTCAGTTAAAAACATTTCATAACTGAAATATTTTGTTCCATTGTATGAATAATCTGACTCGGTTTCAATTACTTCTTCGATTTTATCTAAATTATAAGGTTTCAGGTCAATAAGTGAAATTTTATTTTTGGATAAAAAAAACAAATTTCTAGCTCGGGCAAGGTTTATAAAATCAGCACCATTAAATTCTAATGAAGCTACTTGTGAAGGAATAACCATATCCACTTCATTTGGCAATTCTTTCACTATAGCATATATGTCTAAAATAACTATATGATCATATTCTTTATTGGGATATATAATTGCCAACTGGTCTGTCGTTGATAGGTTTGAGTAACCATATAATTCGAGCATTTCTTTTTTAACAATAATGCCACATTGTTCAAAACTGGCATTTTCATTTAATTCTACGATATTATCCTTTTCAATAATAATATCAAAAATAGGATCATCTGTTCCTACATTTCTTAGCGTAACTTTTTCTTTTTTATTTAACTCCGGTCGAAGTATTTCCCAATATGTTCTGGTATATTTCTTAATATTTTTAATCCCATATTTTTCAGGGTCTTCTCCAATTTTTTTATTGAAAGTAGTAATATTATTCTCACCAATGTTATTAAGATTCACCCAATTTGTAAATGGATTGTTCATGCTTTCGTCCAGTTTTATCAACCCTTCAAACCCATGCCCCAAAGAAATAAACGTCACTGCCAGAATTGTGACAAGAATGTATAGCCCCCTGCTATTTTTACCAAGGATAGTCTTATACTCATTTTTTATTAATGAATTGACAAGCTCTTTTGATGCATTATTTTTCATTGTCTTTTCACGATTTTCCATTCTCAGACATATTCTTGAATATAAAGTCTCTAGGATTAAGTATAGCGCGTCCTGTAAGAGAAGTCCATAAACCTTCTGATTTTGCAATGGTCGTATCAGGACTCAAGTATCCATGTACGTTTGGTGTTGATTCCGGTTTTATTATAAAAATCTTATCTGCGTATTTCAATGCTAAGTCCACATCATGAGATACTATCACTGCAGTCTTATCCGTAGCCTTTATGGAATTCTTCATAAATTTCATCAATTTATTAGCTATAATAGCATCTAAATTGCCAGTAGGTTCGTCGCAAAACATCACCTCAAAATCGGCAGTAAAAGCCCTAATGAAAGCCAGCCTTTGCCTTTGGCCGCCAGAAAGTCGGAATATATTCCTGTCAAAGAGATCTTCATCTAAATCCATCGCTTCCATTAATTTGAGCACTCCTTTTTTAGATTCTTCGTAAGAGGCTCCACTTATCATTTTTCCAAAACACATATTTTCTCCAGCTGAAAAGTTGGACATCAAATTGGTATTCTGAAAGATAAATGAGCAGTTCTTCTTTCGGAAACCTGAAATCTCATAGGTGCCATCAGACCATATCTCTTTTAGATTTTTTTCATACCCTTCAAAATGGACCTTACTATCGGCACTTATGGTGTCTGTCATAAGGCCTATAGCCTCCAAAAATGTACTCTTACCCATTCCTGACTTTCCTACCATAAAGTGAATATCACCTCTGTTTAGCGTCAAATCGTCACAGACTAATACCGGATCAGTATCATATATACAAGCTAGATGATCTATATTGAGTATCGTATTTCCTCTTGCATCCATTCTAAAAAATCTCAGCAAATGAAATCCAATAATATTTGTTGGACCCAGAATCATACATGAACTCATATTCATTATCTCGGTATATATATTCGAGTGCTTTGACTTTTTTCGAAATTCTTCTCTGAAATTTATTGAGTTGATTATCCGGAAATTTTCTTGTATCCGTGATATCTTCTAGTTTTATATCAAACTTTTTTTCAATCTCCAATCCTTGATCTTTTATTCCTGCTAAAAGTTGTTCTATGTCATCAATATTTATTTTTTTCAATGATTTTGCTGATTGTTGACCCGTTAAAGTTTCCGCCAGATCGGCTAATGTTACTTGGAGAAGTTCTCTTTTTTTATCTCCAGGTAGTTCCATAGCATTTACTAATTTTTTTAATTGATTAATGTAATTGCCCAAATCCTCTCTCGGCAAAAACATCACATAGCACCATGGATCATGCTTCGCTCCATGTTTTTTTGAAGAAGACGGAAGAAAGACCTCCGAATAGAATGATGTTCCATCAGCCTTTTGCAACATTGCATAGATTTCTTCATCCGTTAGCCCTTTATTTCTCTTCTTTAATGCTAGTCTTATAATATGCTTAGCTTCGTCAGATAATAAACCTGATGAAGGTTGTTTTTTAAGTCCATTTTTCTCAATTTTGTCTGATTCAACCTTAGTTTTCAATTTATTGATCTTTATCTCTTTTAATTTTTTCTCAACAAAAGATGACATTACATTCGGTCCCAATGCATTTCCACTTGTTGGAATTTTAAAAGAATAGACATATGGGAAATTACTAACTTGAATTTCAGTGACACCATCGTCAAAATCTTGTAAAAAGGATTTTTTGAAACTCATGCCCTCCAAATTTATTTCCTCTAATAACTTCTTATACAAATCATTGATAAATGATCTATGCGTAATTTGAAAGTCGTCGCTTGCCTCATCGTTTTTGTTCTCTATGTCCAGAGAAATTAGATTTATATGAAAATCAGAAACCATTTGTCTAATTTCCTTTTTCTTCGCTTCAGAAGAGTATTTTTTTGCATCTGGCCCTCTTATTTTTCTGATTACAATATCAGGTTGGTCTCCAAGATGAACAATTACATTTGTAGCTTTTTTATCAAAGTCTGCTTTATTTAATGATTCCCAAAACGCACTTATTACGCAGTTGTATTCGTCAGCATCTTCCTGCCCCCATTTTATGTTTTGCAAGAAAGTGGTAGTTTTATTTACATCTGTAGACAGCGCTACACGCTTATAATGGGTATTAGGATTACTACAATCTTTATAAACACCTATTCCAGTTCTAATTCTTTTGAATTGACTTCTGTCTGAATCAATAGATTTCATTAAACTGGTCAGCGAAGTGACCTGATTTGCCATTTTGCTATTGGTCCCATCCACCAAAAAAAAGACATTAAGATTTTCGAGCTCTTTATTAGCACTATCGAATAGGTCTTTCCTTTCTGAATTCACCTTAGCTTTATCTATTGATTGAGATTCAAAATTAAATTCTTGAACTACTCCAGATTTATAGAAATGGAAATTCTTGTGATACTTCAAAACTGGAAACCGGATCACATTAGTACTAAATCTTTTTGGGTCTGACTCACTGATATAAGCAGACATGCCTTTTACCGGGTCCTCATCCCAAATGATATTTCCAGGGTCGTTATGATCTGTATCCGGAATGTTTTTTGAATAAGCAACTGCATGTTGATATTTTTCATACCCCCGTGCTCTTAAATTTTCGATATCCTTTTTCCGTTCAGGAAAGGCATTATTACCAAAATTTGGTGCCAAGGCTAATCTTGTATTCCATTCATCGATTCTATGTGTAGATACCCAACCTAAAAGTAGATCACTTCGTAATATGGGATTGAATTTGCTATCCCTTCCTAACAAATAAGCCCTCGGTCTTCCTACATCATCATACTTAATTTTATAAATGTAATAAAATGAATACAAGTCCAATACATCTACGGGAGTGGTCCCATTCATTTCAAAATCTGGATCGTGATAATACTGTGCTTCATTAAGACTTTGATTCAGACGAACTTGCTTTAATTTGTTTAATAAAAATGCCTTTAAATGTATTGAATTTCCTGTTAGAAGACCATTATTCCACAAAAGCATTTTTTCTTTTTGTACCCATCCATAAATTTCTAAGCGTGCCTTTCTATTATTTTGTGTTTCGTCTGATTTTCCAATATTGATCCATTCATTATCTTCGTCAATCACATAGAATACTTGTCCAAATTCTAATTCTTGATATTTTTTTCCTGCTCCTCCAGGTTTGTCAAATGTGAAATTACTAGATCTATCGTTGACCACAATCCAAAGTTTATCAGATCTTTTTCGAGATTTATCATTTATGAATTTCATTCTATCTTCACCCGTATACTTTTTTGGAAGTAGAAACTTTTCTGGTTTTTGCACAATTTTCACATCATCCAATCGCTGGCCATTGCTTGATGATGATATAGCAAATAAAACGACAGCTATCAGAATGATTTTGAATCTATAGTTCATGTGTAAGGTTTTTTATGTGGATTATAACTGTAATATCAATCCTACTTTTAAAGATGCTCTCAAAGGAGAATTTTTATTAAAATGATCTTCTAAAACACTTTGGTTTCTATTCGCAAAAGCATCGTCAAGAACAAAACCGGAAGTAGGAACTATATCATTACCTGACTTGATATCTGTATTCTTGAGTAAGGATGTGAAATTGTACTGAATGCTAGCGCCAACTTCCAAGCCTAACTTTCTCGTAATACCGATTATTTTATTGGCGTTAAGTCCAAGTCCAAATGAAAGGTGGGATTCTGGTCTGATATCTTGATTGCTACTGTTGCTACTTGAGTTATATTCTATTGGAAGATCTGCATTGAAATGTTCCAATAGAGCCATTTGATCTGGGAAATTTAAGGTGTCTGGAATATTGAGACCGCTAAAATCTCCATTGATTGTTCCATCTCCAGAACTTTGAATATAATTCACCAAGAGATCTAGACCCACCATAAACTTGCTAATCAGAAATCCCTCAGAAACTATATAATCGACACCTATTGCAGTTTGAATACTTAATAAATTGAGTTTTTCATTTGCGTTGTCATAACTTGTAGGTATCAATTGAGTTTGGACAATCACATCATCAAATTCAGGTGACGTGAAATTATCAGGCTCTAAGAAATAAGCCTTTATTTCTCCGTTGCTTGTGAATCCTGGGTAGTTGTTTGCATTGAATCCATCGATATCGGTGTTTATCTTCATGAACTCGCTTTGGATTCTCACACTGGCATAGAGTTTATCACTAACTGAACGTCTATATTGTAAGAAACCACCGTATGAAGATAGTGACGAACTCCCTAAATAAGAAGTCTGTAAGACAGATCCACCATTACTTACTGTACCAATGCCTCCTAGAAAACCGAATGATAATAAAACATCCTTCTCGGATTTTACTTTTTGATTTTTCTCAATATCTTTAGTTTGGGATGAAGATCCAGAAATCTTTACAATTTTGGCCCCTACTTCATCATCTTCTGCAGGGTCTATTTCAATGAATAACGTTAAATCATTAGGAAATCCACTACCGCTATATTTAAAAACTCCTTTATCGTCAAGTTTTCTTTCTACCTTTTTCTCTAAATCCACAACCACTTGATAATTGCCATCTTGTGTCACACTTATGCTTTTCACTCGTGCATCCTCAATGGTTACATTCATAGTACCTTTAGGTACAAAAGACAGTTCTACAACTTGTAAATAATCACTCATCTCCAAATCCCTTGTGATGGCGTTGAACTCTAGATCGTTATAGAGTTGTACTTCAAAATGTGTGTCAAATAATTGTTCAAATTCGAATAGAAAAGTCTCACTTGAGAATTGAGAATATTTAGCATAATTCTGCAACAAGTTTTGGCATCTTGCTTTCACCATCTGCTTATCTTCCTCGGGTATAGCCAACTCATCTAATGATACTTCAAAACTCAACTCCACAAGTGCTTCTTGAGAAAACATCGTAAAGCAGCTCATCGCAATAAATAGTATCGTAGTTATATATTTTATCTTTTTCATTTTTTCTTCTTTTTGTATTATGGTTTGAAGTGGAAGATCAATGTATTACCAACTTTTTATTGATGGCATTTCCATCTTCGTCTATCAGTCTGACTATATATATTCCATTGCTGATATTAGAAATGTCAAACTCCATTTGAGCCCCTTGATAGATTTTATCAATATCTAGGAACAGCTTACCACTCATGTCAAAGATTGCTACATTAAATTTAGCACCAATGGGTGCACTGATTGCACCAAGATAAAATTGATTATGAGCAGGATTAGGAACAAGTTTAAAGTCCAATTTTTTCGCTACTGACCTTGAATTGAATTGTTCTTCATCAAAGAATACTTGTGTGAAACATACAGGGTTTTCTAGGCATTCATTCCCTGTTTTTTCAAAAGTCTTCACATAAAAGGTGTCTACAAAAGGAGTTATTAGGTCACCATTGGTATCCACAAATTTACTAGGGTCATTACCATCTGTGGTTGTGAATAAGAATGGATCATTTTTATCCGGTAGGTCAGAACCGTTTACTCCCCATTGGAAGCACATCGTGGAATCTTCTTCAGAAGTTAAAATGTCTCCAGGCCACCAATATATTTTTTTGGGGTTAGGGGCTGTTTTAAGTGAGATGGTAATATCCACTTGCTGCTCTGTACTGCATTTATGAATTCCAAATTCATCATATTCATAGGTTAATAAACCATTTAAGGAGTACATTTTTCCATTTTCAAATAACATTGGATCCAGATACAAAAAAGGACTTTCACTTTCGGGATCATTAAATGGGGCATCCGTATTTGAAAATTCCCAATATACATTTGAATTATCTTTTAAGCTTTTTGCTATAGTCGAAGAACCATCAAGTGAGTTAATTTTTATCATTTGACCTAAACAATATTCAGAATCAGCTAATGAAATTTCTAATATAGGGTTTGGGTAGAATGTAACTTTTAGAGGGACTACATTTTTTCTAAAACAATCATTGTTAGCTGAACCGTTTGAAATAAGTGTATAGAGGTTGTAAGTCACACCATATTCAATACCTTCGACAAAAGAAATTTCATTTGTGGAAAATTCAATTTTTTCTAAGGAAGCTAAAATAGAATCCTTAATAGAAGGCTCATCTACATTCGTCGTAGTTAAAATGTTTCTAAAAACTGTATTTGTATATGGGGACGAGAAAACTATTGAAACAGCTTCTCCATCACATATTCCAAGATCATCTTCATTTTCAAATCCTAAAAATGCAGGCCCCTCCCATTCAATTTGATTCATCCCATCATCAAACAAAGGATTACATGTACAGTCCTCTATTGAGTATTCAAAAACTTGATTAATTTCATTTTGACATAATTTTAAATCACCATCATTTACATCATATATTGAAATAAATTTTATTCTATAATCTTTACGTAATACATCCTCTGGTAATTCAACATTTATTTTGATATTAAATGAATCATTAATAATTGGGATTTCAACAGTAGGAGGGTTTTCATTTCCTATTTCTCCAATTTCATAAGATAATATGAGAGAATTTACTTCACTATTAATACCGGATATAATAAAGTTAAGAGGGGATTCAGAACAGAATGAATTTGGAGATAATCCTTCTGATCCAACTGCTTGTATATCAATTCCTTCAATATCAATTTTGTCGAATACCTTTATTACATTTGATATTTCAATAGCAGTTTTAGTATTACATGAATCATTAGTTCCAAGTACTAGTTCAGCAAAAAATTGATAATCTCCAGGAGGTAATCCTTCAATTTTAGTTGCTATTATTTGACCATTTTCCCATCCTGCAGCAGAAGTATTCCAAATTGGAGGAATGGGGGAATCTAAATCTATTAGAGATACATGACTTCCCTCAGATAGAGTTTGACCTGAACCTACAGCAGATCCTGAAAACTTGAATGTCCCTTCCAAATCTTTTCCTTGACATACATTTTCAAAGCCTGATGCTATAATTGTACAGGTTGAAGACTTGACAAAAATATCTTCTTTGTCAATACCATGACACATATTACTGTCAGTTACTTTAAGGCATGAATTGATTGAAATACCGCCAACAAGAGATGTTAAATATATGTCTTCATCTTCATAAGGAGAGAGTTCCAAGTCGGCATTATTATCTTGAGAAAGATGTACTTCTACACTAGGATTATCAAACTCCCAAAGATATTTTTCTAGGATTGTACTAGGTTCACCAATATCAGAAGTAGATCCTGATAAATAATATCTGTTATCAACTGTAAATGATTCAAAATCTACTATATCACCTGATATATTTGCTATTGGGTTTAAATTGACCACTCCTTCTATTTGACTTTCATCTGTACATCCATTATTATCTGTTACAATCACTTTGAAAGTTCCATCATGATTTATGTCTTCAGATTCAAATTCCCATATGCCAGATGAAGAAAATTCTTCCCCGTTTGGCGTTGTATATAAATAAGAATATGGAGTAGAACCTTGAGACCCATTCGGATTTAAATTCACATTATCCCCATCACATAGTATTCCATCGTTATTTGCCAATCCAGAATTCTCAATAAAAGAAAGTTGAGACTCTGGTTTTTCATAGATTTCGACATTAATATCTGTCAATATATCAGTACAAACTCCGTCTATACCGAGTTCAGAATTTTCATTTGCCGTTGCATTTACCTCAAGTGATATATTATATATTCCAGAAGCAGCAAACCCATTACTTGACATATTTCCAAAACTTATATCACTTAAATTATTAATTTCTTCAGCCATATTTATAGTCCATTTATTTGACAAAATAGACGATGAAGGATCAGCTGTTGATTCATCAACTAAGGTTATTGTTTGTCCATTTTCACAGGCCATTTGAATAGTACCTATGAAATTGACATCAACATCAATTGTTGTCCCTTTATCTATTTGTTCAAAACCAGGTAATGATTCACATCCATTTGAATCAACAACTCTTAGTGTATAATCTTTATCTTGTAATCCTCCTATTTCAGGACTATTGTAACTAGTCTCATTTAAGTAATATTGATATTCTCCGTTTCCCCCACCTACATTATTAAATATTATTTTGCCATCGCTAACACTATCACAACTTTCATCAAAATGGGTCGTGGTATAAGTCAATTCAAGAGGCTCGTTAATAGTAAACGGATTACTAACGGTAACACAATTCCCACTTGAGATTGTAACAGTATAATTTCCAGCAATTAGATCTGGGTTTATAGGAGAATTAGGGCTGCCAATATTTGACCATTTATAATCATAAGAGCTAGGACCCAATCCTCCACTTACGTCTAGGGTTATTGATCCATCATTGTATCCATTACAACTTGCATTTTTTACGGTTGAGAATATTTCAATTTCTGGATTAACATTTATTTTCAATGTCGCCAGAAGAGAATCACTTCCTTCTATATAACCTGCTAAACCATCATAATCTTCAAAAAAAAGAAAATTGAATAACCCATTCGTTTCAGCTTCAACAGGTGTAAAAGTAAAAGTTCCATTGCCAACATTCCATATGAAATTGGATGTAGCAGACATATCAGATGCTACTTCTAAAGTCTCAGTACCAGTATAAACCACGTCTACTTTAATGTCGGTATTGACACAAGTATTTAATTCTTTAGTTGGATCAATTTCTGTTTCACCAATAGTGAATGTTACTTGTCCTGATAATTGACAAATCATTCCAAAAAGTAAAATACTTAAATGAACAAAATGCCTAATTCCTAAATTTGAATTATATAAGGTTTTCATAGCGTATATATTATATTTTTAATGCCTGAACTTAAGATCAAAAAGAAAGTCTGTATCTCCTTTTACAGATACAATACTGTTAGATGTAGATCCCAAAGTGCAGCCTTTTAAGTTTTTTAAAATGCTATCAGTAGCATGGATGGATAGGGTATATGTCTCATCAGGTCTAAGTTTGATATTCAAACCAAGGAGAGATAACTCACTTCCGCTATCTTGGTTTGATATTTTTTCACTGATGGTAGATTGATCTTTACCATCATCTGATTTTAGTGAAATAGAACAATCAGAAAACCCCACAGATTTGACTTTTACATGCATCAATTCTATATATTTTGTGGGCTTTATGAATAGTGTGATAATTTTTTTGTTTTTATCCAAAATTCCCGGACAATCCTGAGTTTTATGCATGGACAAATTGGCTTTTTTTGAAAGGTATTCTGGAGCCTTATCTTTAGATTTATCAATAATTATGGATTCTGTATTTGTATTATCAGATTCCGTGTTTTTATCATCTTCAATAGGTTTTATGTCTATAGATTCGATTGGTTTATTCTTATCCACATTTTTTGGAAGAGCATCTGTAATATTATTATTAGGTATTTTTTTAGTTTCTTCTTCAATAGGTTTTGTGTCTATAGGCTCGATTGATTTATTCTTATCCACATTTTTTGGAATAACATCTGTAATATTATTATTAGGCACTTTACGTGGGGTATCTCTACTTGATCGCAACTTAGAGATATCTACCCATTGGCCTATACCATCTACATTTCTCCAATCCCATGGACCTCCGCTTGAAGGTTTTGAAGATCTAGAATTTATTGAAGGAGTTGTATTTGTGTTTTGTGATGAGGAATATACAGTAGTTTCCTGATCAGTTATCTTTGGATTAGAAGCTGAAGCGGTGTTCTCTACAACTGATTTTTTAATCGCAGGTTTATCCACTACTACAATTTTAGCCTTTGATATAAAGAGATACTTATCAATACAGATTTCTTGATGACACAATGATATTTTTCTCATGCCTTCATTCAAGTCTTCGAATATATGACTAGCATGTATCACATCATCAAGCTTTATAGTTAGTTCATTAAGTTTGAATTTCTGACCTATGAGTTCAATGATAATTTCTTTGTCATCATCTAATCTTAAATGATGCTTCACATCAGACTCGATGGGCATTCCCATATACTCACAACCAGATGATAATATATCAAGTTCATTAATTGTGAAATCTAAGTCTTTGCATTTGTCTTCGATCTTATCAGGCGAACAACTACATATGATAAGAGCTATTAGACCCATGTAAATCGCAAAAGTGTAAGCCCTATTTTTCATTTATCTTATTATCTATTTCTTCAATTAATATATTGGTCTCTCGTAAATATTCCTTATTCGCTAGAAGACTGTCTTTAGGATTCTCAAGTATGATCACTATATCATTATATCTTTTATCCATTCGAAAAAATTCTTCCTGACGCACAAACGTTAAGAATTCTGCCAATTTCAATACCATCTCTTTTTGTCTGGCCTTTACGTTACCGTATTCATATACTTTAGGTGTGTATTTGTCATCGGAGGTCAACTCTGAAGGATCGCTATTTTTTTCATTTGCATCCAATTTTTGTTGATTAGACGCATCTTTGGAATTATCTTCTGTGGTCACATTCTCATTTTCTTTAGCTTGAGATATGTTCTTTTTGGACTCATTCTTAAGGTCAGACCAGGAATTTGTAGGAGTAGGAGAGGAGAATAAAAAGAGCAACAAAAATAAAAATGCAATAGCTGGAATGAAGTAGAGTAAAAATTTAAATATTGAATTTAATTTTCCTGTGGTTCGCTTTTGTCTTAATTCTTCAATTTCATTAGCAATCTCTTTCACAGGAAGAGTTTCTACTTCATGATCTTTAACTTTGATCATTGCGCTATGGATACTTACTAAGTCGTCCGTTTTAGAAATAGAATTGTTTCTAATATCCCCTTCTTCTATCTTACATAAGGCAATCGTTATATTGTCATACCCGCCAGCTTCTTTTGCAACTTTTATCAGGTTTGTTTTGAGGTCATCTACTTGGTGGATATTCTCAAATACGCCAGCAATGACATCATCTGAAACCATGCTATTCAGCCCATCAGAACAAGCTAGAATTATATCACCTGCATAGATATTATATGCTCTACTTTCCGGTCTAGGGCCATTTCCCAAATCTCCTAAGGATTGAGTGATGATATTGCTGTTGTCTGCAACTCTAGCTTCTTCTGGGGTCATAGTTCCAGCCAAAACACTCTCCCAAACTTTAGAATGATCATCTGTCAATATCTCCAGATTTCTAACATGAAACTTTTGCATATTATGAGTGCCTTCAGATAGGAAACGATAGACTCGACTGTCACCTACCCAAACTATATAAAGGCGATTTTTAAGAATGTAACAGATGGTTCCTGTGGTGCCCATTCCATAATATTCTGGATGAGACTTTACAAATTCAATGATTTTTTGATGTGCTGTAACCAATGAAGCTCTTAGAACTACTATTATTTCATTTTCATCTCTTATGTCAATTAATCTTTTTGACAGCTCATTTTGAATTGTTTTTATGGCAATTGAAGATGCTAGTTCACCTGCAACTTCTCCTCCCATACCATCCGCTACTACGAGGGCTATACCATCTTTAGCTAAATCGATTGTACCTGTACCGAATGACCATTCACTCTTTGATACATCATTAGTTGCTATAAAGCTGTCTTCATTATTTGTTCTGCGATTTCCAATATCGGTTGACGCAGAGATTGAAATTTTGACCACTTGATTATTGTTTCGTAACAAGATTATTTCCCCTATATGGAGATTATATTTTTTTCATACTTTCTACAGTAGATGATTTGAATAATATCATTTCCCCAGATTGTCCATCATATACTCCAACAAGCGAATAATTATACTTTTCAGATTCCAGATTTCTCTGGATTAAAAACGCACTTGCATTATTGGGAATCCTCGATATGTTTTCTGTTATATCTTCATCTTTAGAAAATGCAATAGTATGGTATGTTTCCTCTTTTAAGTATATTAAAATCGAATTAACTTCAGGATTAAATACCTCTTTTGTGATTTGAGATTTATTACCAATCCATTTATAGAATATATCATTGACTATCTTCATCGAAGTCAATTTTTTTTCTTTACCCGTCAAATAATTTATGGCTATAAAAGTTGCCTTGATTTTATCCTTTTTAATTTCTAAGTCCATATCATCTAGAAGAGATGCGATCGAGAAAATGCTATTTTCTACTTTCAATCCTGGAAGGTATTGGACATCTTTAGATCTTTTGTAGGACGTATTGTTTTCTGGCGTTAATATCAATAGCCATCCTTCAAGAGATGCTAAAAACCAATCCCTAAAAATTTCACTATTCTCAACAGTATGAGGTGATTCTGCATTGTCGGAATTGTCAGAAACTGCCTTTTTATCACCATAGAGATCTTTTAATATTTTTTCTGCCTCAGTTGGCTGTTTAGTTTGTGCGTTAGAAACAGAAATCCCGCAAAGTAAGAGGACCACTATAATTACATTCTTCATAATTTTGATTTTATTTTTTAAGAATTCAATTACCATATATTTACAACTGGGACTATTACATTAGCCTGAGTACCTAAACCTGCTGATACGATTCCAATAGCTTGAAATTGACCATTGACATTAGCAAATACAGGTCCTCCAGAATTACCTTGACCAAAACCTCCTCCCGAAACTTTTATTAGTCCGTTGGTGAGCTCATCTTGAATTACCATACAATTACTGATCAATTGTTTGAGGTCATTACTTGTAGGTTGATGCATTTTGGTATTGGAAAATCCAACTGGATAAATAGAAGATCCAGTTTTCAATGATTTGGATAGCCCTGTATTTAACTTAATGGTTCCTTTTCTATTCCCAAATTCTACATAAGCCCAATCAGATGAGTATTCTGTTTTTTCTTTTTTTATAAATTCGACCTCTTGCCCATCTATCTCAAATTTCGAATTGACCATCTCATCTCTGCTATCGTCAAATTGAATATTTTTTGAGGTGAAATTAAATTTATCACCTGTTCTGGAAAGGGCCTCAAATATAACATTGACCGACCCTCCTTTGGATTCCATTGCACTTATTTGATTGAAGAGTACATTATTAGGATATCTCCAAGGCTGCACTACATGCCTGGCAGTTATGAATTTTCCACCCACTGTCAAGAACCCTGTGCCACCCCAAATATTTGCGCTTTTGTTCCAGGGATTGTTCGCTCTAGCATCGAGTACACTGAGCTCTCCATTAATTGTTATTTCTATTTTTTGAGCATAGATATAATAGATATCGTTCCAGGGTATATTGTCAAAATTAGTAGTTGCCGTAGTATTTCCACCCTGATTTGCAGCATTAATTTGAGCAGTTTCATTTTTATAATCTTCGAGATTTTTTTCAGTTTTATTAAGTTTGTTTTTTAAACTTTGAACCTTTTCAGAATTTACATTTTCTTTTTGTTCCAGTTCTGCTATCTGATTAGATAAGACAATTTTTTCGTTTAAAAGACCTTCTACCTTTGTAGTGTTGGCAGCACTTACATTATCTAATCTTATATTTTTATACAGGTTGAACCCTCCAAAACAAAGTGCAGCTAATAGAGCAATAAACATTACTATCATAGCTCTTTTATATGGTTTTGTAGCTTGAGAAAGTGCAATCCCCATCCTTGATGTAAGACCCATAGTGCTTGACTTTATCTCTGCCGTATTGTATCTAAATCTTGGACCATCATTTGATAGTTGTACCTCATCACCATTATTAAGATCTTGGGAATCTGATACAGCAGTACCATTGACAAGTGTTGGGTTTTTAGCACTCGGATTATGAAAAATAATATGTTTTCCTCCTGAAGCCGCAATGCATGCATGTTCTCTACTTACAGTTTTATACCTATCATCATATTTAACTTGACAATTACCTCCTCTACCTAAGACAATACTGGGATTAAATATGCTTTCATGTGAGCCGGCAGGATGTTTATCAGTGGGGTCCATAAATAATAATGTATAATTCGCTACATCCTTTCCAGATACCATATTTAAAGTATGTCTTATCGTTGCTGCAAATCCACCTTTTGATGTATTAAATTGTTGTGTTGGTGCTGCCATTTTATTTTGGTTTAATTATTTTATATAATGTGAGGTCTCTTTGTCGTTTTGGTCAACTAGTCTAATTATAGTATTGCCAGCTTCTGGTGTACAGAGCCTGTAGTCAATTTTTGAAATTAGCTTGCCTTCAAAATTTACTAAACCACATTTATTGTCTTTTTGAACTATAAAGAGCGTATCATTTACTGGGAGTACATCTGAGTAAATTTGAAAGACATCACTTGTGGAGGATATTTTTGTTGTTTCATCTAAGCGATTTTCAAATAAGTAGTAACCAGAAAATCCGACTATGCAAAGAAACATTACCAATAAAATTATCGTTGATATCTTTCTTTTATTTTTCTTAGGATGCTCTTCTTGAATATTTATTATTCTTTCAGTTGGTGAAATATGACCTTGTGGTTTTACTACTCTTTCTGTCTTATTTTCACCTTGGAATCTTACTGTTTTGTCAAGGATTGCAGAGTCATCATATAATAAAGCGGTATCCCTATTCACATCAAATTTTCTCAACTCATTCGGCCAGCTACTCCTATTCAAATATTCCGTAGTGAAATCAACTATATCAGAGCCAGAATATCTTTGGGTAGGATCTTTATGAAGCAAACCTTGAATAAGGGACTCAAACTCGTTACTATATCCTCCTTTTAATGGAGGAATGTCCCCATTATTATTTAAAATTTCTCCTAGTGGAACTTCCAATTCAATCCCATTCACTAATTCAAAAGCTGCAGCACCTAAAGAAAATATATCGCTTCTATAGGTTCCGCTCTTCCCTTTTAGTTTTTCAGGCGAGGCATATGCATAAGTCAAAGAATGAGTTTTGGTTTGCCTTAGGATGGTTTCTCTTAATTCTTTTGTAATGCCAAAATCAGTAAGGTAATAAGTGCAATTTTTTACATCGTCAGAATTCTGAACAAGTATATTAGCTGGCTTTACATCATTATGTACCATTGATTTTGAATGGAGATATTCTAATGCTTTGCCAAGATGATTGAGCATCCTCGCCAATTCATATTCTGTAAAATATAGCGTCTCAGTTGACCTTTCTTTTTTCGCGGCTGTTGCTTTTTGTTTCAATATCTGCCATAGGCTTGCATCACAAAGCTCCATAACCAAGGCAGGTACATTGTTTTGCTCTATATAATCATAAGGAATGAGCAAATTGGGATGATCTAGGCGGGCAGTCTTTTCATATTCCTCTTTTAGCAAACCTCTGCTTTGATTATCCAAACTAGTCCTGGGAGCGAATATTTTCATAGCCACTTGTTTGCCATTTTCATTTGTAGCTGACCATACTTGCGCTGTAGCACCTTCACCCTTAAATTTTTCTAAGGTGTACTTTCCAAACTTTATTTTTGGTTCTAATATTATCATATTAATTCTTTCTATATTTTAGCTGCAACTTGCCAATTCTTAGGATGTCTCCATCTTTCAAAATCCTGTCTTCATTTATTTGCAACCTATTTTTATTAATATATGTGCCATTCCGTGAATTCACCCATACTCCTTCACCTTGAGAAATTACGAATTGACCATCTTTTATCACCCATTCTTCGTTTCGAAATTCTAGCGTCGATTGTCTTTTTGATATTGAATAATTCTCACCCAATAGTGAAATATCGTTTTGTATGTTTTGATCGTTGATTCTGCCGATCTTAAGAAGTTTGTTTTGCTTTTTACTTAGCTCTTTATCTAAATCTATTTCATGTTGCCCTTTATAGGTCTTTGGAAGCATTAGAAAATGTGTAAATGTTCTGCTTGATTTGTTTTGCTCAGTTGATGCCAGACTATTGATAAGATTAGGGTCAATAATCTTCTCATTTTTATAATCTTCAAAAACGTCAAGTAACTCAGCTACAGATTGAAACCTATCCTTAAATTTAGGTCGTAGGCATTTTTCAATTACCATATACCAGTGGTTTGACAAAGTTGAAATATATGTTTTCAAAGGTATCCCAGTTGTAGTTTTCTTTTTATTAAGATATCCTTCAGGATCTGCTTTGTATTCATTTAAATCTCCAAACGGAGTATATCCTTTTGTCAACGCGAAATACATTGTAATTCCAAATGAATAAATATCCATTGTAGGTTTCGTGCCAGCATAGTACTGATTTTGATCCAATTGTTCAGGAGGAGAATACACTATAGAAGCAAACGCTTCATTTGCTTTGCCTAAGAAAGATATACTAGTCAATCTATTATCTAGTTTTGTGCTGATACCAAAGTCGGTAAGCCTAAGATTATAATCATCATCAAATAATAAATTTTCAGGTTTTATATCTCTATGCACAACTCCTTTATCATGTAAAGATTTTAAGCCGCTTAAAATTTGATAAGCCGCTGAACCAAAGTTGCTTTCATTTTTCAATTTTGATACATTTTCTAATAAAGTGCCATTGCCACAATAGTCCATTATGATAAAGGGATTGCCCAATAGAAATCCCATATAATAAGTCTTAACTAAATAAGGATTATCTATCTTCCCTATATGATATTCTTGACCGAATCTCCTCATCAAGCCGTCATATTCCTGTGGCATCATTTCCCAAAGATTAAGGACTTTTATTGCATATTCTTCTGCATTTTCTTCTTCACATAGTAAATACACCGTTCCAAAACCTCCTTTACCAACAACCTTCTTTATTTGATATGATTGACCTTTTATTAATATTTTATCACCTGGTTTAAGCTCAAGTCTATCTGGAATTTCTTTATATGATTCACTATAGTTCATTTGACCAGTTGTATAATTATCTTTATTGATAAAATCAGAAATAAAAGGATTGAACAAATGATAGCAACATCTATCCATTCAATGGATTTTATATTTAAGAATCCTGCACTTTCATTCAGGATTATTTTCAATCTAGGACCTTTATAAGCAGCTCTTATAGTTGTATTTTTATTAATGACTGCACTTTTATTTATCTCTTTATTATTTGCATATGTTTTATTATTAATGGAATGTAGCGGTATTATTTCTATTTTATTCCCTAGATATTTTAGGATTAGATGTTCTCTACTAACATTTGAGAATTTATCCGTAAACCTAATATTACAACTGTCTGACCTACCTATTTTTATTATTGCATCAAAAATTGGCACTTTTTTACCTTTCCCATATTTGGAAGATGCTTCTATCATTTTTATAACATAAAAAGGTTTTGTCATCACTTAATTTTCAAAGTACCTATCCAAAAGGATAGGTCGTTGTTCAATTTTCCCATATTTATTTTTCACTTCATAAAATCCTGTCTTTTCATCAATCATTTTACATACATCGTAAAGTGCCTGTGTGACTCTTCCATCTTGACTAATAAATCCACATTTACCATTGATTCTTACAATAGAATACCTTGTACTCTCTTCCTTAAATTCGAATTTCTCTATTTTATCATATTTGTAGGGAATTACCAATTCTCCTTTACTGTTTACAGCTCCCCATTTTTCATTTTTCCCCTTTTTGATTTTAAGCAATCCACCATTATTTCTGTCTAAAATTTTCTTAGATATTGACGGAAGTAATAGAAAACTTGAATACTTGGCTATAATCATGATTGTCGACGAAGGTGAAAAATTCATTAGTATTGCAAAAGTTATATTTAGACATACTACAAACCCGATAATTCCTGTAATCGGCCATTTTAATTTTCTGAAAACATCAGAATTCAATTTTCTTTTTATTGAATTAACACCCATTTTAGAATTAAGAAATGCTCTAAAATCCTTTACACTTCTACCTTTTTGGAATTTCCTGGACTTGTTTACTCGGTTTATTATATTAAGTGCGTTTTCACTACTTCCAAAAGGCTGCTCCTTAAATGGATTTGTTAATTCTTTATTACTCTCCTTTGTTAAAAAGATATTAGGTGTTTCTGGTGACCAATATCCGTTTTTCATAAAATGCTGACTCCACTTTATTAGTGAATCAATACTAGGTCTCTCTGAAGCATTAGATAGGAGACACAGATATATTATAGAAATTAATTTGTTTGAAACTATTCCCATTTTTTGAGTTAAAAGCTTCTTAGCTTCGGATTCGTTCTTAGGTGCTTTTCCAGTTATTAATTCAGCTAAAACAACACCCAAGGAGTATATATCGCTATTTCTCTTTGTAATTCCTTTTCTGCACTCAGGCGCTGAATAATATGGTGTAAATCCTTTGTGAGGAGTATTTGTAATTATCGTTTCACGAATTAAATTCTTTTTAAATGAAGAACTTACTCCAAAATCAGTAAGTTTAAAAACTGTTTTACCTCCTTCCTCATTTAAGAGAATATTGTCTGGTTTAATATCATTATGGATTATTCCATTTTTATTTAAAGCATTTATGCCTGAAGACAACTGATATAATAAGTCTGCATAATGGGACTCCTTTATAGAAGAAAACTGTTGCTTAGAAGCTTGTTCCAAAAAGAATCTAAAACTTGCTGAACAAAGATCCATAATAATAAAAGGCCTCCCTGCATAAATACTCACTTTGTGATATTTAACAACATTTATTGAATCAACACCTTTAGCAAAATTAAATTCTTCGATAAAAACAGATCTTGTGAGACTAGATAATTCAGCCTCAGGTGAGTATATCTTCAGTGCATATTTTCGCATTTTTCTATCTTCTACTTCCCATACAACAGAGCTAGATCCTTTGCCGATAAACCTTTTAAGTTTATACTGCTGAATATACTTACCAACTTGTAGATTTAAGGTATCCATTGACTGTTCTAAAACGAGTTTATTTAACTATATTATAGTGCATCAACTCGCTAAAGGTCAACCATGAAAGAACATTGCTCTTTCATTCTTTCTGTTTAATTCTACTTTGAGACATTTCAAAAATTGAAGATATTGAAAATGGGCATGAGGTTTATGGTTTATGGTTTAAGGTTTGCACGGCTAGATGTTGATATTTAATTTGTTTTGTCAACATCTAGCCTTGAACCCTAAACCTCGTAACCTTAAACCTGTTCTTTTTTTTACAATCTCTTCAATAGTACAAATGTGTAACCTGAAAATATCTAATCTCTCAAAGTAGATCTAAATCAAAAAAAAACCATTACGCTTAGCATTTTAGTGTGTATCACAAATTGCACTTTCTCAAGAAAATAAGCTCCTTGTCATCTTGAGCGAAGCGCCAGCGCAGTCGGGCACTCCTTGTCTTCCTTTGACTGCGCTCAGGATGACAATGTTCCACTGCGGTCCAGGATGACAATGTTAATAACTAAACAAACAATTATGATTTACTTTTTGTGCAATTTGTGATACACACAGCATTTTAGGTGTTTATAAAGTTAGATTAGATGCTTAGATGTACTCTTAAAAGTGATGGGTCAAAAATTTTAAATGATTATATTTGGGGCTTATATTATAACCCTTAACTTACTCATTAATGAGCATATTTGTGGGGCGCCTGACCTTTTTACATTTTACTTACTTCTAAGGTATTGTTATTGTAATTAAGATGTTGACTATAAAAAAAAGAGGACTGTAAAACAATATTCATAAATAATAAATTCGTTTAAAAAGTATGACTTTTAGCAATAATAATTTTACTGAAGAAGATGAGCTGATAGATAAGTTTATCCATGATAAGCTTACCAATTCGGAGTCAGTTGAATTTGACAAAAGAATGAAATCATCGAAATTTAGAAATAAGCTTTCTCAAGCTGAAATCATAGCGAATAGTACTAAATATATTGCACTAAAAGAAAAACTTGATATGCTTAAAGACTTGGAAGACAGCCTTGGTAAAAATAATCAAAAGAGCGATAGTTAATTTTCAAGAATCTTAATTAAATATGAATATTAAACTGTATTTGTCCATTTTTAAATTATTCACAAATACAAAACTGACAGTATATTAGCATATTAGAGCACGGAATAAAAACCTACTTTTTTTTAATCTCTTGGGGTTTAATTCCCCGATGCTTGCATCGAAAAAGTAATTTCAAATGAAGTAATAGTAATAATAATAAATATGTTAGGAGATAATAACAGAATAAAAAGAAGCATAGCCATGACTGGATGACTGACCGATCTCGAAGAGTGGCGACGATAGTCGACAAGGAAAGGAACGCGTAAGCGGAGGGGGACTGACTGATCATCGCAGATGTAGCAGCGATAGCTGCTAAAGGAAGGAACGCGTAAGCGGCGGGGGGCTAGGGCAATAGTTTCTGCACGTTGCTAACGCATTCCTTCACTTGAAGTACTGTCGTACTTAACTCAATTGCATTGAGACTGTTCAGTCACAAGGCGAAAGATAGATTGAAATAAAGAATATCAAATTAATAAAAAAATGTCATTTTAAATGGACCTTGTGATACCTCGTATGCTTGCATCGAGGTAGTTCATTCAAATAAAATATAATCATATAAAGAGACATTTCGTCAGATTTGGCTCTATGTTTTAAATAAATAAATATGGATATTTTGGTAATCGGAGGACACGGAACAATTGGCAAAAAAGTAGTTAGTCATCTGAATAACAAACATTCAGTGAAGATTGCTGGAAGATCAAAAGGAGATTATCTAGTCGATATATCAGATTCAAAATCTATCGAAGCCTTATTTGATAAAGTTGGAAAAATAGATGCGATAGTTAATATAGCAGGAGATGCTAAATGGGATACTTTTGACAACTTGAGCGAAGAGGATTACTACATTGGATTGAGAAGTAAATTAATGGGGCAAGTCAACCTTGTAAGACTCGGAAGAAAAAACCTAAATGACAATGGTTCAATTACCCTCTCCACAGGAATATTAGCCGATCATCCAGTGAGAATGACAGCTAGTGCAGCCATGGTCAATGGAGGTATTCATAGTTTTGTAAAGGCAGTATCTTTAGAATTGAAAAGAGGTCTGCGAATAAATGTAGTTTCATCTGGTCTAGTAGAAGATGCTGTCGATAAATATCAAGATTATTTCCCCGGACATAATGCCATCCCGATGAAAAAAGTAATCAACGGCTACATCAAAAGCATAGAAGGCGCCGAAACTGGCAAAATCATTAGAATCTACGACTAATAATACCTCCGCGATCTCAGTGAAGTAACCCTGCATTCCCATGCCAGAATCGCCTATCGGCAGATTCGCTAAGGTGGTATGCTTGGACGTTACCTGTAAGTATTCTGTATTTACTTACACTCTAGAATAGGTCTCGATAGATAATCAGTTGAAATGCATTTGGTCAAAGAGGACAAGATTTCTTAGGTTGCGAATTTTGCTAATTAGTTTTAAACGCAATGTTAATAGGTTTAAATTTAACGATTTTGATTCTGGAATTAATTACTTTTGAAATATCAATAAATTAATGACAATCCATAAAATGAGGAATATTATTTTTTTACGAAACCTTTGTATTTTGCTGTCTTTATTTTCCCTTGGGTGTTTAAACGATAATGTAGAACCTACCCCTAAATATGAAATACCCTCAAGGAGCCATGATTTAAGTTATATTCCATATGATGCAAAGTTTGATAATCCTAATTATATTATTTGTGATTCCACTAGAATTAGTTCTGGAAGAAGCAGACTTCGGTATATCGGCGGATCAAATAAATTGAGGAATGAGATTACTTCCAAATATTTATACAACCAAGAACATGAAACGTTTAGCGGCTATATCGTAATTCGATTTTTGGTTAATTGTGAGGGTAAATCTGGACGATATCGTGCTCAATCTCTAAACTTGGATTTTTCTCCATTAAATGCACCTTCCGATTTATTAGAATACTCAATTGAGTTGGTTAAAAGTTTTGATAATTGGACAAAATCATCTGGAAATGATAGTAAAAAAGAGTATTCAAAATTTATCAATTTAAAAATTAATAATGGCAAGATTCAACATGTTTTATTATAGATATTTTTGCTTCATTCTCATTACTTTTATTTGCAATGTGAACTTTCTTTTTGGCCAGGGAAATTGTCTGTTATATGCTGAAGACAGTGGAGAAAGAATAGCATGCGAATTGAGTTATCGTGCGATAGAGTACAAACAAGGTAGTAAAGAATCTCAATTGTTATTTGACCATGCAATTAAATTAGGTCCAAAATATGCCTGGGCTTATTATGAAAAATCAGTCCCTTTTTTCAAACGTGGCTTACTTGCAGAAGGTGTAAACTTAATCAGTAAAGCCATTGAATTAGAGCCTCAGAACTACTTGTACTACAGGGCTTATTGGTATTTTTACAATCGGAGTTATGATTTATGTATTAGAGATCTTGAAGAACTTTATGCAGTTTACAAGGCTTCGTATGTCACTACTCCTGGGGGCGAATTGGAGATGAGATTAATACTCGCAATGGCCTATGCGCAAACAGGAAATGTGCCAAAAGGTATCAATTGGATTCTAAATTTGATGGATAAATATAAGGAGCTACCTCATTTAAAAGGACTCTACGATCACTTCTGCCTCGGCGTTTTGTATTATAAAAATACTCAGTTTGATTTAGCTGAGTCTGAATTTGAAAAACAATTAATTATAGATGACAACTTTGCAGATACTTATTATTACCTCGGATTAACTAAGGAAAAGGAATCTAAGAATACATTGGCGGAAGAATATTTTAAGCAAGCATTAGCAAGAATGAACGGTGAGAATGGTGGATACAGTATGAATATTTTTACAGAATTCAATACTCATAAGGAGGATGTAGAAAAAGTGTTAAAGGACAAGGCGTACTAATATTATGAATACTTAATTGACTTAATCTAGGTCTGTCTAATTGGATACATATAATTATTTTGTCCTCACTAGGTTTCCAAATGGACAAAAAAAAATCCAGTCCCAAACCATGTCAAATTCCATCTAATGGCACTATAAAAATAACGAAAGCCCAAAACACCCTAAAAATAAATCCCCAAAGCCTCCCGAAACGTATTAGAATGCGCATCCACTATATCCGCAATCTTAGGACTATACCCACCACCCATACTCACCGCAACTGGAATATCATTTTTCTTACACTGCTGAAACACAAATCTATCCCTCATTTTACACCCTTCTTTACTCACCGACAATCGACCCAATTTGTCACTTTCAATTATATCCACTCCAGACAAATAAAAAATAAAATCTGGCTCTACCTCATCAATTAGTCTAGGCAATGTAGATTTCAGAGTGGATAAAAATAGCTCATCCTCCGTCTTATCTGGTAACCCAATATCTAAGTCTGATTTTTCTTTTCGAGTAGGGTAGTTGCCCTCTCCATGCATACTAAATGTAAATACACGATCTTCATTTTCGAATATTTTAGCCGTGCCATTTCCTTGATGCACATCCAAATCAACGATAAGTATTTTCTTCAACAGCCCTTCTTGAAGCAAAATGTTAGCACTAATCGCGATATCATTATATATACAAAACCCTTCTCCGTGATCTGCAAAACTATGATGAGTACCTCCAGCGATATTCATAGCGCATCCAAAATCCAAAGCATATCTGGCACATTCTAAAGTACCATGAGAAATGTATTTGCCTCTATCTATCAGTTCTTTTTTGACAGGGAAGCCTATGTTTCGGACTTCTTTACTGTCTAGAGATAAGTTGTTGAGTTTGTTGAGGTATTCTTTTGTATGAGTAAGAAGTATCTGTTCTTCCTTTAATTGTTTAGGATGAAAAAAGTTATCATCAGTTACTGAACCTTCATATAAAAGTTGTTCAGGAATGAGTTCATATTCCATCATAGGAAATCTATGTCCCTCAGGCAATTCATATTTGTAAATTGGAGAATATGCAATTTTTAGCATTTATCGTACTACTGTGATATCACCGTACAAAGAGATGAGTCTTTCATTTTCCAGTATTGTAATTTGATATACATAAACCCCAGGCAATACGTCCTTTCCATTATAAGAGCCATCCCATCCATTTGTGATCAGGTCATTCCCAATTCCAGTATATACTCGATTTCCCCAACGGTCATAGACCATCATGCTTTGTGGGATTCCAATAGCACCTTCTGTAATTGTAAGTATGAAGTTATCATTGGTATTATCGCCATTAGGACTAATCGCATTAGGCACTACATAATCTGGTGTATTGTCGATCACTACTACCTCGATGCTTATAGCAACACCACACATACCATTGTATGTTATTTGAGCTACGTAGGTTGTAGTCTGCGTTGGGTTAGCAATTGGATTTAGACAATCTGTGCAGCTCAACCCTTCAGCAGGACTCCAAAAAATAGAATCAATTATCCCTCCAGTTACTGAAATTTGGCCTTGGTCTTCAGTGATTTGAAAATTATCACCTCCATTTGACATGATTTCATAAGGTAGAAGGGTGCTGCATCCATTATCATCGGTAATACTTATTTCTCCAGTGCCTATAGGAAGATTTATCTCTACTGGCAGTGTATAAGCAATGGTGTTATTGCCATTATATACAATATTAAAAGGGGCATCACCTGTAGCGGATTCGATAATTACCATACCGGGATCAGAGCCTACGCATCCGCCACCATCAACCTCTTCATAATCAACTATTAGTTCTCCAAATATCAACTCTACATTAAAGATTGTATCACAAGCATTTGGATCATTAGAGAAGACATCTACCGTTCCTTCTAGATTCGAAGTGTCAAATGTCTCGGTACCTATTGTGATAGAATAGGACAGATCACAAGTAGGGAATATAATTGTGGAATCAATAACTTGCTGATCAAATGTAATATCTATGATTACAATACTGTCACATCCATTTGATGCTAGATTGTTGAAGTTTTCAATTCCTGTTTGCCTATTTTGATCATAAATAGTACCATTTATATCAATTGAGAAAGATGTACAGAAGTCACCATTAAATGGTACTGTAATAGGGTCATCCACATCTAAAATAACTTCAACTATACTATCACAACCAATTGAATTAACACCTTCTAACAATTGAAAACCACTTTCTTTTCCAACAAAGAATTCTTCACCATTCACAAGAATGGTATCTCCAGCACAAAATGTTTCGAAATGTTGACCTGATGTAGTTTCAAAAAAGACAATATTTATTTTCACCAAACTATCACAGCCATTTATGCTACCTAGAGGGATCGTAAATTCATTTGTTGTATTTGTCTCAGTATATAATGTTCCATTTACTGTTATAGAATCGCCTTCGCACAATTCTCGCATAAATGATCCTTCTGCTACATCTGAAAAGATCAAATCTACAGTGATAATACTATCACACCCTGTCTGACTTCCATCCTCAATAATTACTATTCCAGATGGTTTATCTTTATTATATATAGAGTCACCAACCATTACTTCAGCATCCAAACAATATGTGCCAGTAACGTCACTCTCTGCAGCTATATAAGTATTAAAGTTAACACTCGTACCAGCAAAAAAAGTGCAATCTGGATTGTCAACTGATATACTGTCCATTGTGAATGTATATTCAGTTCCAGGCTGTAATTCATTATTGCTCAGGTCGCCGATACCAATACAAAATGTAATTTCAGTATCTGGCATTAAATCTCCAATGGGTTGTGTTCTATTTTCAATTTCTCCCATGTTACTTTCGATATGGAAATAAATAAGAATAGATTGTCCTCCAGAATTTGCAGCATTAAAAGATACCGTTGTGCAATCGTCATTACACAGATTAGTAAGATCGATATCAAGGAAAATAGGGGGTATCACATTTCTAGTTACGGTAAGTACGGCAGTATCAAAAGGACACTCAATACCATCACCAACGATGTACAAATAGTCAAACGTTCCTACTTGATTTGAGAAGGTAATATCTCCTGATGGGAGCATCGTGTTATTAAAATAAAATTGACCTCCTGGGTCTCCATTAATATAATCTGTCAATGCTACAAATGTATCAGCACACAAAGGAATATCGGCTTCGTCTCCGGCATTAGCAGCATCAGTCACAGTAATGGTAATTGTGGCTGTATCAGTTGGGCAAGAACCATTTCCCGCAAGGATATGATATACAATATATACTCCATCATTAACTTCCTCGGTATCAAAAAATGTTCCCATCAGACCTCCGGAAGAAGATGGCTCTTCGAAAACTCCAATTCCAGAATTATTTGTAAGAAGTAATGTCAGATCAAGTTCCAAACCAGCACAAGCAACTCTCTCGAAATCATCACCTGCAGAAACACTGCCATCTACTATAACAGTAAAAGTCGAAGTGTCTGATCCACAAGAGGATGCTGGATTTCCAACGATGTAGGTGTAAATTGTACTTCCAACAATCGTTGTATTGAAACTGGCATTCATTGGGTCAAAGGAAGCTACACCATTGGATTCATCATAAAATGTACCTCCGTTATCTGGATTGCCTAATAAGCCCAAAACGTCTATGCCCATAGTATCGCTACACAAGGTAAGAGATGCATCATTGCCAGCATTTGGAATTCCAATAATATTCACAGTCAGGATACTGTGTGTATCGACACAAATACTATCACGGATCTCATATTCAAATAAATAAGTTCCGATCGAAAGTGAAGAAAAATCTACTTGACTGCTATCTATAATGACACCTGTAGAATTGATATCTAGCCATGTTCCAGTATCGTCTGGTAAATCACCACCTAGTTGTTCATTGATATTGATCAGTGTGGGATCTCCTTCACATAAGATTATTGCCGTATCTAATCCAGGATAACCTGGTTCCTTGATGTCAATAAAAACAGGTATTTGGACTTCACATCCTGCAGTATTATCATAAATGAAAAGGATGCTATCCTGTGTCAACGTATCTCCTACATTGATAATCAACCCATTTCCTCCCGTTGTATCAAAGTACATTTCATTGCCAGAAAGGTCCATTCCTATTATCGGCTCAACGATATACATTTCGCAAACCACTGTATCTGTATTGTTTTCTATAATCGGCCCTGGAGTTATTGTAATATCTAATATTGGTTGATTGCCACCACAATTAGAATCGAAAAGATAGAGCATAGTAGAAGTCGAAATAATAGTCCCAACAGCAACCATATTTCCTCCACCATTTATCTCAGTATAGTAAGAAACACCTCCCACATTGATTCCTGTAATCAAGGGTAAAGCATATACGCCACATGTGACTACATCATCTGGACCATCAATAACGGCTTCATCTTCGATAATTACTTCAAATGAATATTCTACTTCACAACCATCAATTCCAGCATACAAAAATAAGGTTGTATTGGTATTAATCACATCACCAGGATTATACATTGTTCCCATTCCTCCAGCTTCTGTAAAATAAGCTGCATTCGCTGGGACTACATTTCCTGTGATATTGGGTAAGGTGACAGATCCACATTCGGATAAATCTTGTGGTTCATCTATGTCGGGTTGTAAACTATAATGTATAGTAATGACATCACCGAGATCAGTCATGTCTGGACAACCTCCATCAGGAGTCACCACAGAAATAACAAAGGTTGTCGTTTCTACAATCGGAAAAGTGACAGTCGCAGTACCGATCCCAGAACCAACAATAGTAGAAGATGGGCCAGATTCTGCTGTCCAAACGACTTCATAATCATAATTCAAGGCAGGATTATCAAATATTATTGTCAGTGAAACTTCTTCTCCAAGAATACCATCGTCATCACAGATGGTACATTCAGTAGCAGGACCAGTATCAGGATCAGTACAGAAAAAAGTTACTAAGCCAGCATCACCATTGGTGACAACAGTCAATAAAAATTCAATTATCTCTGAGTCGCAAGGATTTCCTAAGACTTGCGCATATATAGTGCCTCCAGATGTTATGTATGGATCAGATATTGGCATTGTTCCAGCGGCATCACTGTAATAATTTACAGTGGCTCCACTTCCTCCATTTATTACATTTGTCAAATCAGAAAGGATAAAAGCCCCCGTTCCATCCCCAAGATCGCATTCTTCTTGTTCTCCAGGGTTTATGATGTCAGGAGCATTGTTGAAACTGACTGATACCGAAGAACCATTAATAGTACCTGCACAGCCATTATCATCAGTTATAGTATTAATACCTAAGGTGCCAGAAAACCCTCCTGCAATAGCGGGAGCATCAACGATAAAATTAGCTTCGTCAACTAAAGGTCCACCATTATCGAAACAAATTGTTACTTTTTCATCTACGGAAAAACCTACGAAAGGCAAGGAAATATTGTCGAAAGGAACTGGGAGACCAGTTATTGATAAATCTAAATTATAAGGAGAAGTCCCTCCTGTAATTAAAACTGTTATTTCTTCACATTCTCCTGGGCATAAATCTACCGTTCCTTGTAATTCAACAGTAATACAAGAAATCTCAAAAGAATATTCATTCGTGATTTGTTCAGAGCAACAATCTGTATTGAATTGAGTTGAATTTAGTACACCAACTACATACTGAGTGGTATTACATTCAGCATCTGTGAAACTATGGTTGAAAGGATCAGTGACTGCGCTGAAGTTATATTGTGGAATCGAACCAAGGGCGGGGCCATTATTGCAAAGATCGTTGGCGTAGGTGAGATCAGGAAAAACATGCATTCCGTTTCCTCCAATATTAGTGCAAACATCTAAAAATTGTGGATCTAATATGTCATAAATCAGAACATCGCTGCAGCCACAAGTCAAACTTATTTCATTAGTTCTAGTGCTACCACCTCCAGTTCCTGCTCCGCAATTTGAAAATGCTCCAACATTTCGATCACAAGAATTGCTAAGTACATAGAGACATTCTGAAACGCCACACATGGAAGATATATCATACACAGTAGTGGCAAAATTTTCGTCACTGGTTTGAATAATAACCGCACTATTTGGCGGAATATAGTCTCCTGGACCTACAGAAATTAGGGAACTACAACCAGAAAAAAACGATGCGTCTCCTTGAGTCCAACTACAAATACCTCCATCGTTTATATTTCCATTTCCAGCTCCTCCAAAGATATTATTCATATCAAAAGTAACAGACAGATCATCAACAGAGAATCCAGCACCAGAGCCAATTACCATAAATTCATTCAGTGCTTCAGGACCAGGACCACAAGCATCAATAAAAATCACTTCTATAGAAGGACAACCACCAGGGTCACAAGGATCAGCAGAATCAATAGGTGAAGAACCAAGCAAGATTCCTGAAGTGAGAGGATCGAATCCAGATATAGTGCTCGAATACCAATCGATAGTACCTGTAGGCAGATTTGGATCATTTACTTCGAATAGGGCAGACATTGAGCCGCACATTTCTACGGTAGTGTTACTGGAGCCATCAACAGTTGTATTGTTTGGAAGGTCAGGGCATTGAGATTTAGCAATGCTTAAACAGAATAAAAGCAATAAAAGTGTTTTTATTATTCTTCCCATTATCTGGTTGGTTATGAAGAGCAAAAGTAGCTTTTTCAAGCTTAGGAATTAAACATATATATTAATAATCTTTACTAGATATACCAATAAGAGCAACTAAACAATAATTCTGCTGTCATTTAAGAAAGAAAAATTGAGGTTGGAAAGATTGTGATAGATTGGAAAGATTGGAAAGGTTGATTTGAAGCTAATCTTTGTAATTAACAATCTCTAAAATGTAAAATTAAGAATGTAGTATTAGCGTTTTTAGATGAGACGGTGAAGTCGTAGGATGATCTGTCTCATCTTTTCAATTTTCATGTGTATATTTGATAAATTGAAATATTAAATATGCAAACGTACGCTGAAATATTAACCTATGCAATACCATTTTTCATTTTCCTGTTGATGATAGAATATGGTGTGTCACGGTGGAAAAATGTGGAGGTGATTCGCAGTTTTGATGCTATATCGAGTGTAAGTTCTGGATTGACAAATACTATAAAAGATGTCCTGGGACTGGCTGTAGTCATTATCAGTTATACATGGATGGTAAAGCATTTAGCGGTCTTTGAAGTAAAATCAACTTTTGCAATATATTTATTAACTTTTATTGGGTTGGATTTTGCAGGTTATTGGTCTCATCGATTTGAGCATGAGATTAATATATTTTGGAATCGACACATAATTCATCACTCGAGCGAAGAGTTTAATCTTGCGTGTGCACTTCGGCAAAATGTCTCTGCTCTAGTGAGTGTTTTCTTTTTCTTGCTTATTCCACTTGCCGTCCTTGGCATTCCAGCTAAAGTCATAGCAGTCTTAGCGCCAATTCATCTTTTCGCTCAATTTTGGTATCATACCAGATTGATAAATAAGATGGGTTTTTTAGAATACATCATAGTGACTCCTTCACACCATAGGGTTCATCATGCAATCAATGATATCTATTTGGACAAAAATTTTAGTCAAATCTTTATTTTTTGGGACAAAATGTTCGGGACATTCCAAGAAGAGCTTCTTGATGAGGTTCCCGTTTATGGAGTAAAAAAACAAGTCAATACATGGAACCCAATATTGATTAATTTCCAACACTTGTGGCAATTATTGAAAGACGCATGGTATACAAAATCAATTGGAGATAAATTTAGAGTGTTTTTTATGCCTACAGGGTGGAGACCATCGGATAGAGAATTAGAGGCTCCTATTGAATTTACAAGAAACCCCAAAGATCAAGTGAAATATAGCACAGAAGGCTCACTGCAAATGCATCTTTGGATGTGGTTTCAATTGCTATTTCACATCATTTTGATGCTTTACATGTTTAATGTAATGGGAGATTTTTCATTTGAAATAATACTTGGTTATGGTGTGTTCTTGTTCCTAAGCATATTCGCATATACTAGTTTGATGGATCATTCTTATTTAGCACTTCCATTTGAGATTGCTAAAATGGCTTTGGGAGTGAGCTTAATTTATGTTTTGGGAAGTTGGTTCAATGTTGATGAATTTTTACCATTTGGAACCGTTCTATTGGCTGTGTATTTATCTATTTCTTTGGGACTTACGATTTATTTTAAAGCTACACATTTTGAACTACAATTCTCTAAAGTTTGAGCCAACCCTTTAAGGCTTTTTATGCGTCTAGTTCGATAAGGAATGATACATTAATAAAGTTCGCTTTTATACGCAGGTATTTTATTTTTCAACAAGGCAAAAAACGTAGACAATGCAGGGCATTGGCGAGGCTTTTT